>Ga0065711_1010948_pt1 | contig 15607 bp, 10 predicted proteins | sample Hoacrofraction12_FD_59098 | JGI IMG/M metagenome (GOLD analysis project Ga0065711, IMG submission 59098) | Hoatzin crop microbial communities from Cojedes, Venezuela - Epithelial fraction 12 v2 (version 2) | ecosystem: Host-associated > Birds > Digestive system > Esophagus > Crop | place... | reverse complement strand
GAAACCATGAAGAAATAGATTTTAAGGTGGCAGAAAAACTGTGATGTAGTATTTTGTCAGCCCTTATTATAAATTTAATTGAGCTTTACTGGCTAACTTGGCAGGGTTTGGCAATACTTGTGAATGATCTTTTTGGTCCAAACTAGGAGTTTCAGGGATTTGGCAATATTGTAAATGATCTTACTTTACACTGTTGTCATGTGTTCATGTGCAAATGACGCTCTTTAAAAAAAAAACAAGTATGGTACCTCTAGTTTAGACAGAATACTTTTAATATAGAAATCTTTGTAAATACATTAATTGCAGTTCATAAAAAATAAGTTCTGAATCTTTACACCATGGTCAAATACAGACAGATTAAAATCCATTTCTGACTCAAAGAAGCAATTAACCAAAGTGGAAGAAAGCTATGCTCTTCCAATAAAAACTATCCTAAAACAAGAAACCCGCCTCACTCTTCAAACTGAAGACTAATTTCAGCACATCTGTGTTTTGCAGAGCATACAGTACTTGATTGGCAACCTCAAAACAAGCCTAGCCCAAAAGAAAAAATTTTCGTTATATGCATTTCTGTATCGGAGGCGATGGGTCTGCGGCGTGCAGCTGCAGTAACGGCCACTGTAAATAACAAGGCTCTGCTTTTGAAAAGTCACTGTGCAGTTCACTGTCCGAACGCGATGATGTGGATCAGGATCTCGGCAGGTGCGAGCTGGTCCGCGAGCTGGAGCAGAAGGAGGTTGCAGGCCCTCTGAGGATCAGGCTCTTTTAGAAGTCCTGGTGGGCCCTGGCGAGAACGCGTGCAGGTGAAGGTTGATGTGCACAATGCTGGCCTGAGTCCTCCGGTCCCCTTTGGGTAGTTTGGCAGCCGTGGGGTCTTCTCTAGCAAAGCCACTACGCCCAAGGGCTGGAAACCACCTTCCTGAGCTGCAGCGTAATCGATTTGGATCTGTGTTCTGATTTTGGTCCTGGTCCAACCCCAAATCCAGTTCAAACTGGAACCTCTATAAAATCTTGGGTACTTTAGGTCCAGGGCAATTTTGTTTCTCGCTCTCTCTGTAATTTTTTCTTTTTCTTTTTTTTTTTTTTTTCCTGGTAAAATTTTTGTTCCTTGAAAAACACTTCTGTGCGCTTTAACTTCAAAACATTGATGCCAACCCCATGAATAGTCCAACAGTGCCAATGGTAACAATAGCATCAGTGCCAGCACCCTCACAGTATTATTAACATCAGTGCCAACAGCATCACGCAGATCTATGCCAGCAGGCCAATGGTGTCAACAACGCTGATGCCAACAGGCCAGAAGCAATGAAGAACCCCTCAGTAATAAACCAGCATGCAAAGCCTCACGCTACGGTGTTGTCCCACAATAACAAACCCCTGTGCCCAGCCCGGTTCTCATTAACAGCTTTACAATAACACACCCTGGTGCAAGGGCAATTAAACGAAAACACCAAGGTGTGTATACCCTGGAAGAGAGGAATATTCAGATGTTTCTGGAGCTGAGGGGCAAATGAAATAAATGATTAAGGATTTTGTTGACTGCGCTTTTCCAGTTTCTTCTGTCCAAGTGCAATGGTGGCAGCTGGAGCTCTTTTTCAACTGGCACAAGCCTGAGCTCTAGGAGCACTTGCAAGCAGCAAGTGGTTTGACTCTGGTGTGCTTTACGTTTGAGAGCATCTCCCGTTCTAGCTGCTCAACAGAGGAACCTTGTCTAACAGGTAATTCAAGGGTTAACTTGAGAATCTGACCCAAAAGCATCTTTTTAGAATCACTGCATTTCCAGTGTGTAATCTTACTATTCCTGGGCTAGTTCAGGCCTTGAGGACACAAACTTTTCTCCAAAGGGCAGGAAGGATTGTGCCTTTTCCAAAACTTGCAGCTTGCACATGGAGGAGGAGGAGGTCTGGTCTGTTGCTGCAGAGGGGGCTGGCACAGCTCCAGAAGTGTAGCAGTAAGTTGACAGTTTGCAAACCCCCCGTAGCCATACTTTCCCAGATCTCCTCGGGTCCGTACCCAGAACGGCAGTGCAGGTGCAGGGCATCCCAGCGCAGCCACGTCTTGCAGTGGTGGCCTAGGAGTTAGGATGCGCTAAGCAGCTTTCATAACTTACTCCCAGTCTACACCTCAGTGCAAGTAGCGATTCTGCTTCGTTTCCTTTTGAACAGTAGATTGATGTCATGACCAAAGAGTTCCTCTCTGTCTGAAAACCAATCTTTTTCTTTCCAAGCAGCTGTCAGTCGGTGGTTCTTCTTTATTTATTTATTTATTTTTTTTTTTATTAAGAGAACAGGAAGACTTTTCTTGGTTGCCTTTGCCAAAAGTGGAGGAATCAAGGGACAAACAAATTGTCCCTGAAAATATCGGGTATCTCTGTCAGCGCTGCTTCAGAAGCTTCATACTCTGGGATTTGCTGGTGGTTTTAAAGCCTACGTGGAAAAAAAAAGAGTCAAATCACAGTGTGCCTGGTGCAGCTCCAACGAATTGCATCCCAAAGGCATTGCTGTTCGCATCTGAACTCGGGTTACCTTTGGTGGAGGTGGAGGTTTGCCTTTGGGAACTGGGGGATGAGCAGGTTTCCTCTCTGGTGCCTATAACAAAAATGTGGTTTAAATGTTGTTAGGCTTTCTAGTCTGAGCAGCTGCGGACCCTCCGCAGACCTCAGCTGCTGCCACTGTTATCTCTTGTATTTACTACAGCCTGTTGCTGGGGGAAAAGCTGGGAGTGAGTTAGATTGATCTGTCCACATACAAGAAAGCACAATAATACAACTACACAAGGGGTATAGATTTGCTGTCTCAGAAGACCACTGAGCTATTCTCAGTGCTTAAATTCATCTGTGTCGAGTATCCATGCTCAAATAGATTGCTAAAGCTGATCGCATGCTCGAGGTGCCTGTTGAGGAAAGCATCTCAACAGACAGTGGGATTTAAATGTGTTTTTATAATCAAATTGATATGAAGAGGTCTATTTCTTTTGGTTTTGTTAGTCCTGATGATCACTCTTTATGCAGGAAATACCATGCAATTCTGTTGCGAGCGTGAGGGTGGTTTCTACACCTTTGTATCAGTTGGGCAGGGATCTCAAATGCTGAGATGGTAAATATTTGAGGGAGGCATTTTTGTTTAAGTAGGATGCTTTGGGTTCGTTAATGGTAAATATTCGTACTCTTCTGGATTCCGAATTTTTTTTTAAGAATTCAAAAAAAAAAAAAAGTTGCACATTGGAGATCCCCTCGCGGGTGGCATCTGTAGAGACTACCAGGTCTCCACAACACAGGGCCCATTGCAGATGTCTGCAGTAGCAAAATGCTCATCGCTTGCCCTGTGTTTACACCTGAAATCCCTGTTGGTTTGGACTCCATGTACTGTTGCAAAGAAGGTGTGCTGGCGATGGCTTACAGGCCTCCTTGGCACAGCTGAAGATTATCTTGTGCAGTTTAGGATTGCAAGGCAAAGAGGATGACTCCTAATCTAAAGAACACGTGGTCCGAATGTCTGATTTTTTTTTTTTTTTAATCGTAGTCAGAAACTGAAAACGCTAATTGGCATCTGATTTACAACTCGGATGAAAGATGTGAAAAGCTGCAGGGTTATACTTACAAAAATCTCTTTGTGAGAAGAGGCTGGTTTGGTAGAAGGCACAGGAGGTGGGGGACCCTTTGGCCTTATGGCAGGCTGTAAAAGAATGGAATATAAAACAGGCTGACCCTATACACCTACTGTGTGTGTATGGGTCTGCTTGTTTCTATGGGTACGTGCAGGCTTGCGCTCTGTATCGAAAGTGTATTAATAGGGGTTAAGGGACGCGTTCGTTTTGGCGGCGGGGATGCCTTCTGCTGTCTGGCCGTGAGAAAACATGCAGGGCCTTATCTGGAGCGTAGTGGTTTCCCCAGCCTTTGGGATCTGGTTGTCATTGCGGGATCTCCACCGTGGTGTGAACTGGGATGTGCTGCCTTCCCCAAAGCCAACAGGAAAGCAGAGAAGTTCTTTAGAAGTACTTACGCTCTGGAGCTGTGGTTTGTTCTCCTGCGGTGGAGGTACAGGAAGGAGAAGTTTCTTATCGTTCATCTGAAAACAGGGAACAGTTAAACTGGATGGAGCCCTTATCTCAGGTGTTACCTTTGCGTGCCCCTTTACTGCAGACAGATTACTCAGGGACTCAGTGCCATGTGCTTTCCCCACTCCCTACCCATGCTGGGATCCGCAGCAGTGTCCTCTCAGCCCCAGACAAGCCGTTTGAAACCCTCACGGAAGTGTAGCACGCTTCGGCTGCTGGGTTTTGGTGTTTCCACCCCTCGGTTACAGTCCCAGGGAGACTATAGCTGACCCGGTGCCTCCCAGCTCTTACCTTCTGGCCAGGTACCGCCAGGACAGGGTGTTCTTTGTGCCTTTGTTCTTGATCCACAAAGACTTGGTTTGTGGCTCCAGATCCCCTTCTGGTCTGGCAGCTAAGCAAATATTACATATAATTGTAAATCTTACCCTGACTGAAGTATAAAACCTTGCTAAAGTTGAACGCCTGCTGTACTCCTATTGGTGCGTTATGTAGCCATGTCCTTTTTTCTTTCCTTCTCCCTTTTATTATTATTATTTAGGATAAATCTTGAGAGTTACAGTTTCAAGTCTTCAGTCCTCTCCCAACTACGGGATTTCTGAAACAGCTCAAGAAATGTCATGGACCAACTTCCTTGGTTTCCAGTGTCTAATTCCCTCCACCCCCTTTGAAAATTCCAGCTTAACACCTATCCAGAAGGTTCTTGGCTGTAAGTTTGTTTTTTTTTTTTTTCCTCAAAGGACGTAAGCGTTTTACCTCTTCTTGAATACTCGGAATCGGGTGAGTAACACTGCTGCAGCTGCTGTGACAGCGAGGACAACCAGCACACCAGCGACAATGGCGAAGCCTGTCAGGAAGAGAACACAAGCTTTATTTCTTAAAAGGCCAAATATTACTAAGCAATTTCCCATCATGACCATTGGCAAAGTAATTTTTTTTCACAGGGACTAGACCTTTTTTCTTCTCACTATTGCTCAAGCTTATTGTTTCTTCTCCTGCCGCAAATGGTGATGGAAAGGAATGTATTCCTGCCATTTTTGCCCTATATGGACACTGTGGTTATTGCCTGAACCGTCCTTGGATAAAGCAAACCTTGCCCTTTCTATCCATCCTCAAAGCTCATTTCTTTGTCATTCCTCTCCTCTTTCTCAAAAGGTGTTACCCAAAACTGGGCACAGGCCTTTGGCGTTGTGAACAACTAAGGCTTCACAATCTTCCTTCTACAAAGCCATCAGAAAGTCTCGACTAACCCACAATGTTCAGAGCTGGCGGTGCTCTAGTGAGTGTGGAGAGAGGACAAAAGTATTTAATAACAAAGGCTTATAATTTTTTTCTCCCAAACACGTGGAAATTTGCACACAAAGTATTTCCACTCAGAGGTAGATCAGTTAAAGGCCAGCTCCCTGCAGATGATAGAGATGAACTTGCCTGCCCTCCCTCACAGCGAAATCTCTGGGAGCTTGCCTCCACTCAGATGTGACAGGGAGCTAATATGGTGCGCTCCTTATCACGGGATGGAGAAGGAAAAAGCCTGCTGCCTAAATAATCTCCTGGGTGTATCACTTCTGTCAGGTTCGAAAGAAAAATAGCTTGCTCTAGTCATTCATACAAGCTTCAACAACTTAAAGACAGGCAGAATTCAGAGCCCTAGGTATGCAGCGTTTGTGGAGAAACAGGCTGGCACCGGTGCAACTGGGGCTGTTTCAGTGGAGTTAAAACAGCTCATTACAGCCAGCGGATGCTGGTACCCAGTGCGTGACCACACAGTGCTTACTGGTAACTGCTGACGAGCTGTCGCAGGTTGGCGGTGCCCATCCTTCTTCACACTGGCACTGCAGCTCGTGGTCACACACCTAGGGAAGCACAAAGCCGGGAATACCTTCAGGTTGGAAACAGGAGTGAAGATGATCTCAGAAAATTTCAGTGGCTCTGGATCAGAGTCCTGATAAGTTTATTGCAGTCAGGTCTGGAAACTGCCTCTCACTTCACTTGGACTAAAACTTAGCACAGAGTGGCAGTTTTGCACAGTAAAGGGCAGGTCTGTCTGCCTGCTGTCAAGTGCCTTTTGCAGGTGTTGCTGCTAGCGTACAAGGCACAAAACAGCAGAGCTGGTCTTTGCAGCTGTAGGTCTCTGAATGTTCAAATAAGATGAGCACAACTCTCTTCCCAAAAGAGAAGATGACCTGGAAGAGAATAGCTGTGGTACCGTGGCTCAGAGGCAGGGCCGGACACAGAATCTGTGTCCATCTCTTGTGGTCTCCTTAGCAAAAATATTGATGCTGCATCAGGCTAGATGTGCTTTCATAAAAATATAGGGAGCTTCTGACTCCACAATTTTTGCGAATTCCTATCCCAATGACTGAAATACTGTCGCCAATAAGGTCTGTAGCTGATAAGCATAATTTTCTTGCGCTTTTTTTAAGTTAGTAGCATCAAATGCTCATATCTTACAGCATGTCCAGGACACTTGGCAGAGCAGTTAGTTGATCTAAAGATATCTTCAGCATACACACATTCTCCATTGCTGCACACCTGGAACATACAGGGCAAATGTTAACAAAGTGATTTATAGCTTTCAGAACATGCAGAGCTTGCACATTATTGTGCAAAGTGCAACAAAGCGTAGAGGATGAGAGATAAAGAGTAAAAGGAGGCATAGAAACAGGTCTACAAATCACTTCAACCTACATTAGGAGTTTGATANGTGGATATGATTTGTCGTTTGACCTTTGGGTATTTTATAGCAAAGGAGAGTGACAAAGATGTACAGACATCACTGTTTTCCAGTCCTCTTCAATCCTTCATCCTCCCTTCCCACCGCCAAGTAGAAATACTTAGCCAAGCAGTTGGACACAGCGCTCAGAGATGCCTAGCATATCCATGATGGAAAGAATTAAAAATAGGAATATATGTATGGTCTTTCAACCCTTCATACACAGGTATGTTTCTGCCGGCGCCTATATTTGTGTCAGCGAAAGATAACGAGACAGCAGTCAAGCATAAGGAAATCGGAACGCCGGCAGCTCCTGTTGGCTTTGCTACTGATCTGTGACAGGCGTAAGGCAGAAGGTGTGGCAAAGTAGATCACTTTGGTGTCCACTTCAGTCTTCCCTGTTTCAAAATCTTTCTTGTCTGGTATAAGAGCAAATGATACAGACAAGACTGAAAGAGGGGAAAAACTAAGGAGAGAAGCTTTTCTCTACTAACCATCCCATTCCCGCACTTTGTTCCGTCGAGGATCATCCCTGGGTCTACTTCTCCACTTCTAGGAAAACTTGCTTTGCAGGCCTCAAAAGTCACCAGGCTCCCGTCCTGAGGCATCTCGTTCCCCCCAGTACAGAACAACTTCCCACACATTAAGTCTCTGGAAGGAGAAAAGGAGCTGCTACAACACCAGCACAGCAAAGCTGTCGGAGCTGGTCTCTCCTCCAGCTTCTGTTTGTCGGGTCCATACAGGAGCTCAAAAGACTTCGCTGCAGAAAGGAATTTTGGCTTGTGGTATCTTCAGGTCGGTTTGCAAGTTCTGAATTCCTTTTGAGCTTATTGGGGAGCCCACAGTAATTTGCAGAAATTAGAAGTTCCCTATCCAAAAATCCCTTCCCTGTGCTTACCTGCACATGCCTGCGCACACGCGCAGTCCTCCTTGCAAGCAGGCTGGCACGTACATCTGTGCACACTTGCTCTTTCTCAGACTGATCTCAACATTCAGAAACTAGTTTCCTTAGGACTGTCTTTACCACAACGTTCAAACTGAGTAAGAAGTGACAAAGGGACACGTGTGCACGTGTAGCACACGTGTAGCAAGTAGCACGCTCCTTGCTTCTGCCTCTTATTTTGCATAGGAATGGTGTCTCTTCCCCCATCCCAGCGAATTCTGTAACACAGTGCTTACTTTTTTTTACACGGGACGTGACTACCTTGTTCTTTTCTGCAGTATCCATAATATACCCCTTTCCCGTTCATCCGGTAACAGGAAGCTGCACCTTCAGTAGCCTCTGTGGAGGAGGAAAACACAGTGGGGTTGGTTTAGGTTCTCTGCCTGTGAAAACTAATAACATTCGATTTCCTCTACCTATTTAGGAAATGGCCTTTCCCGGTGAGGTTGCCCATGGACCTAAATGACTCTGGCACTTCATGCATCAGTTCTGCAATGCTATTTTGTATGCGCAGCAGAACCTACCCTGTCTGTTCTCTTTCTGTCCAGTACAAACCTAGGGACCTTGCTCAGGAGAAGGGACATAGTCAGAACTGGAGATGGTTTAGGACTGTGAGGAAGATAATCCAACACATATCTTCAGAAACATAAAGACATGCTAAATTTGGATATTATTTTGAAATACAGACATTTCCTCTTCCTATCAAGCAAAGAATGCTCACCCAGCTCCATTCTAATGCTGTCTTGAAAGCATTGTGCAAAAGAGGAATACACTTACCACTTCCCATTTCTTTAGAAATACATTGTGCTGTATGCTCTGAGCTTCAGCTCAAGTGATTACAATAGTTTACAGGGTAAACATAAAAATAATATTAATTATTAAGTGTATACTATAAACTAGAACTCATTTCTATAGCTGTTCTGTACCAAGCTAGCAGACAAAGCCTACCTGTCTCTCTCCCTCCTTTGACCTGGGCAACCTTGTTTTTCACTGCCAGCTGGTACTCACGTGGTCCNAACGCAGCTTTGCACTGGTTTTCTCGGGTGGGACAGTCTCCCATGTAGCAGTAGCCCTCGCCGTAGTTGCAGGGGTATCCGTTCACACGGAACCGATCCGCTGGGCAGTTCGCAGACGAGCCGGTGCACATCTCGGCCAGGTCGCAGTCGTGCTTAACTGCTCGGCAAATAGCTCCCGATTTTTTATACTGCAGCGGGGGGAAAGGAACGGCACACTTAAACAGCACGGAAGAGCGGGGTGTTAAAAATCACACTCAACTAGAGGGCTAAAATCAGGGGATAAAAATCTTGTCCTCACTGTACTGGGTGCACGAGGGGCCAGATCTTTATCTAAATTAAAGTTGAGTATGTCAATTGAGAAGATTTTTGCCTGGTGGTGCCTCAGCTTTTCTTTCCATGAGAAAATGAATAATCCAAATGCTCATATCTCCGGGATGTTGAAAGATTGAGTGAACTGATGGTTGTGGTGGAGATTGGGAAGGATAAAGTGCGCTTGTCATTCATTACAGTGCTATGTCAGTAATTGCAAGTAAAGAGGATTGATTATTTTGAAAGGCGTATTACTGCTTTCTCACGGGCAATAAAAAATATACACTAGGAAATACGAGAGATGAAAAGGAGCCTTACTTGGCAGTTCTCACAGCACTCTCCATGTGCGCAGGCGGACCCCGCTGTCAGTTTGCACGTCTTGGCGTCGCAGCAGTCGTTCGCGCACTCCTGCGAGAGAGCGGGCAGTCAGAGCTCTGGCGCGTTGCTGCGGGGCTCGGTCCCCTTGGCACTGCCCGCTCAGCGAGCCGTCCCGCGCCTGGCTACGAGGGAGGGCAGGATGCCTCGGACCCGCGCTTTGCTTTGCTGAAAACCGTTTTCACTAGCAGCCGTGCCAGCCACCGTGAGTGATCACATAGAGAGTACAAAGGGTGTTGGAGTACGAAAGTGCTGATGGAAGCTGTGCAGGGAATTTGGTTATTTCTGCCGAGACGGTTTTGGCTGTATGGCTTTTCCCCTGTCTCAGTTCCTCTGTCAACAAGGCATGACAAACCACGCAGTCGTCTTTCCCACTGTTTGGCATGCACTGTGTAGGGGTGACCGCATTGCAGATCAGCAATTTGGTGACCGCAGCTTCTACAGAAATACTTCCGCTAGCTTTAAACCAGCTACCTCGGGAACTAACAGAAACCAGCTACTGCACAGCCCAAATAAACCTCTTTGCCTCTTCTAAGTATCATTTTATTCCTGGTTATGCAGATACCTCAGGAGTACCACAGTCGCATTCCTCCTCTTCCTCCACAAAGCCATTTCCACAGGATGGAGGTGCTACGATGCTGCTGATCTCTGGGATGTTGGTCAAGCATTTTGGCATGTCGCTCAACATGTATTTCTCGAAACTTTGGAGGCTGCAAGAGCTGAATGTCTTGGGGATGATGGAACTATATTGAGAAAGCAGGAGGATTTCCGTTAGGATTGGCATAGGAAGGGAGAACCAATACCCTCGACAAAAGAAGTTAAACAAGTGACCATCCCCCAAACTATTGGGTGGAACCATTTTTCCAAAATATATATATATTAATAAATACAATGGCACTCTCCTACTTATAGCAGGAAAAGAAAAAGTGGAAACAAACACGTCAGAAATAGTTTCATGCGCTAAATGCCAACACTGCCTGTAATAAACTCCAATCCCACAGATTTAAGCCTGGTCTGCACAGCTGGTGCCTGGATGCTTCAGGCGTTGGGAGCTTTCCACTGGGCTGTCCAGTGGAGGCTCAGGGTGCGCAACCAGAGACAAAGACTGAACTAGATTCCTATCTACCAGGGGTTTCTTGAAGGTGCAAGCACGTTGTGTGGTTTTCACAGGAGACCTCTTCAGGGTAAAGAACAAAAATGCACATTAGGTAAATCTTGGGGAATCTCTGTCATCTGAGATGCCACAGCAGTTTTATGCTGCTGTCATTTCAAGGAAGAGATGATTTATGGGTTATTGTGAAATAATACCCAAAGCTGATGTTATTCAAAAGTGACTAAGGGTCTGGTTAGGTTTGGGTTCTTTATTTTTTGTGTGTGTGGGGTGTATGTCTGGGAATATCTTACAAGGGCCTGCAATTTCTTCATTTTTCTATTCTTTTTGTATAATTTTAATGGGGTAATCTCAGAGGACAAAAGTAACTACAGTTGCATTGTGGAAACTGGCAGCTGATCCAAAGCCCGTCCTTAACTGCCCTGTGCATGAGAGCCCTCGCCGTTTCGTCCAGGCTCCTACCTGACAGTATCTGTCATGATACAAACTTTAGCACTGCAGGTGCAGGCGTCGGTGTCGTGACTCATGCCAAGGTTGTGTCCCATCTCATGTGCCATGGTAGCTGCGACTGCAATTTCATTTCTGTTATGATCCTGTAGAGATAAGAGCAGGCTATTATTTCTGTGAGTGGTTTAGAACTAGTAGGAACATCAGAGACCACGTGGCTAAGAGAGAGGACAATTTTTCAAGTGAAATAAGGACCATTGTTCAATCCATGCATGCATCTCTCCCACAGTTCATGCAGGATTAGGTTACAATAGGAATGAGATGATACCACTAATGAACATAAGTAAATTGGTATAATTAGTTTTTAAATAAACATGAGGAAGTTAGGCTGCCAAGAAACGACTGAGTGTCATGGGGAACTGAACATCTGAAACTCTTAATCCTCTCTCTGGATAGCTGTCTCTGTGCTTAGGGTAATTACGTGGGTGCGATGTAATTATTACTCATTACAGCAAGGTAACTATTGCGTGCCGTGTGCAATAGGGAAGGGAAGGCAGATGCTGTGCTCCGTCTTTGCTCTTAGCTTGGTGTGTTGTGATGGGTGGGAGGAAAGGAGAAGTCCTGCTCTTTGAGTGAAATCTGGCTGTGTGAAGCACGGGTGGTAGTGGAAACGCACAAAGCACGAGACGCAGTGGGCTGGTCGTACTCTTCCAGCACGGCACTGCAAACCATGCTGCTGCAAAATGCATCCCACCACCTTGAAAAGCATTCTGGTTTTACGTTCATCCTGGGATTTCCTAATGGTGGGGAAAAGCTGGAGTTTCATGCGGGTTATTCCTCTTACCAACAAGCCCGGCCTCTGAAGCTGGGTGCAGCAGCTGAGTTCCCGGTGCTGTTGGTAAAGTTTTGAATCTGTGTTCCTGTTTAGGCTGCAGTTTAAGTACAGTAGTTTAGGCAGCTGTAATTAAGTTGCTAAACTAATGATATGCGTTGTGACAGTCAGAACCAGTTCCCTGCTCAAAACAGGGAGCCTCAAGGTAGAGGCACAGAATCACTTATCTCTCTCCTTTGACTCTATTGGAGCCTGGTACTCCGAGTACAGGTGTCCCTGTTTGATGTTGGCATTTAGATAACATGAGTACCACGTTTTTAGCCTCTGCACTTCATTTAAAGTCTCTGTGAATTTCTATAGTTTAATAAAATACCGATATGAACCAGACAGAGACCTAGAAGTGTTGTATACCAAGTAATTTTCATAAGTGTTCTTTACTGGTTGAGTAAAAAACATAGAAAAGCCTTTAAAAAAGTAAAATAAACAAAAGTAAATCAGACCTGAATAATACCTGCAGAATATATATCACTGCATATGGATTTTAGAAAGGCTAATCCAATCGTTGTCCCCTCAAAGTCATAGCCTCTGGAAGGAAGAAGAAAGGCAGAGTGAAATGCAGTGAAGAGGCCAGGAAGCAGATCTGAAGCCAAGACTGTGTTATTAACCAGGCTCAAGGCGTTAGGAATATATTCATTGTCAGCTTTGGTTTGCATCCCTGATTTAATACAATATTTGAGGACATGCTAAGATCACCGCAAATCAGAAAACAATTGAATACACTTTTCATTTTAAATTTTTACTTAAATTACACTGTAGTTCATCAGACTTAGAGCATCTGTTTGAATGTAAAAGCGCTTGATGAAGTGCTTTAAATGTAGCAAAGTGCTTGGATGAATCAGGGCCATTGAACCTGAGCCAGGATAGTGAAGTGAGTGCTGGTTTAGTTTGGCAAAGCGCGCTTCCCTGCCATTAAACTTCAGGTCGTGGCTCCTTAGGACGGCAGACTACGCTGCAGTCTTCAGGACACTCCACTGTTCTGTGACCAGAGCATTGAAAAGCAGAGACTGGGATGTAGCAAAAAATCCGTATTGCCTGTTTTTGCAGGGATTTAGATAGAAAGATGAGATACTATGTCCTAGCAGGTGATGGTGCTCCACGAATAAAATAAAAGCAAGGAAAGAGAGCCTGCATCTATCTTTTTGTCTTAGAATTAGTGCAGTTCAGTGTTGGAAAACACAAAATCTGGTTCAGTAGAGAGAGCATCTCTGATGGCTTGGTGACCAATTTTTAGAGAATATATTTCTTTAACGTACTTGGAAATGCAAATGGGAAGCAGACTGATACGCACGTGATTAGCTGAGCGTTGTCGTTTCTTTTCCTTGTTAGTAGATCTGATAGACGCCACTTGGAGAAACTGTCCAGAGTGAATCCTGCAGCACGGCTCAGCAGGCATTTATCACCATCTGTCCAGACTTCCAGGCCAATTAAAGCCACGTAGATATTTATGGCCTTATAAACCTGCAGCAGAGAAGCAGTGTTGCTGTAAAAATGAAGTGACGAAGACTTCTGAAACAAATCCTTATCCCGGGAGTTTGTTCACTTTTGCCACTTGCAGTGTAGTCCACTCCAGACCCTGATTTCAGCTTTTCTGCACTTTGAAGTTGCAGTGAAAAACCAAATAAAACATAAGATCGTATTCCCCTCCTCCCATTTAAACCTTTAAAATACTTGTAAATTCCAGCCATATTTTTGAAGAAATTTGACTTGCAAAGGGAATCAAGAATCACTTCATTCTTTTCGAAGGATTTAGATCATTCACTTTAACAAGTGAAAATAAGGTATAAATCTTTCTTGACAGAAATCTCATATTAGAAGGCATAGAACATGATAATCTGGACAGATGTATCAAATTTGTTTCATAAATGACAATGAAGTTTAGTTTTCATTCTTTCCTACATGTAATAATGAAATGTCATGCTGTTTGCAAATGAAAACAGTGACAAATCACTGCTATTTTAATTGCACATTGCTGTCTTTATCCTTACCGTATTGATGTAATTGACTATTCCAAATATCCTTTGTCTTACAGTTGTAACATCTTCTTCATACTTCTTGTACTAAAAAGGTAAATATAGCATGTCAGGAAAATGAGATGAAAAAAGGGATTTACCAGAAAAGAAATATCCCCCAGAAAAGCACATTGCGAACCACACCGTGGTCTGCTTCTTATTATCTTTTCCATGTACTATTTTATCAGAGAATGTATTTCAAGGTCAGGCCCTTTCAAAACGTGTATCGATGCGTAGGGTGCAGAAGAGGACAGGTGCTGCGCTGTATTTTCTGAATTCTCGTCATCTCCAGGTGGGATTATCAAAAGAATCGGTATTAGGAAATCCTCTTGCTAGCCCAAGTCAGTGGTAAGACGTAGTGGAGCGCTGCGATCGCAGTAGGAGGCCGGGGATATTTGTAAAGCTCACCTGTAGCTGGCAAAGTGAGAAAACATCTTTCCAGTACTCACCAGAGTATTGTCTGCAACGATGTAAACTTCCAGATACTTTTTTGCTTTCAGGTATGCTTTCATCTAAAGAAAAGATACATTTACATCACTTCTGAGCCCTGTTTCAGTCTCAGCCTTTGCAATTTCAAAGCCATTTGTTAGTTACGAGGGTGTTTCTTTAGCCAAGTCGTTTAGAATGGGACTGCCTTGTTTTAAAACGATGAAAGGTAGGCTAGATATGAAAATGATTATTCAGATTATGAAAGCTAGGCTAGGTGTTAAGAAGTATGGGATGCTTAAAGATGCACACAGGCACCTATTGGTACATGCAGGAGGGCTTAACTCAGGTGGTGACTCTGAAATNTCAGCTCTGTGAGATATTGTGCTGGTTCTGTAAAATCTAATTATGCTTCCCTGTTTGTGATCGCTTCTTTCCTGGAGGTGTCACCAGACAAAGTGGGACTGGTGCTACTCAGGGTTCTCCTACGGCCACAGGTTCTTTTCTGACATGTAGTTAGTGGGCGGCTGTTTAAGCGTGCACTTACTTCTGGATTGTTGCTGGATTTGAAGATGTCGTTGATGGGGTCCACTGAATCCGCTTCCCAGGTGTTGTTGATTAGGCCACAGGTTTTTATGGACTTTTGCTCGAGTTTCTCATACTTATAGACAGCATGTTCGTCTCTGTCTGAGGTTCCCAAGGGTTCAATGAGGTACTTCTGACCACGGGTCTCAAAATACCCACTAAGAAAATGAGTTAGACGGGGATCTTTTGAATCCGCAGGACTGAGTCAAGATAACAGCATTCTCTCGAGCAGCATTCAGCCCAAGCATACAGCCCATTGCACACGCTGATGCAATGGAATAGTTTGGCAGCAAGCGTACGACAGTTTAAAAGCAGAAATCAAAGCTGCTGGGTCAATTGGAAGATCTGGCTGGTCAGCAAAGTCTCTGGGTGGGAGAATGTCAGTGTGAAAGAAACTGGTTTAGGAATGACTTAGATTTAAATTTCGGGGTATTTTTACTAACAGAAGTGACTGAAAAGTGAATTTCAGTTCAGTGTGGAATTCAAAGATGTTTTCGTCTTTAATTGAGATGAAAAGCTGAAATATTGAAAGGAATGAAGAGTTTAGAATAATTTTGAGCAGCAAATGTCAAAAGAAGTGCTCTGTGTTAACATGCAAACTCAGAAGATATGCAAGAAGAGTTCACAAAGAAAGTCTGGGTTTTGGCCCAATGCCACTATCCATTGGGAAAATGTTCTGCTGCAGCTTCTCAGACTCCACAGCCATCCTCTGGCCTTTTTGTTTTATA
>Ga0065711_1042144_pt1 | contig 15608 bp, 11 predicted proteins | sample Hoacrofraction12_FD_59098 | JGI IMG/M metagenome (GOLD analysis project Ga0065711, IMG submission 59098) | Hoatzin crop microbial communities from Cojedes, Venezuela - Epithelial fraction 12 v2 (version 2) | ecosystem: Host-associated > Birds > Digestive system > Esophagus > Crop | place... | reverse complement strand
CCCGCGGCCGTGCTCCCCCCTCCTCTGCGGGGGTCCCGCCGCGCTGCGGGGTTCTCGCCGCGGGCCCCCGGTGAAGGCCGCTGTGGGGAGCGGGGAGCGAGCCCAGGCCTGGCAGCGTCAGCCAAGGGCCCGGGGCTCCCGGGGCGGCAGGGTCCGGCGCACGGGGCTGAGCGCGCCCCGGCCTCCCCCGGGCCCCCTCATCATTCCTGGCTCGTTACCGACCCCCGGCCGGGGGCTGCAGCTCTGCGGGCGCCCAGCCCCGCTCTGCTCCCGGGCCAGCAGGTTCCTCCCAGCCGCCCGTCTGGGCCTGACGCCTGCTCCGAGCTGGGGCTGGGGTCGGGCAGCGACCTCCTTGTCTTCGGGCCTGGCGCGAGGAGCGCGAGATCTCCCTAAAGCCGACAAACGGCCGCAGAATCCGCGGTTGTTTCGGAGACGTCGTCTGCCGCGCCGGGGGGCTGGAGGTGTTTGGCGGGGCGCTGGGATTCAGCGGTCCCCGGCCGCCTGCCTCGGCCGCTCCACGCCGAGGGGATGGAGGGGCCGGCTGCGTGTGGCTCGCCTTGCCCGAGGCCACGTTCCCCGCCATGCGGGGCTCTTCTCCGGGAGCGTTCTCCAGCACGGTGTGGTGAGGCCGGTGGGCTTCCACCGTGTGACGCTGAGGGAGCGAAAGAGAGAACCTCGTGCCGCCGGACAACTGAAATGCTGTTTACCCTTCTGATTTCTCTGCCGCCTGTGGTGTTTGGGGAGGGTGGAGGATTGGTGCTGAGGACAAGACAAGGTGTCTGCAGGGGCTGGTGCTCCAGAGGGGTTTAAGCAAGGAGCGCGTGGTTTTTCTTCCCTCTGCAAGTAAATCTGAACTTGCAAACCTGTAGGCCGTCTTACCTTACACTGGTAGTAAAAAAGATGAAACGGAGCCAGTAATCTCACCAATGCTTTGATTTTTGGAGTCAAGTTGCTTACTCCTCGCTTGGCTAGTGTCCAAACGGTGTCGCTCGGCCTCAGCCGCCCTTGCAGCTGGAGCTCCCAGGAGGGCTGGGGACAACGTGCATGATGGCTAACGAGTATTTTCTGGAAGAGAACAAGGCCCGGAGGGCTGGAGGTGGCTCTTGGTGGGCTGTGCTGCCAGGCTCGAGTCGGGCCATCAGTGTGCTCCCCGGGCCTCGTCGCAGCGGATGGGAATGCTGCACGCCGGAGCGACGTGCTGGGAGCAGAGGGGGTTTGTGCTGAGCGCCATCCTGCTTTGTTGGCTGTTTCGAAACTGATGGCAACAAATCCAGTTCGGTGTGCGCCGCGCTGGTGCTTCCGCGGCTGGTTGGGGCAGCGGTCGAGGTGGGGAAGCGCTCCTGACCCACCCGTGCTCCGTGCCGCTTGCCGTAATGCTCGTGCCACTGGTGAAGGATTGCTGGCGTAGCCACAGTCTGCTCCCTGGCTCTTTGCCGCGTGCTGCGCTCTTACGAAACGAGCATGGCGGGGTTAATCCGGCCCGTGAGTCGTGTCAGCAAAGACCTTCCCTATGCGCCCAGTAAATATCGAGAGGGGAGCCGGTCAGTCTGCTGCTGAAACCGGGTGGAGGAGAGGGGCTGAAGGTCAGGGAAACCTTGACCAGAGATTGGCCTGAGGCGTGGAGGGTCTTCTGAAGGGAGCTTTTGGAAGTCTCCTGTATGATTTGGGGGAAAAACTCATTTAGTGCCAGCAGCCGGGCGCATGCGTGAACACACAGGCGCAGTCTGTCCATTTCCGAGAACCCAGCTTTGAGGTTTTTAGGAAGTTTTTTAACCCCTGTGGTTGAAAAGGGAGTTTCAAAATCTGCCTGGTGTCAGTGTGCTGTGCCTCCTCCCCAAACTCGCACCCTCTTGCCCTGGGCGGGGGCTGCAGGGGGTGTGAGGGGCGGCGGGCTGGCTTTGGTGTGGGGGCAGAGCTGTCGGCCCGCTGTGCGGCAGCGCGAGGTGCGTGCGGGCTGACAGGCGAGCACCGGGCGCCTTCAGGCTGGGGTCCCCCCACCCCAGAACCGGCTGGGTGAGGAGAGGGCATGTCACCGCCCCTCTGCCCAGGTGCAGCCCAGAGACCGAGGGCCTGGAAACCCCCTTTTCTCCAAGGGCCCTCAAGTTACCGGCGAGCTGTTGGTACGGAACTGAGAGCAAAGCTGCTCCCCGCCGTCTCCTTGCAAGGGTGGAAATTCTCAGCGCGCTGGGGAAGTGGAGTTGACGTCCGACTTATTTCCATGTCTCCTGTCTGCTGTTGCAGTCTGCCTGTCATTTAGGGCTTAGAGCCTGGGTGTAAGCCTCCAGCGTGTTCTTCAGGGTTGAGTTGCTCCGCTTTCGGGAGCTGGAAGGGTTTAACAGGTATTTATGCTCTTGTTCACCAGCTGTCTCGCTGCACCCAGAGCTGGAGGTAGCAAAGCGGAGATGCCGGCCCCAGCCGAGCGTGCTGGGTGCTGGCGGCACCTGTAAGGCCACCTGCAGACAGCACCGGGAGAGCCTTGGTTGCGACAGGCGGAGAGCGGTACTGCAGCCCTTCCCTCTTTGCAGCGATAACTGTGAAGTGACTTTTGAAGGGTTGCTGGAAGCAATTTTTTCAGTGAGCAGATTAGAGATAAGCGAAGAATTCCACCCCGTGGGGCACAAGCAGTTCAATCCATACCAACGTGATGGAGAGGGGAACTGGAGAGAGCTTATCAGCTTGAGGAAAAGTCAAACGTAAACATTATCCCCGGCGTGATTGTGGTTCACAGCTTAGCTGGACGTCACGTGCCTCTTCCCCGTGAAATGGTGCTGGGGAAGATGATGACAGAGGGAGTCAGCTAGGCAAAAGCAGGCAGAAAAACACCCTGCGCCTTGAACTTTTAAAGACCCCGCTGTTACTTCACAGTCAATAAGTCAGAGCTCAGCTGCAGGCAAGGAGGAAGGCAATGAAAATAGATTTCAGGCTGCTCTGGCAAATTAATTGTCCTTGAAGACGTGAATCGGCTGGGAATAGGGACGCTGGAGCGGTGGGGCCCGGGAGCTGCGGCGGGCAGCATTTGTGCGGCAGGGCGATCTGTATCGGTGTCAGGACAGGCTGGAGAGCGAATCCCCGAGAACCCGGGAAGAAGAATGATTAATCTAATTTTCATTAACTAGTGTTTGGCATTGACCTGTATATAATAGCCCGTTACGGCGCTGCTGGCTCTGCGGCTGGCGAAGCTGCTGCCGCCGTGTCCTGCTTGAGAAGCTCGCCGGGCCTCTCCAGAGGGCTCCTCGGGGGACGGCCTGAGTGGATTTGGTGTGAGCAGCGCGTAATTCGGGACCGATTATTGAACTGATTCACTGACATGACGATTGTGGGCTCCCGCCAGATGCACAATCTTATTAAATATGATTTTCCCATATAAGGTGCTTGCAGCCTGAAAAGCAGCAGCAGGAATTCCAGCGTTCGCTTTCTTGCTTTCAGTCGCAGCCATTCGTGTCCAGAAATAGGTCTGCCCCGGCGGCGCGATACGCTGACATGGGCGTGCTCATCGCGGGCTGCTTGCGTCTTGGTCACGTTTTATTGTTCCCGTTCATATTTTTGGGCTGCCAGCCGTATTCCTGTAGACCAGGATTAATCTACAGAGGCCTGGCAGGTGCCTCGCTCCCGCCATGGACGCGGTACCGGCGTGTGCGCTGGGACCTCACCGGCACGAGGTCAGTTCCCATCGGTGCGTATGGGAACCGCAAGCGTTACTGGGGTACGGGTCAGAAAACGTTGCGCCCTGTGCAGCACGAGAACAGAATTTCTTAGTCACGTTGGACTGGACGTCTGTGAGCACGTCCGTGGGGCTGCACAGAGGCTGTTTTTGAAGCCCTGTGCAGGTGCAAAGCCCTCATTGTTTGCTGTGGGTTCCCAATAAGTAGCTGTTATCGGGGCAATGCCTCTGTCTGGTATTTTGCCATTTCTGAATTCATCTGGGGCTGGTGCAGAAACTCAAAGGAGCAAAATATTGTCATTTTCTGTAAGTCTTTGGCAAGGCAGAATTGCTGGCACAAGCACCAGCTCTGCGTTTGCTGCCTGCTGATGGTGCACCGCTCCGTGCTCCTCCAACAAACGAGGGCAGCCGCTTGCGTTTTCCTGGGACGGGAGGGGTGCTGGGGTGGGAACGCGTGCTGTGCCGTGCCGAGCCCCTGCCTGCGCCGGGCTGCCCTCCGTGCCCTGCACCAAGGCCCTCGCCGCAGGGAGATGACAGGGGCGCAGCAGGAAGGCAAACCAAGGCACTGCGAGGGACGGGAAACAAGAGGCTGTTTAGTGCCAAAAGGAAACAACAAAAGCGCAAGAAAGACGAGGGTTGTGGAGAAAAACCAAGCTGGTGGCCTGTGTGGGGCGAGTTCTGCCTCGACCCTCGCCAGCCCTGGCCTCCTCGGCAGAGCAGCCTGGCGTTACTCGCCCACCCGCCCCGGGAGCTGCGTGCCTGAAGGAAGAGGAGCTGCTGGTTTTCCCAGGCTCGCCACCACCTCTCCCAGTAGGCAGCAGACCGGGTCGCTGGGAGGGGAGCCTGACCTCTCCCAGCAGCCCCCCGAGAGCCAGCGATATCAAGGTAATGTTGGGGTTCTTCCTTCTGTAGGTAGGTCTTAGAAATACTCTGTTCCTAAGCAGCCTGGCGCTTGTTTGTTGGAGTTTTTCAGTGTTGCTGTAGCTGAGTTAACCTCAGGGCTTTCTGGGAAAGGTTTTCTGTAATTAAAAAAGCTAAAAGTGATCGGAGCAGCTTTTGTCACTTTGTCTCTTCTCACCCACATATTTAAGCAGAAAATGCTGTCAACCCCTAATTAAGCGTCGTCGTCTTCCATCGTGTGTTCTTGTGGCTTCCCCAGCTTACGTGTGGGTTTTTGCACTGGCTTGCGGCGAATAACCCAGGCTGAGTCAGAGTACGTGCGGCGGCGGTGTTGAAATCTGGAGCCTTCGACGTGCTCCGTTGCCGCAGTGTCCGTGGCCCGTCCGATGCCGCTGGTCTCTGCTAACCACGACTTGTGTCGTCATCTCGCAGCTCCGGGGACGGGCTGTGTGACTTCCACGGTGCGAGTTAGCCCCGTTGCTTCTCTCCCAGCTCACTTTGAACACAGCAGAACCGCTGCTCTTCTCTAATCCCGCTTAAAAAAACACAAATACGTACAACTAGGGCGTCGGTGTGTCACGTGAAAGGTTCTCTTTACTGTAACACGGGAACTGGCTGGAGCGGTTGCTGTGTGAAGAACAGCAGCGTTGTTGGGTGGCGTGGAGGTGGCGTGTGCTCTGCAGCTGCATCTCTGGCGCGTGACTGCTGGAAGAGCTGTCCTGCGGCCTCGCCGTGTCCGGTCACTCCTGCACGGTTCGCGTTCGGTGCGAGGGGTGTGAAACGCTTTGCAGACTCATCGAGGGGGCACAGCCCTCATCTCCTCTGTAATTAGCAGACTCTGCGTGTTCTCTTTGCAGAAATTGCTATTGGAGAGGGTGGGGAAGACTGCCCGGGAGAGAAGTTGGAAGCCAGCTGTTGGCTCCTCTGGCGTCCACGCCGTCGCAGAGCTGCCTGCTGCGTGTGCAGGGGTTGGCAGCGCACCGGTAGCTGCTCCTGCAGCACGAGGCACTCGCTCATCTGCTGAAGGAAACCGGGACGCGGCCCAGGGTTTGTCACAAGACCCACCTGGGCAGATACACTGCCGCCTCTGAAGGGGCCTTGAGATGAGGTGAGCCTGGGAACGCCACACGCCACGAGCTCATGTCTTGGTTCTGTGTGAAATAGCTCAGGCTCCTGAAGTTGGGGGAATGAACGGATTATGAGCCAAGGGCAGCTTGGCCTTGTGTGCAGTCATTAACACGCAGCAGCGCGCTGTTGGGACGGCGCCGTGAGGGGCGTGGGCTGGAGGGGAGCCTGGTACCGGCCAGACTCCAAGTCTGCTTTTCGCTTTGCTGCGTAACGTTCAATCTCTCCCAGCCGTGCAGGGGAATGGTGTTTAATTCGGCTTCTGCCTCGTGCTCTGGCTGCCCCGTTAAGCCTTTACTGGTGCTGCATTCTGGGTTTGCAGTGGTCCCGCTGGTGCCTGCAGTGGCTGTTGCTGAGCGAGGCTCTCGCACGCGGCGTGGTGGCTCAGAGGGTCCGTGTCACCAGAGTCGTTAGAACTCTTTGTTTCAACTTGGCCATGCTTTCTCTGATGAAGCTCAGTCAGATTACCGACTCTTCAAATTCTCTTGTGTTCCTGTACCATGGTAGATGCCTCCTAATTTCTCCTCCAGAAGATCTGGGAGCGCTTCGACCTCAGCCAGCGCTGAGCTCCCAGGGGGGTGCTGGGCTGGGAGCCAGCCGGGTCCCTACTGTTTCTCTGAATTTAGTAATTCAGAGTAATTCCCCAGCTGTTTCATGTTTTTTCCGTAGGAGGCAAAGAGATCTGCTGCTTTTGAGACCGGGTAGCTGAGTTCACGCAGTCGTTTGGCAGGGCTGGTGCTGGCAGCCTGTCCTTAGCGTAACTCCGGCTCTGGTCCCGTCGGGATGCTGCCCTTCCACATGGGCGTCCTGGATGCGTCAGACTGTGCTGGGGACCATGTTCTGATTCTGCAAGGGTAGAATTAGCCAAGATTATTTTGCCCTTTCATCTGCTGCCTGGCAAGATGTTGTTTAAATTTTCAATTCTGCTTTTCTTCCGCTTGGAGTTTGCCATTCCCAGTTGCTGCTTGATGTTCTGTCACCCCAGGTCAGTCAAGGCGCAGCTCTCCGGTGGCTGAAGGCCACGGAGATGGGTGAGGCGCAGCCTCATGGAGCTGAGGACCGACACGGAAACCACACGTCATTTCCATTGTAAGAGCATCGGTTGCCAGGTCAGTCTCTTGCGAGTTCACGCCTGGTGTTCTGCCTCCCTGGCTGGGGCTGGGTGCAGCCCACCTGCGTGTGAGCTGCCTGAGCCGGGGGGGGGGCTTGCTCAGCCCCTTGTAGGACGGGGAGGAGTGAGGAGGTGGAATAAAAGCGGTGCTAGCTTACACTGAAGGCAGGGGTAGCGTGGGTGATCTGCGTCTGTTCTCCCCCCTGCCCTCCCCGCAGACGGGAGCGCGTGCCAGGCACGGGCGCTGCAGGGCGGCGGGACAGCCTTCGCTGTGCTGCTTGCTGCCTGCGCAGCCTTCGGTGATCGTCGCGGGCTTCGTGCTGGTGTGTCACCCGCCGAGTAACCCCCGGACCCCCCGCAGTCCAGCAGGATAGCGTTGGTTCTGTGCGTGAAGTGAACGGCTTCAAGGGGTTCCCAGGTATTTTTTTACGGTGCCATTCCTGACTTGTGGGTGGCACTGATTCTGTTTCAAGGACAAGTTAACAGCATCCTCCTGAGCTCTTGGATATTTACTTGCTTCTTTTCTCCGGTTGAAATTGGGCAGCAGTGCCGTACTGCTTCACTTACGTGTGAATGCCTGTGTAAGCACCTTTCTCATGCTAGTCCTTTCAGCCCTCCAGTGATGAGAGTTTGGCTTAGAAGGGCTTTATGTGCATTTTCATTCTTCATTCGGGGCTCTGCGAGCACAGGTAAGAAGTCACTTTGCACCGATTTGAGCAACTTGAGTATTAGGAGCAATTTTGGCTGGCGCATCCGTACAGCTCACAAAGGGTTTGGAGAAATACTTTTGTGTAACTGGCAAGTTTTGAGAGATTTTGTGAAATCCTTCCCAAGCTGAAGGCGCATCTCCGAAGTACTGCGAGGCTTGCGGCACGCTGCTGTCCCTTCAAACAACCGATCTTACCGACGTGCCCGTCGGCAGTGGGAGCACCGACAGCAGTAGGTACCGCTCGCTTGCGGTGTGGACACGGTCGGTAAGATCTTGGAGGTTACAACAGCTGAGCTGAGACGCGGCTGGTCTTCTGCTCCTGGAGCCTGCTCGGTTTCGTTAGTGCTTTGTCCGGAGCGGGTCACCCTCCAGCACCCATAACCTGGCAGCCCAGCTTCGGCCAAGCGTCCTCTCTGATGTCCGCTGATTTTACTCGAGGCCCTGAGGGTCTGAGGGATTGAACAAAAACCTGCAGGCTTGGCGTAAGGCCTGGCAGCCCAAGTTTCCATTTTACAGAGCAGAATGAAGGCGATGAGCTGGAGTCTCCCATGGGTGCTGGCTGGGTGACCTGGTTCCTTCCCGTGGGCTGCCTGGCGCTCTGCTGGGCGCGCAGTGGGAGCTGCAGCTCTGCGACGCCGCTGGCATTTACTGTGCCGGTTGGCGTGTGGAGAGGGAAGGCTCCGACGCAAGGCGGGAGCGCTGGCACGTTGCTAGCAGCTCTACAGAGACAGGGAGAATCTGCCCGGGTTAATGCTCGCTGTCGCGCTCGGCGCTTGCCCTGGCTGGGCGGGAGCGCAAGCGAAACATTGCCGGAGGCTCCAGCGTGGGGAGGGTGCAGCCGCTGCCGGCAAAGGTGCTGCGCCAGTTTTCTTTCTGTAGTTTCTCTGCACATCTGATGGACCAAATTTGGTGGATTTTTCAAGGTAAAATTGTCCATTGCTGCATTTTCCAAAGGGAGGCATCTGGCTGACGTCCTCACCTGGCTGAGTGCTGCTTCCCTCAACGCGTGCCTGATGGCACCTCGCGCAGTCGCTCACTCCCTTTAGATGCTGATGTGAAACTTGATTCTCTCTCAGATTTCTCGATTTCACAGTTTCTGTCCGTGCAGCCGGCTCTGCAGCGTGTGGTCCCCACGCCCGGAGGAAGGGGTGATGCGAGCAGAAGTCCTACGCGCTGCCGAGAGGGCAGATGTAATACCTGAAACCGCTCGTCTGCCCTTTAAATGTCACTTTGAAATGGGTGTCAGCTGTAAAGTGACAGTTTTCCTTTCTGTACGTGTTCGGTGCTGCTCTCGCCATCTGTCTGGACGCATGTTGATGGGCGCAGCGTGCAGAACGGCGCAGAATTTGCTGGCAGAAATGCAAACTATAGAGATGTAAAATAGTCCCCAACTTCAAAGCTGGAACAAAGGCAGCAGAAAATTACAGCGCCTTGAAGGTGTACGTGTCAGCGTCACGGACGTGCTCTTCGCTCACGGGGCGAACGCCTGCCTCGGTGGAATCCAGCACCAAGGCAAGGCGCTGCAGTTTGGCCTAGCAGGTGGTGATTATTTGCGGGTTTAAATAGCACGTGTTGTGGGATAGTTGTTGTGTTGGCAAGGACTGTGTGTTCAGTGATCGGAACTGAAAGCTGGAAGGCGAACAGTTGCCTTTGCTTAATTTACTACTTTTTTGGTTTTTTCCGCTGTAATGCTGACCTACGTTACAGGATCATTATGTTTTTCTAGGGGCTGCTATTGTGCTGCATTTTGTAGCTTTTGATCTGCATACTGGCTTTTCTTAATTCCAGGGCGCTTCCTCTCAAACTGGCATCTCTTCAGGCTTAAATTAATTTTGGTGGAAGAGGAACGATGACATAGTCTTTCTCCACCTTAGTCTCAGAGGGCTGGATGTTTGTTTTCGTTTCAATATTAAGTAGGAGTCACTGGTGGATTAACTATCTAGGACACTCTTTTGAGAAGGAGGCTTCTAGACTGGTAATGCCAGAAAATGCTTATTAAAGAAAATGAGGAGCTGAAGGAGCGAGCACCCTGAAACCGCCGTTGCTTCTGCGGCCGCTTCGCGCGCCCGCCCCGTGCGTTCCCGGCGTATAACCGCAATCTTCACTGCAGCTCCCTTGCAGAGAGCCCCGAAGTCCTGAGAAATGTGGCTCTGTCTTTAAAACAAAGCAAAAAGGCTGTGTGCTTTGTCAGAGAAGACAGCTGTGCTGCAGTTAAAGGCAGCAGTGGCCTTCTCTGGTTCGCTTTGGTAGAACAAACCGGGTTGCCCATCGCGTACCAGACGCAGAGCGGGCCGGTGTAGGCTGGTGTGAAGCGGAAGACCCTCCCGAGGTGAAATGCTGGTTGTGGACTGCTTGGCAGGACGCCATCAGCTGCGAGGAACGTGGTAGTTTGGGAGGAACTTCATTTCATCCGTGCAAGCTCTGGTTTTGTGTTGGTAGCAAGGCACTGCATGAGCTTCCACACAGTATTGGGATTTAACGTTTATAACCAGTCTCGGAGAAATGCTATGGCTTCCCTAGTGCCCGGGATTTAAACCACAAAGATGAATGTTTTTTTCTAAAATGAGAGCAAGGAGCGCAAGAGGGCTGGAAGTGACCAGCATGAAGAGCAGACCGTTACCTGGAGGAACGAGGTGGGTTTCTGCGGTGTCTGAAGAGATGAAACTTAAATGCGTGTTTTCCTGTGAGGTGGGGTGATAAACAACTTAATCTGTAAGGGTGAGGTGGGGTGAAAAACATCTTAATCCATGGCCTGCGGGAGGGAGGGATAAGATGTGCCTGAACAGCAGCTGCTCTGCTAAAGAGAGAAGGAATGGATTACGGGCAGAAGTGGCGAATGCTGCCTCTTACTTGATGTCTCCTGTTAGAGCTCCTGCTTTCGGTTGCTTTGACTTGCCAAGAGAATGGTCTCCAAACGTCCTTTGCCTTATGGCTGGCGTTGAAGTTCCAGCAACACTGATGCATCTGTTTCGCTGAAGAGGAAGCCGAGAAGTGTTGCCCCATCCAGAACTTCAGAGCTTGGCCTGGTCCATCCTTAAATGGTGTTGCAGTATCAGTGGGATGGTTCTGCTTCATCAGACCTGCCTTTTTCTCTTCGCACGGAAAGCCAGCGGTACCTGACTGCTCTAAACCTTCTAACTTTCCTTTTGCTGCGCTTTGTAGGAATAACCGCCCCGCTGAAATGTCCCTGGCCTCGCCGGTGAGGCTGGAGGAGCCCCGCTGCTTGGTGGGCACAGATCTGTGGGCTTGAGCCGTCTGGCCTGGCAGAAGGTTGCTGGGCTGGGAGCCAGCAGATGCAGAGTTTGCCGTGGGACTTGGCCTGTCAGCCCTGCGTATCGCGTGTTGCTCATGGAGAGCTGTTTGTAGCCGCTGGCCGGCGTCACCGCACACTCCTGCCTCCTCTCCCATCCCACCACGCTCGCCGCCATCGTAGGGCAGAGAGCCGGCAGCTACCGGCCGAGCGGGGAGGGGAAACCTGAGCAAGAGGCTGGGTTGTGCTCTTGGAGATGCTTTTCAGAGTGAAGACGTGATGTCTGCAGGCCTGGCTGTGCGTCCGGTTTCTCTCCAAATGCAGGAGCAGATTGTGCTGGGCTCCCTCTGCTTCGCAAACCAGCGACAGCGTGGGTTTGGCTGATCCAGCACGTGGTGTTGCAGTTCAGGGGACCTGCTTCATTTCTGGTGGTGTTGAAGTCTTTGCAGACAGTATTAGAGATCCTGTGAGATTCTTCTTGTAGAAATGCTAGGCTGAAGTTCACTCCGTGCTGCTGTCTTGAGTTACTTTATTTCATACCTGTTCTTCGTGAGGCGTCCCCAGTTTTTCCTTGTGTCGGGCAGAGGCTGAACAAAGCCGTGAGGAGGGCTCAGGAGCTAAGCTGTGCTGCAGGCTCTGTTTGAGGACGTGCGAGACCAGGAGTTGTGCCCAGTTGCACCTCGAGCTTGCAGCGTTCCATCAATGCATGTGTGTGAGCCACGAGGCCAGCCCGGGCCCTGACTGAGATGGTCACCTGGCTTTGCAGCCTGTGTCCCTCAGCTGTAGCTCTCTGTGGGTAATGAATGCCTCTCCTCCTCCTCTTCCTCGCTCTCACCAAAGCAGGGCTGCTCTGAAACCCCCAGCCCAAGAGCTGGAGGCTCTGGGACGCTGGGAAAAGAGGTGACCCAGCTGGCATGGTTCAGCTCCACGCTACCTTGTTGTCTTTCTACACATCCTAGAAACCGCAAAACCGCTTCCCAGAGCGCGCAGAGCTGGCACGGTGCGCCGCGCGGCAATGACCGTGGTCTCCGTTCTCTGACCCCCAAGCAGCGGCGCTGCTCGCGGAGGGCTCGCGGCTGAGCGGGAAGAGAACGCCGGGAATCCGGAGCGTCCTCAGCACGCGGGCGCCTTCGGGAGCGTGGGGATAACCGGCGCCTCGGCTCTGCCCGCGCAGCGCTTCGGGGGCCACAGCGCTCTCCAGGATTTTGCTCTTTGTTCTTTCACACCTTTTGCTTTGGGCGCGTCCCTGCACAGACTCTGGGGCAGAGCTGCTTCCCTGGTGAGTGAGTAAAGGCACCCAGCTGCACGTGGGTAAACAGAAGGAATAAATGCCTGGCTCAGCCCCCGAGTGAAAAATCCTCCAGGCTGGGCTGGAGAAGCTGCTGTCCTGACCTAGCTTTTGAGCACGCTGCGGGTCTGTGCCAGGAGGAGCCTGTCCTTCGGCCTGCGGCTGCCTGTGTTGGAGGAAGCTGTCCGTGATCGGCCGTGTGACGCAACTGAACCGTCCTTGTAGCCCGGCGTAGGCACCAGGTTCGCTCTTCCTGCCGTTGACGTGTGTCTTGCCTGGTTGTGTTTCCTACTAAGAGCTCTAGAAGTGTTTTCAAAAAATTCATTATTTTTTAGGTAACTTATTTTCAGCTAATGGCTGAGTCACTAGCTGCCATGCTGCAGCCAGGATCCCGGGGAGGAAAGAGACTGCTTGCTCAAACTTTGAGTTACAATTTTTGGCAGCACACTTCACCTTTTGAGCTTGTTCTGCGGTCACTTGTTTTGTTCCATCTGCTCAGGTGCCTTTGTTGGAGCAGAGCAGGAGCGCCCGACTGAAACACTCTAGTCACGGAGGGCAGAAGGGGCCTTAACAAGGCTGGTGGGAAAAGAACGTAGTGGTGAGCAATAATTTAAAGTCATTTTTAACGTACAGCCCCCTGCACCTTGCAGCAGTAGCTTCTGTCCTCGAGGTCCTTGCTGAGTCTGGCAGCATGGGTACGTGATCTGTCTGGAGCTGCGGCTGGGGACGTTTCCTCACTGAGCCCCGGCCGATGGAGGGGAGGACTGGGGCATTGGTGCCCGTACTGGGTACCAGCCCTGCAGTCTGGGGGTGCTGGCATGGCCGGGGAGGGGTCGGATCCGTCTGGAGGAAAGGATTTGCAGTAGCTGGGATGGATTAAGCAGAGGCTGCTCCTGAAGGGCTGTCTGGCCCTCGCTGCGGCTTGCTGTGGCGTGGGGTGGGTTGTGGGAAGCCTGTGCTGCCGGGGCAGAGCAAGGCACGGGCGGCAGGGTGGGCGGCGAGGGCAGAGGACGCACTGGTGGGAAGCAGCAAAGCGCCGGGCAGAGCTGGCCTTCTGCTGCGTGGGAGCAGGGTAACCCATCCTGAACGAGGCCGAGAAATCTCCGGCAGCTTGGTGCCCAGCGAGCTCGGCTGAGGCACGCGCGCAGCCTGGAGAGCTTGGACTTCTGGCTGTTGTGGCAGCAGAAGCTCAGGTTTATTTAGAAGTAGAGCTCTTGAGCAAGGGTGTATCACTGGTCCGCTTTTCATGTCATGGCTCTTTGACTGCGTGTTTGTGGTGGGACCTGGTCTGCTTGAGGACTGTGCAGAGAGCGTGCCCTTGGAGGGGCTGCGTCACCAACCGGGGCTCTGAGAACGGGTCCAGAAATGCAACCTGGTGCTTCTGCCATGACGTGTCTGTTTGAAGCAGGTAGCAGTGACAGCTGTCCCCGACCTCCTCTCCCACCCAGGCCTCGTCCTCGGCGTCGCGATGCACACCTCTCCGTGCCTGTGCCCGCTGCGGTGTTGTCGGCAGCGCCCGTGGCGACCTGGAAGTGTTTCACGAAGGAGAGTTTGCTCAGCCTGGTGTGAGCAGCCTCGCAGGAGGACTTTGTATCCAGTGACGCATGTCGTACGCGACCCTGTTCTGAAATCCCCTGTCAAGTCTGCAGTGTTTGAGCACCCTCGGAAAATCTCTGTCAAGCGACGTTAGCAAGAGCGGAATTAAATCTCAGAGGATTTAGCCGAGCAGCTTGGGCTACAGAGTAAATCAGGAAATACCCCGCTGGTTAAAAATCCAGGTGCATCCTCAGGATGGCTGGCGAAGGGTGCCCTGCAGACACGCCAGCTGCTTTCCCGTTGGAGTTTGCTGCTGGCTGGGGTGCTGGGCTCCCCCGGTTTGATAGCTGTGCTTAGTGTGGCCACTGCTGGGCATCCCGGTGGTGTGGCAGGTGGTTGTTGCGGAGCTTCAGGTGGGTTTCTTTACCTGCTGTGACTGTAGTAACTGGACTTCACCATCTCTCCAAGAAGGTCAGAAAATGGAAAATTTGGGGAGGTGGATATCTTTCTTGAGTGGCATTCTTCTATTTTAATATAATTTAGTTTGAGAATAGTTCTGGATGGTGAATGAGCAAGAGGAGTGAGCTCCCAGTCCAGTAACATCTGTAGGAACAGTGGCAGCGCCCATCCCTCCTGGATCAGAGGTGGTGGCTTTGTTCAGCTCCGTGAGAAAGGGCCGAGAGAGGGCACAGGGGGGACGGTTTGTCCCTGCCTCTCACGGCTCGCAGCCTGGCGCTCCTTGTACCTCCTGTGCTGCTCCTACAAGCAGCTTCGGTGATTTCTTTGACTTGCCAGTGCTCTCCCCGGGTGGGTTGAGATCCCTCGGCGGGATATCCAGAGAAGCAATATTGTAAAGCTGATACTGTGCAAAGGCATCCTCCTGCTCTCTAGTTACAGGGAGTTTGCCCTCTCCATAACAGTATCCTGTGCTATTTATCAGCTTCAGAAGTTTCGGGGTGGCTGCAGTGACGTTACCCTTTTTCCAGCCGCCGATCCCTTGTCCCGTGCCTGGTACCAGCCTCGCAGGCATCCTCGCAGAGGCAGCCGGCTGCAAACGGGGCTCGCGAAGGTCGGATGGTGGAGGAGAGCCCCTGGCAGCGCCGATCCCTGCCCGGCTGGGAGGTGCGGAGGTCTGGCGCTACGCCTCGTGCAGCTGAGGCCGTGAACCATGCCGCGCTGCAAACCTGGAGTATTCGGGGCCGAATAACCACGTGGCTCTGGCAGGCGATGTGCAACAGCGCTTCTCCCTCGTTAGCAGTGGCATTTGGAGAACGGTGTAACGGAGGATGCCGCTGAGCATCCTTTCCCTGCACAGAGGTGGGACACTGCACGCCGTAGAAGTGCTGAGTCCTGCTTCTCGGCAGGAGCCTGCCGGCAGGGAGACAGCGATGCTCAGGAAACAGAGGAGGGAAGTGAATTCTGGACCAAGCCTTGGCAAAGCTGTCTTGTGCTCCTCTGACCCGGGGTTGGGAAATGGCTCTCTGGGGCCTTGTGGCAGCTGAAAACTCCATCTGAAAACACAGAGAGAGTCCCAAGGGCTGCCTGGGGTCATGCACCACATTTAGGTCCCTGATCTTTTTGCAACACGACCAGAAAGGCAGCGGGAGGTTCTCTGTCTCCTCGCTGCTGAGCTACAGCTCTGCCAGCAGCCAGGAGCTGCTCCGGTGAGCAGGGTCCATGGGCAGGGGACGCGAAGCTTATCCTGCGCCCGAGCAAAGCTAAGGGGGCAGCTGGGCGTTGCTCCAGCTCTTCTGGATGATCGTGAGGAACGTGACTTCAAAGTCCTTCAGCCTTCGATGGCCTCGCTCTAAACGAGCGTCGTGGTTTTGGCGTGGTGCCGCTGTGCCTGGGTGCCGTCGCAGGTGCAGGGAGCTGGCTCTGTCCTGGGGACGTTACGCTTCCTGCTGCAATGCTTGCTGCCTCTAATTAATCCTAATCAAGCTTTGCAAATTCTGGTAGACAGATTTGGACTTGAAGGTTGTAATACGGAGAGAAGCCAGAGGCTAGGGAGAGGCTGGCGTCGCTGCC
>Ga0065711_1008215_pt1 | contig 15610 bp, 12 predicted proteins | sample Hoacrofraction12_FD_59098 | JGI IMG/M metagenome (GOLD analysis project Ga0065711, IMG submission 59098) | Hoatzin crop microbial communities from Cojedes, Venezuela - Epithelial fraction 12 v2 (version 2) | ecosystem: Host-associated > Birds > Digestive system > Esophagus > Crop | place... | reverse complement strand
TCGGGCATAAACTACGCAATAATCAGAGTCGGTGGACGCTACTACAGCAAGACCAAGACGACTGACTGCCTCTACGCGGACTCCATGCTTGCGGAAAACCTCAAGAATGCGATTGCGGCGGGGGTTAAAGTAGGTGTTTATTTTTTCAGTCAGGCAGTAACAGAGGCTGAGGCGATAGAAGAAGCAAACTACACGATAAACGCAATTTCCGGCTACAACATAACCTTGCCCGTGTATATCGACTACGAGTGGTCGGGCAGCAGTTACAGGCTCGCCGACGGCGGTTCCGCAGCGACGAGAACGAAGGTTATAAAGGCATTCCTGTCGACCGTCGAGGCCGCAGGCTACGACGGCGGCATCTACGCTTCCGACTACACCCTCTACAAGTACATGGACGCAAATTCGATTGCCGAAGACTACAATATCTGGATTGCGCACTGGAACGTCGCATCCCCTGGCAAAAACTACTCCGGATACTACGATGCATGGCAGTACGGCGACGCAGGTTCCGTCAGCGGAATTTCCGGAACCGTGGACACCGACTATTGGTACATCGACAACTACTACACGGTCGAGTACTACAACGACGACGAGCCCTCTCCGACCACAACCAAGGTTGCAATCGGATACGACACGGAAACCCTCACCGCATCCGACTTAGGCTTCCTTGAGGCAGGATACATCAACACCGGCTGGAAGGCATACCGCGAGGTCGACGGCAAGTGGGCGGCATACGACACTTCCGACACATCGAAAACCACATGCTGGGTTAAGTTGTCTTCCGGAGAATTGCCGGAAGGGTACGACTATAAGATTATGGGCGACGGAGAATCCGTTTTGAATCTTGCCGCATCCGGCATTGTGAGATTCTACGCACAGAAGGAATATGTGGGATATTTTACCGTTAAATACTACGACGGAGATCTGATCTCATCAGAGGTCACGGACGTTACATACACCGTGCCCACAACAACACTGACCGCATACGAGGCAGGCTTTTCGGACGACGGTTACGTCTGCAGCGGCTGGGCCGTGTACCGCGAGGAAGACGGCATGTGGGCCGCATACAAGACATCCGATTCATCGAAAACATTATGCTGGGTGGAAGCCGAAGAAGACGGCAACCTGCCCGAAGGCTGCGAATACTATATTTTCGAGGACGGCTGTGAGGTCTCCGAGACCGCCACATCCGGAACCGTGAGATTCTATGCACAGTGGCTCGATCTTGAGACGGCCATTGCAAACGCAAACGGCTCCGTTAAGTACAGAACCCACGTTCAGGACTACGGTTGGCAGTCTTATGTCAAGGACGGTGCGATGTCCGGCACAACAGGTAAATCCAAGCGTCTCGAGGCTATCAATATTCAGATGTCCGGAGTTACGGGAAGCATTTCCTACAGCGCGCATGTTCAGAATATCGGATGGCAGGATTGGGTTTCCGACGGCGCATTGTCCGGAACATCCGGCAAGTCCCTGAGACTTGAAGCAATCAAGATCAAACTCACGGGAACCGCATCGCTTATCTACGATGTCTACTACCGCGTGCACGCACAGCATTTCGGCTGGCTCGACTGGGCTAAAAACGGTGAGGCCGCCGGAACTTCCGGTTACTCCTACCGTCTCGAGGCAATTCAGATTGTGCTTGTAAAGAAGGGTGACGCGGCGCCGGGCTCAACCGACACACCTTACGAAGCATCTCCCGTCAGATACTGCACGCACATCCAGGATATCGGTTGGCAGAGCCTCGTAGGCATGGGGTGCCTTTCGGGCACAACCGGAAAATCAAAGCGCCTTGAGGGTATAAAGATCAACCTGACGGATGCCGAGTACGAAGGTTCAATTACCTACCGCACACATGTTCAGAACATCGGTTGGCAGGATTGGGTCGAGGACGGGCAGATGGCCGGAACTTCGGGCAAGTCATTGAGGCTTGAGGCGATACAGATTAAACTCACGGGCGAGATGGCCGAGCACTACGACATCTACTACCGCGTTCACTCGCAGAACTACGGTTGGCTCGGCTGGGCCAAGAACGGAGAGAGCGCAGGCACGGCCGGCCACTCCTACAGACTCGAAGCAATCGAAATCGTTCTCGTCGAAAAAGGCGGCGAGGCCCCGGGCTCCACAACCCGCTCGTTCGTCGGTTAACACACTTTTTATTTTGAAAATCAAAAAGTGTGGTAAAATCCTTTCGGTGATAAGAGTACGATAGGTAACGTACCTTACATAAAAATTTTATAAGGAGGGTATGGGAATGGCAGAAAACAATGTAGCCCCTACCAGAAAGTTCGGAATTATCAGCCTCGTATGCGGTATCGCATCAATTTGCTTGTCCTATGGTCCGTTTATCGGCGTAATCGTAGCAATCGTAGGTATCGTTATGAGCGGCAAGGCAGCAAGCGTCGGTGATGAGAGCAAGATGCCCAAGGTTGGCAAAATTCTTTCCATCATCGGTCTTGTTTTGAGCGTTATCCTCAGCATCATCTGGTTGATTATCATAATCGCTGCGGCAGCAAACAGCTGATTTCGGCAAAACTTTTTATAAAGCGGGTTCCGTTAGCGGGACCCGTTTTTTTTATATTTTGTAAAAGTATTTCGAACGATAAATGACAATTGCTCCGATTAAATTGTTTTTTGAAGTTTTGAAGTTTATTCTGAATGCGTGAGGTGATTTTTATGGGCATGACAATGACACAGAAAATCCTGGCTGCGCATTCGGGCGCCGAATCCGTTAATGCCGGCGATTTGATTGAAGCAAAACTTGACTATGTTATGGGCAACGATGTTACGACTCCGCCGGCTATCAAGGTGTTCAAAGACATGGGCGCAACGGAAGTGTTTGATAAGTCCCGCGTCTGCATGATAGGCGATCACTTCACTCCGAACAAGGACATTAAATCCGCCGAACTCAACAAAACAATGAGATGTTTTGCGCGCGAGCATGAGATAGAACACTACTACGAACTCGGGCGCAAAGAGATGGGGATAGAGCATGTTATCTTGCCCGACAACGGAATTGTTTTCCCCGGGGATGTGGTAATCGGCGCGGATTCACACACCTGCACATACGGTGCTCTCGGATGTTTTTCCACAGGCGTCGGTTCGACAGATCTGGCTTGCGCGATGGCACGCGGTGTTACATGGTTTAAGGTGCCCGACGCAATCCTTTTCCGCCTGACCGGAAAGTTAAATCCATATGTCACCGGCAAAGACTTAATCCTTTACATAATCGGCAAAATCGGTGTGGACGGAGCACTTTACAAATCTTTGGAATTTACCGGAGACGGCGTCAAAAATCTTTCGATGGCGGATCGCCTGACCGTGTGTAACATGGCAATAGAATGCGGCGGCAAGAACGGGATTTTTCCCGTGGACGACATAACTTTGGAATACATAAAAAAGACTAACCCCGAGAGATTTGATTCAGGAGATTATAAAGTTTTCGAGGCGGATCCGGACGCTTCTTACGAGCATATTTACGATATCGATTTAGGTGAGATTCCCTTGCTGGCGGCACTCCCGCATCTGCCTTCAAACACCGTGAAGGTTGAAGATGCCGAACGCATTGAGATTAATCAGGTTGTGATAGGGTCGTGCACAAACGGCAGGTTCGACGACATCCGGACGGCCGCCGAAATTCTGAAGGGTAAACAGATTGCACCGAATGTCCGTTGCATCGTTATCCCCGGATCTTCGCGTGTATGGAGGGCGGCGCTCGACAACGGGTGGCTTTCTGTTTTCGACGACGCCGGGTGCGTTATTTCAACGCCCACGTGCGGCCCGTGCTTAGGCGGCCACATGGGTGTTCTTGCCAAGGGCGAGGTTTGCGTGTCGACCACAAACCGCAATTTTGTAGGGCGCATGGGAGACCCCGAATCGAAGGTAATTCTCTCGGGCGTCCCGGTTGCGGCGGCAAGCGCAGTCGCCGGATACCTTGCAACACCTGACATGATTTAAAGGAGATTTTATATGTCTGTTAAAGGTAAAGTTTTTAAATACGGAGACAATGTCGACACCGACGTCATAATCCCCGCAAGATACTTAAACACCGCCGACCCCGAGCTTTTGCGCGTGCACTGCATGGAGGACATCGACAAAAATTTTGCGTCTGAAGTCTCTTCGGGTGACATCATGGTTGCCGGAAAAAATTTCGGCTGCGGGTCGTCGCGTGAGCATGCTCCGGTTGCAATCAAAGCGTCCGGCATATCCCTTGTAATCGCATCCGACTTCGCGCGCATTTTCTACCGCAACAGCATCAACGTGGGCCTGCCTATATTGGAGTGCCCCGAGGCATCCGAGGACATCGAAAACGGAGATCTCATTGAAGCGGATTTCGACACGGGCCTCATCACAAACCTCACAAAAGGCAAGACCTACCAATCCAAACCGTTCCCCGATTTCATCAAGAACATAATCGATTGCGGCGGTCTGGTCGAATACACAAGGAGGGCCATGCATGAATAAGTCTTATAGAATCGCGGTAATAAAAGGCGACGGCATCGGCCCGGAAATCATCGACTCAAGCCTTCGAGTCCTGGACGCTGCCGCCGAAAAATTCGGTTTCGAAATTCAAAAACAAATCGTTAAAGCCGGAGGCGAAGCCATCGACGAATTCGGCCATCCATTGCCTGACGAAACACTCGATGTTTGCAAGAATTCCGATGCGGTTTTGCTGGGCGCGGTAGGCGGCCCGAAATGGGACACTTTGGATCCGTCAATACGTCCCGAACGCGCACTTCTGGGTTTGCGTTCCGGACTCGGATTATATGCAAACCTGAGGCCGGCGCTTTTGTTCAGTGCCTTAAGTTCGGCATCCCCGATAAAGGGTGTCGAAGCAATAGATATTTTGTTTGTGAGGGAACTTACGGGCGGCATCTATTTCGGCGCAAGCGGAGAATCTGAAAGCGAAGAAAAACTTCCCGACGGCACCGTCAAGGGTCGCATAGCCTTTGACACCGAAAGTTATTCCGAAGGTGAAATCAGAAGAATCTTAAAGATTGCTTTTGAAGCCGCGCAGGGTCGCAAAAAACATGTAACCCTGGTTGACAAAGCAAATGTTCTGACATCTTCGAGACTCTGGCGCGAACTTGCGCAGGAAATGCATAAAGATTACCCGGACGTTGAATTGGACTATCTCTACGTGGACAACTGCTCGATGCAACTGATATCCCGCCCGGAGACATTCGATGTAATCGTTACAAGCAACATGTTCGGCGACATCCTTTCGGACGAGGCCGGCCAAATCACAGGGTCCGTGGGCATGCTACCATCGGCATCTTTGGGCACACCCGGCACACCTGGTATGTTTGAGCCCATTCACGGGTCGGCCCCCGACATTGCGGGGCAGGGTAAAGCCAACCCTCTGGCCACAATTCTCTCAGTCGCAATGCTTTTGCGCTATTCACTCAATCTCCCCGAACCCGCAGACGCAATCGAGGCGGCAGTAAACAATGTTTTGGATGCGGGATTCAGAACAGCCGACATAGCGAGTGGTTCTGATAATGAAACTGTGGTCGGGACTGAAGAAATCACAAACGAAGTCATAAAAATCTTCTCGACCAATTGATTACATAATATTCACTGTTAATTGCCCTGAATGCACTGACATGTGAATCATAGCTACACTCGAAGAGTCCCGCTTGCGGACACTTGAAAAGTCTGGCTCGCCGACACTCGAAAATGTGTTTTTGTTTGAAAAATCCACAACTTTGCAAATATTGCTAAAAATCGCACGAAAATCGTAAAAGTTAGCAATAAATAAATGCTAAATACAAATTGGCAAAACAATGCTATAATCTGCGCATAGATGTTTCCTTGGGGGATGGATATGAAATATTCGCGTGGATTTAAGCTGTTTTCTTTTGTACTGTCGTTGATTTTTGTTATCGGGAAAGGAAGTGCATTACACATTTTTAATAATAATATTATTAGTTATAGAATCGTAGGAGGACAAATATGAACTTTGATAAAGATTTATATGAATACTATTTAAAGAGAGAAAACAGAAAAAATCTGGCTCAAGCGATGTGTCCTAACAGACCGGAATTTTCTTCGCTTTTACTGAGTGATATTTTGGAATGTAAAAGAAATAAAGATGATCAATTATTAGAACTTCAATTGATAATTCTTAGTATTTTTTGTCAAAACATCGACTTTTCTATGTTTACAGATGTGTTTAATAGCTTAATCATCGAAGACTGGCATACTCAACATGAGAACATCGTTTATTTCATGGAATTTTTCATTGCAGATAACAGCAGTGTTCCGTATTTACACCAGGCGATAGTCTCTGATTTTGAATACATTTCATGGAATGAATTTAAAACTTTTGAGAGAAAATGCATATGGACATTAGGGAAAATCCAAACTGATGACGCAAAAGAAGAATTGCTGAATCTGGCCGGAACTCAAAGCGAACCGATATCCAGATATGCTAAAAAGCAATTAATGACATCTTATGGAATAGATTGTGAACTATAATTATAAACTGCAGGCTCAGACAATAATCGACATCGTCGACGATTTGAGGAGACGATATTCAATCGACGGGAAGCCTGTATATGATTACTGTACTTATAAACCTGAAGATTTGAATGTTGTTAAGTCTGAGATGCAAAATTTCATTAAAAACAGCAATGTGAAATCTTTGAAGTCCCGGCAATTTCAATGTCAGGGGCATTCTGTTTTCCCCGGAACTCCTGCCAATAAACTCTACAAACTTAATTTTATTGTCATTATGGCAATCTGAATCAAAACGGGGCTGTAACTATACAATACGAGGTGCAAATGTCGGTTGAAAGTGGTAATTCGCATTGGGAGATGAATTTGCCTGATTTGATAAAGTCGCTCTGTTGTATAATTTGGATGAAAGGACTGATTGATATGGCTAGGAAAAAATATTATCAAAAAAGCAACTCCGCAATTAATATGTCGGCGGCAAGCCGTAAAAATGCTGCGAGACTCGCGATGAGGGAAGCTGAATCGGGGAAGCCTTCGAATTTGGCGGAACTTCCCGCAAGGGGGCCCGAAGGAGTCAGGAACACCGTAATCGGAACATTGAAGCAAAAGGGCGACGGCGGTGTCGTTATTCCTGATGCGACGTTTAAGGAGACGGATTTCGGTCCGGTTGATATTGCCAGGAACAATTTAAACGGTGCGCCATTTGATATGGTTGTTGTCTGCGAGGTTTTAAATCCCGCTGCAGAGCGAGGTTCGTTGAGGGGAAAGATTGTTGAAGTGTTGGGTGACATGGGCAACTCCGATGTCAGGATGCTTGCGGTGCTGCGCCAGTACGGCCTGAGCCAAACGTTTCCCGATGAGGTTTTGGATGAGGTTAAAGATTTGCCGACGAGCCCGTCGGAGGAGACGGTAAAGTCGGAACTCGCAAACGGACGAAAAGATCTGCGTGATTTGCTTACGATTACTATTGACGGCGAAGAGGCAAAGGATTTGGATGACGCGATTTCGCTCGATAAGTCGAAAGATGGGTTGTGGCATTTGTATGTGCATATAGCGGATGTGTCGCATTACGTTCGTGAGAACACGGCGCTCGGTGCTGAGGCATTCCGCAGGGCTACATCCGTTTATTTGGTTGACAGGGTTATTCCGATGCTGCCGCCTAAACTTTCGAACGGATTATGCTCTTTAAATCCCAATCTGCCGAGACTTACTCTCACATGCGAGATGTATCTTGACGATAACGGACACTGCGTTAAGAGCGATATATATGAAAGCGTTATTGAGAGTAACATGCGCATGAGTTACAACGAGTGCTACCGTATTCTGACAGAGCCCAAAGACAGTGACGCAGCCGATTACGGCCCGATTGTTCCGATGCTTTCGAACATGAAGGTTCTGGCTGAGATTTTGAAGAGAATGAGGGATGCAAGGGGCGCGATTAATTTCGATTTTCCCGAGACAAAAGTTATTCTTGATGATGACGGAAATCCCACGGATGTTATGGCGTATCCGATTAATTTCTGTCACGGCATTATTGAGTCGTTTATGATTGCCGCGAACGAGTGCGTCGCCGAGACGTTCTGCAAGAGGGGTGTGCCGTTTGTGTACCGCGTGCACGAGAAGCCGGACCCCTTAAAGATTGCAAGGTTTTCGTCCGTCGCGAAAACGTTCGGCACGGTAGGTCTGCTTAAAAGGGACGCGTCCCCGTTAGATGTAGTGAACTATATGTCCACCGTGCGCGATAACGACGCTTTGCCGCTCTTAAATGAATTGCTGCTGCGGTCCATGAGCAAGGCCAGATATGATGAGAAAAACCTGGGGCACTACGGTTTGGCATCCAAATACTATTGCCATTTCACAAGCCCGATCAGGCGTTATCCGGACTTGTATATTCACAGAATTATCAAGAGCAATCTGCATGAGGAGAACCGCAACGGTCACTTCGGCGGGCTCGTTGCAAAGGCCGCGGAGCAGAGCTCGGAGATGGAACGAAATTCCGTGTCCGCAGAGCGCGCGTCGGTGCAGATCAAGGTTTGCGAATATATGTCCGAGAGAATCGGGGATTCGTACGAGGGCAAGGTTTCGACGGTTTTGGAATCCGGTTTCTTTGTTATGCTGCCCAACACCGTTGAAGGTTTTGTGCCGTTCAGGACTTTGAAGGACCACTATCTGTTCGATGAGAGGCGTTACCGCGCAGTCGGTACGCGCGCAGGAAAACAGATAACAGTAGGTATGCCTGTTGAGATTGTTGTTGAGAACGTAAACAAAGACGAATCCAAAATCGATTTTGGTGTCACGGCAGGCTTTGAGCCGTCCGCGCAAAAGCCGGTTTCAAAGCCCGGAAAGCGTAAGATAAAGACTCAGAAAAAGCGGGGTAAGTACCGCCGCTGATTACAAAGGCTCGGTAAAAGGCTTGTGGTTTACGAAGTATACGGCTTCGGTAAATCCCAGGCCTTTTAAATATTCGCATGTTTCTTCGAAATGAATTCCCAAAGTGTCGCATGTGTGAGAGTCGGACCCGAGGGTTATCAAGCGCCCGCCCATGTCGCGGTAGCGCATAAGAAGTTTGGAATCCGGCATCGGATTTGACGCGCCGCGCTTAATCAGTTTGTCGATTGAGCGCGTGTTTATCTCAAGCGCTTTTTCTTTGGAAATCAGGGCCTCAAACATTCTGTCAAATTCATCGGGACAGTCGTCGTAGAGGACCCGTGCGTCTCTGTCCGGGTTGTAACGGTTGATGTAGTCGTAGTGCGCGGCGATGTCGAATGTGTCAATCTTTTCGCACATCTGCGCCATTACACCGATGTACTCGGCGTGGCGTTCTTTCTGAGGAACGTCGTAGCAGGTTTTGGAGTAGTAAACATCGCACCCGCGGAAGAGGTGGTTTGAAAGAATCACGACATCGAACGGCAAGGCCTGCGCAACTGATTCAATCTGTTCGGCCGTGTGGGTTTGGTAACCGAATTCAATGCCCATGAGGAGCGGCAACGGCGATGAGGTTTTCCAGGATGCGAATGTTTTCGAGTATTCGTCCAGGTCGAAGAGGAAGGGCGGGTCTTCGTCGTGGGGGTAGTCTATCTCGTAGTGTTCGGTGACGGCGACGCGCGACAGGCCTCTGGCAACTGCGGCGGCGGTGAGCTCGTCTATTGACATCTCCGCATCGGGAGAAAATGTTTTGGTGTGGTTGTGCTGATCGGTTAGCATACGGTTACCTTCTTGTCTCTTTTAGTGCTATCATACAGAAGCAAAAATTTTTTATCAATTTGAAAGAGGTGGTTTATATGGCCAAAAAGAAAAAAGACGGCAAGGATTTATTCGCCAAATATCCTAATCTCTACAAGGAATCTTCAAAGGACGACATAAAGGCGGCGATGGAATTTGCCGAGGACTACAAGTCTTTCATCAATGTTTCGAAGACCGAGCGCGAGTTCGTAAGGAACACAATCGCGGCGGCCGAGGATGTCGGATTCAGGGACATAGACAAGTGCAAGACCGTCAAGTACGGCGACAAGGTGTATAAGAGCGTCAAGGGCAAGGGTTTTGTGTGCGCGGTTATAGGCAGGCAGCCGGTGTCCGAGGGATTTAATATTTTGGGAGCGCACATCGACTCGCCCCGTTTGGATTTGAAGCCCAACCCGATTTTTGAGGAGGACGGCACGGTTTATTTCAAGACCCACTACTACGGCGGAATCAAGAAGTATCAGTGGACAACGATTCCTCTGGCAATCCACGGCGTTGTTTTCACAAAGGACGGCAAAGAACACGAGATCTGTGTGGGCGAGAACGACGACGATCCGGTGTTCTACATCACGGATTTGCTTCCTCACCTGGGCAATGCTCAGATGAAGGAGAATGCGGATTCGTTCATTCCCGCAGAGGATTTGAATGTTGTTATCGGAGGCATCCCGGACAAGGACGCAGAAGAGGAAGAATACAAGGCAAACGTTCTTAAGATTCTGAACGAGAAATACGGAATCGCCGAGAAGGATTTTGTGGCCGGAGAGATTGAAATTGTTCCCGCAAGCAAGGCCAGAGATTTGGGCTTCGACCGCGCTTATATCGCAGGCTACGGTCACGACGACAAGTGCTGCGCATATCCCGCGCTGATGGCCCTGCTTGAGGTCGAAAAGCCCCGCCGCACATGTGTCGCGTTCCTGACAGACAAAGAGGAAATCGGATCTTACGCAAACTCCGGCGCTCAGTCCGTTATATACGAGAATTTCCTGATGGAGGTTCTGGCCAAGTCCGAGGGAGGCCTCGAGAACTTCAATATGCTTACTTTCAGAAAGGCTCTGGAGGGCACAAAGATGCTCTCGACCGACGTTACGACAGGGTACGACCCGAAGTATGCTTCCGTTTACGAAGCGCGTAACACGGCGTACATGTCGCACGGCCTTAAGATTGAGAAGTACACGGGTGCCCGCGGCAAGTCCGGCACGAACGAGGCAACGGGTGATTTTGTCGCTGATATCTGTAGGATTTTCGAGGAGAAAAATATCCCGTGGCAGACGGGTGAACTCGGAAAAATCGACGCAGGCGGAGGCGGGACGATTTCCTGTTTCATGGCAAAGCTCGGCATGGATGTTGTCGATTGCGGCATACCGGTTTGGTCGATGCACGCGCCGATTGAGGTAATCTCCAAGATTGACTTGTATTTCCTCTATTTGGGATACAAGACATTCATCGAGAACATCGGGTAATTTATGGCCCGCACCGGAGAGAAAAAGAGCTCGATCAAAAACAGCGTGGGGAGAATAATCCTCTATGCTCTTGCGGTTATCCTGCAGTTCGTGCTGTTCGTAGCGTTCGTAACAAACTTCGAAAACCAGTACCCGATAATCGCGGTAACCGTAAGGACGCTGGCCCTGGCCTTTGCCCTCTATGTCAACTCCCAGGACAACGTCGCCGCGATGCGCCTCGTATGGATAATAATCCTGCTCATCGCCCCGATCTTCGGCGTCATGCTCTACCTTATATTCAGGTTCAATACCTCAAAGCATTTGATGCGCAAAAAACTTCAGGAAACGGATGCCTCCATAATGCCTATCCTAAGGCAGGGGGCACCGTCTCCTGCCGGGCTCGAAAAGTTATCCCCGGCAAAGCAGAGGGACCTCGAGTATATAAACAATTTCGGGCCGTACCCCTCGTTTTCCGGCACAAAAATCAAATATTATGCGAACCAGAACGACTGTTATTCCGACATAATTTCCGAGGTTAAATCGGCGCGGAAATATGTTTATATGGAATACCACGCAATCGAGATGAGTAAGTCTTTCGAGCCTCTGCATGAGGCACTGAAAGACCGGGCCGCCGCGGGCCTGGACGTCCGCGTTTTGTACGATGACATCGGCTCGTTTGTTTTTATCGACAAGGGCTTCATAAAATTGCTCGAATCCGAGGGTATCAAGTGTCAGGTTTTTAACCGCGTGATTCCGTTCGTTTCCGCATTCGTGAACAACCGCGATCACCGCAAAATCACCGCCATTGACGACCGCGTCGGGTTTACGGGCGGGTTTAATATCGCGGACGAGTATTTTAATCTGACCTCGCCTTACGGCGTGTGGAAGGACAACGGCCTGCGCCTGGACGGTCCGGCCGTGATGTCTTTGAAGGCGATGTTTGCCGAGATGTGGAATTTCGCGGATATACGTAACGACAGTGAGCGCAAAATGCTGTATGTACCCGGCGCTACGAAAACTTTCGATGTTGCGGGTATTTGCGCGCCTTATGCCGACAGTCCCCTGGACGATGAGCCTTTGGGTGAGAACGTATATATCAACATGTTAAACCGCGCCGAGCGCTATTGCTGGTTCATGACACCTTATCTTGTCTTGTCCGACGAGCTCAAGCGCGAGATTTTAATTGCCAGGAAAAGGGGAGTGGATGTCAGGATTATCACTCCGGGAATCCCTGACAAAAAGACTGTATATTCGCTGACCAGGTCATACTACTATGTACTGGCAGAGGCCGGTGTCCGGATTTTTGAATTTACCCCGGGATTTATTCATTCAAAGGTTTGTCTGGTTGACGACAATGCCGCGGTTGTCGGAACGATAAATCTTGACTTCAGAAGTCTTTACCACCATTTCGAAAACGCGGTGCTCATGTACGACTGCGACTGCATAAAAGATATCAAAGCGGATTTCGATGAAACTTTTCCTGCCTGCCGCGAGGTGACGGAAGCCTATTCAAAAGATCCGAATTTCTTTGTCAAAACGGGGAAATCAATTCTTCGTCTTATTGCGCCTATCGCATAGCCAGAATCACACATCCGATACCGATGGAAACTACTGTCACAATAATGGCGAGAAGAAAATATTTGCCGCCTATCGTGTTGTTTTTGTTTTTTGGTGAACCGAATATCATAATTACCATAAAGGCCACGAAAATCAACACTTCGCTTCTTGCGAGCGTTCCGATAATTGCTGCTATGCCAAGGAGTACCAAAGATACCACGGTTGCCCGTGTGATTGCTGTTTTCTCTTCCTCGTCCGGTTCCTTCTCTCCGGTGATTTTGCCGGAATTTATGTTTGTGAATTCAAACATGTGTTCATGCCACGGAACTTTTTTGTCGAGTTTAGCCTCTTCGGCAGCAACATCGACCTCGGTGAAAGTCGGCTTATAATTTGCATCCAGCTCGATGCCGTTTTCCCTGGGAGCCCCGCATTTGACGCATCGGGCCCCTGAATTAATTTGTCCGCATGAACATTCCCATTTCATAAAGAACAGATTAATCCAAAAAGGTGATTAGGTCAACGCAACTGTGATAGAATATTAACTCGCAAAAGGAGGTAAGAATTACCGTGGATTTAAGATTTTACAACTGCAGAATACTCACGATGGAAGACAACCGTGTCCTCGAAGGTGAGATATGGGTAAAAGACAACAAAATCAGTTTCATCGGGACCCCTTCGGGAGACCTGCCTTCTTTTGCAAGAGAGATAGACTGTGACGGCGATCTGATAATGCCCGGTTTTAAGAACGCTCACACGCACACCGCCATGACTTTCGCAAGGTCATTGGCCGACGACATGGTCCTCGACGACTGGCTCCACAAGGCGATTTTTCCGATGGAGGCCAAGTTGACCCCCGAACTTGTATATTGGTTCACAAAGCTGGGGTTTGCCGAATATTTAAGAAACGGCATTACGTCCTGTTTCGATATGTACTTCCACCCGGATGCGTGCGCTAAGGCTGCGGTTGAGACCGGATTCAGATTTGTTTTCTGCGGGTCGGTCAACGACTTCGGAGGAATAGACAGACTCGAGGATGAATTCAACAAGTTCAATTCTTACAATCCGCTTGTGTCTTACAAACTCGGATTCCATGCCGAGTACACCACGTCCAAAGAGATTATGCAGACTATAAGCGGAATCGCGCATAAGTATGAGGCTCCCGTTTTCGCGCACATATCAGAAACCGAAAATGAAGTAAAGGGATGTGTGGAAAGATACGGGATGTCCCCGGTTAAACTTTTCGAGCAGTTGGGCCTCTACGACTTCGGCGGCGGCGGCTTCCACTGTGTTTGGTTCGATGAGGAGGACCGCAAAATCTATAAGGACCGCGGGCTTTACGCTGTGTTTAACGCATGCTCGAATTTAAAGCTTGCAAGCGGTGTGGCCAAGGTCGCGGATTTTGTGGACGAAGGCATCAACACCGCAATCGGCACGGACGGGGCGGGGAGTAACAACGCCCTCGACATGTTCCGCGAGATGTATTTGGACAATGTGCTTTCCAATATCGGCAGGGGACAGGCTGCGGTAATCCCGCCTTTTGAGTCTTTGAAGGCAGCAACCGTGGGCGGTGCGCATTGCATGGGGCTTTCCGACTGCGACACTCTGGCTGTGGGAAAACTTGCGGATTTCATCGTGCTTGATATGCATTCTCCCGTCATGCATCCGGTCAATAATATCGTCGCGAACATCGTTTACAGCGGCAACCCTTCGCTTGTGAGGATGACCGTTATTAACGGCAAGGTTTTGTATGAAGACGGCAGGTACGCCACAATCGATATCGATGAGGTTTACGCGAAAGCGGCCTCCGGAATGAAGGAGATGCTCGGCTGATGAAATCTTTGTTCAGGTATTTCCGTAATTACAAAAAACAGAGCATCTTAAGCCCGGTGTTTAAGTGCCTCGAGGCATGCTTTGAGCTTATCGTGCCTTTGGTAATTGCGTCCATAATCGACAACGGAATCGCGAACGGGGATAAGAACTTTATCGTTACGCGTGTGCTGCTTTTGTGTGCCTTTGCCGTAATCGGAATTGTGTGCGCAATTTGCGCCCAGTATTTTGCGGCGTATGCGGCATGCGGAATTTCATCCGACATCAGATTCGATTTGTTTAAGAAAATTTCCGGGATGTCTTTCGAGCAGGTCGAAAACCTAGGCGGCGGAATGCTCACAACGTCCCTGACCGCGGATGTCAATCAGATATCCTCGGGAATCAACATGGTTTTGAGACTTGTTTTAAGATCTCCTCTGATTGTTCTTGGCGCGACCATTATGGCGTTTACCGTAAACGCGCAGCTGGCTCTGATTTTTTTAGGTGCAGATCTGATTTTGTCCGTGTTTGTTTACCTTAACATGAGGTCTGCTATACCGGCGTACCACGAGACGCGTGAAAGCCTGGACAATCTGGCATCGACGTCTTCCAACGGGCTTGCGGGTGTCCGCGTAATCCGCGGTTACAACAGAACCGGCGACGATTTGCAGGGTTTCCGCAAGCAAAGTTCCCGATTGAATGTTTTGCAGAAATACGCCGCGGGAATATCGGCGGGATTAAATCCCGTTACATATTTGCTTATAAATTTTGCGATTTGTTTCCTGATTTACTGCGGCGCGATTAAGGTCGACTCGGGGACTTTGACACAGGGTGAGGTCGTTGCTCTGTACAACTACATGTCCCAGATTCTTATCGAACTTATAAAGTTTGCAAACACAATAGTTATCGTAAGCCGTGCTTTGGCGTGCGCCGACAGAATCGCGGGAATTTTGGAAATTCCCGAAGACACCAATGAATACAATTCATCGCTTGAACAAAAGCCTCACTCGATCAGTTTCAAGGATGTAAGTTACACCTACACAGGCGGCAGCGAGCCCGCGGTAGAGGATCTTACGTTTGAACTCGAGGCGGGGAAGACCTACGGCATT
>Ga0065711_1008279_pt1 | contig 15611 bp, 19 predicted proteins | sample Hoacrofraction12_FD_59098 | JGI IMG/M metagenome (GOLD analysis project Ga0065711, IMG submission 59098) | Hoatzin crop microbial communities from Cojedes, Venezuela - Epithelial fraction 12 v2 (version 2) | ecosystem: Host-associated > Birds > Digestive system > Esophagus > Crop | place... | reverse complement strand
GCCTGGACACGGTGCTGTGCAGCCTGCTCTGGGTGACCCTGCTTGGGCAGGGGGTTGGGCTGGGTGACCCCCAGAGGTCCCTTCCAACCCTGCCATGCTGGGATCCTGGGATTCCGTGATTAACTGAGTTCTTCCATCACCGTGGTTGTGTTTGCTGCCTGGCAGAGGCCTGTAGCCTGTCTGGTGTTCCTCGGCTCGTCGTAGATGCTGCCACCGTCCGTCTCTGCTCGCCGGTGCTGTAGCTGTACTCCATCGTTCTTGGATGGGCTTCCAGTTCGTAAAGGTTCTCTGCTACCTATTAGCATAGTAATCATGTTGAATTTATTGGGCTGCACTTTGCTTCTCTTCCAGCACAGCTCCATCATTCCTGCGTCATTCCGATATGGGCTGCAATGCCTGGAGTCTTTTGTCTCCTACCTGAATTTTTGTAGAGTTTTCCAGGGATGCGGTACATTTATGACCTCATCAACTGAAAATGCTTCACTTAAACTGGATGTTCTCCTGCCCTTGTTTGATTTTCCCAGGCTTTAGTTTAAATAGGCCTTTATATGCTGGCATCTGTTTTCAGTTTAGTTTTGACGGCATCTGGTTTGCTTGCAGGGGCTCCATCTCCTTTGGCGTGAGCCCTGCTGCAGGTCGCACCTCAGAGCCCTCCGACCCTGCCTGGATGGGCTGGTGGTCCTCAGGGGGTTTCGCAAAAAGGCACCGTGTGGGTCCGGAGTTTTGCTTTCTCAGGATGCGTTGTCCTCTGTGGCATTCACGGGTGCTGTTTAGGAGAGGGGCGTTGCTGTCCTGAAATGAGAACCCTTGTCTGGGTTTGAAGTTTCTCGAAACCTGGGATGCAGGTTGCGTTGTGCGGAACCCTGCGCTCCCCGCTCCCACCCTCCTGCGCGAGCAGGCTGAGCTGCTGCAAGAGCCGGGCAGCGCTGCGCTGGTGAGAGTTAAGAAGAGGAGAAAAAAAAAAAAGGGGAAAATAAGGGAATAATAAAAGGAAGAGATGACAGTTATCCTTGAGTTCGAAGTTATCAAGTGCAGAAAATTGATAAAGGAAGTTAAAAACACAAGGGAAAAAAATCTGTGACTGTCAGTGGAAGGAACAGTGAGAAAGTATTTGTATTAGGAACAAAAGAAATTCTAATAATGGTTTGTGTAGACTTATCATGACTGAGGAGAGGTAAAATGCATAATAAATCAGAAAAACTAGACATGTTTAATAAATATTGCGGTTCCTTATTTGTAAGGAAGAGGTGTGATACGCTCACAGCCCATGTGCGGAGGAGCTGCCAGGTCCGGCGTTAACCAGGGCCAGTGCTGGGAGCATTTCCCGGCCAGCACGTGTGGGTGATGTTCACTGGAGACTCCGGTGGGGTCTGGCTGTTGGTTTTCCATCTTTTTTTTTTTTCCTGTGCAGCTTGGATATAGTGAGAATATTCCAGAAAAACTGGCGAATGCTGCTGTCGTACCCTCTTAGCCTGGCATCGGTCTGGCGGTGAGGACTGCCGAAGCAGAGGAGCGCACAAAGCGTAGGGGAGGGGGTGATGGGAGTATCAAACTGGATCTGTTCTGTAGTCAAAGTGAGGGAGGATGCGTCATCTGCCAAGCTGGCAAAACGTCTTGGTTTGATGCACCAACACACTCTCTGGTAGCATCAGGCTACGGAGTCTGGGGTGACCCCATGCATGGCCGGTGGCTGCACGGGGTCCAGCCCCATGGTGCTGGGGCTGACGTACTGGGCTTGCAGGTGCCCGAAGGGTGGGTGAAAATGGAGTGACAAGGGTGTGTGGTGTTCAAAGGGACTTTGATGATCGGTTAGTCGCCATCAGATGAGCTTTGTTTGATACGGTGAATCGTAGGCTTGGTGCGTCTGGAGGTGAGAGCTGGAAGGCGTGCTTTTGGGATGGGGAGACCAGAGAAGGAGCAGAGATGCCAAACCAGGCTTTGGGGTGGGAAAAGGACAACTGCTGCAGCGCAAGCAGTGACACGGAGTCTGTGGGAGTGGGGCGATGCAAACCACGGGTGTGCAGAACAAGAGCGCTGTGTGAAAACAGCTATGCTGGCTTCTCCCATTGCTTACGCTTCAGTACAGTATCCCTGTTATCAGTTCTCTCAGTTTTTTAGGAAATTTTGGAAGGTTGGAGAAGACGCACACCGTGTGAGTGAAGCGATGTGAGGAGTCAGAGCAAATGCTCATTGATATTTGTTCCTAAACGTTTGGGTTATGCACCACGTTTTGGGAAACTCTCCCTGACAAGAAGAGTCTGAAAAATAATCTCGCTCTTTGATTTTTATCTTCATGGAGCCAGATCTCCATGGGTTTAAAAGAAAGAAAAAAGAAACAAAGCAGGTACCAGAGCCCTTCATTTTAGCAAACTGCATAGCAAGAAACAATACCTGGAAGCTGGATCCAGGCATTCAGATGACAAAATGAAGACGCAAAAATATTTTTAAGAGTAGGAGGTGGAAATGTTGAGCAGCAGGGAGATTAGCTGTTAGAACAAACTACCAGGGGAAACTGTGGATGCTGCGTATCTCGTGCCATTGCTTATTCTTTGCATCTATGGAATATGTGTTTCAGAGTTTTCTGGCAGAGCTGAGCGGTTAGACAGGGGAGAATTGCTGTGATGTTATAAAGAATGGCTATTCTGTGGGTTAAACAAAAGATCTTGCTTTCTGTCTCGCTCGTTTGGTATCCTGTTTCCCAGTGTCCAGTAGCAGATGGTTGGGGAAGGATTATAAGGAACAGAGGAAATATTGAGCGAGCCTCCCTTTAATATACTCTCCCGCTCTTGCCGAATGGACCCGAAATTGCTCTCACTTCCAAAGCCTAAGGGTTGCTCCAAAGCCTCCTCTGCCAACGCCGGACCAGTGCACGTGCGCACACACACCCCAGCATAAGCCCCTGCATGAAACCAAAGTACTTGGAAGTGGTTTTCTTTCCCCCTAGTAGAGATATAACTAATGAAATTCATAGGTAATCTACTGTAACAGTGAGCACAAAAGGCTATTTGTTTACTTTTTCAGGCAGGAAATGATAATGAAGAAGGTAGTTAGGAACACATGGGACGCAGTCGTTAATAATCTGCTTAATATTCCTAATGCGAAAGCGATAGGCAGAGCAGTGGAGAGAAGTGTGCCTAGAGCAACACAGAAGAATATGGATTTTTCTCAGAGTGCTTTGTGGTCTGGAGGAGACTTCATTCCCTCTCCCACATACAAGGGAAACGTATTGCAGAAAAAACGGGAGGTATTTACAAAGTACTGTAGAGATCAGAGAGGAAATTTCCCCTGGTTAACTCTGAAATCAGGCAGAAAGCAGCAACTGAGCTGAGGTGGCGAAGTGAAGATGTAAACAGTATTAGAAGCAGTAAGCAGCAGGCTTTTAGAAAGTATAAACAGTCTGGTAAGGAGGAGGATAGGAAGATTATTAAAATAAGCAGAAGGCAGTTAAAAGGATAATTAGGAAGGCAAAAAGAAATAGAGAACATCTAATTGCTAAGAATATTTTGACTTCAAAGGGTTCTTTAGTTATATTCAGAGCAGGCAGAAGCTAGCAGAGGAAACTTGTCCACTGAAGATGATGATCGCGGTTGGAGCAGGAGATGCGGGAACAGCGTGTTTGTAAGTGAGCTACTGAGTGCCTCTGGTAGGAGTTTTCTGCCTCTGGTAGGTGCTGGGCCCAGTTTGTGTCCCCTGCTGGGAGCTCCACAATCAGCAAAGGGAGCTGCAAAACACTTGGGCACGTTCTTTTGGTGCGGGTATGGTTTTCAAACGAAGAGGTGTGTGCAGCTTGCCAAGAAGCCTGAAGTCTTGGCGTTGCACAAGAAAAATGCCTGGTTGCTGCGCTCACCTGCGACGTGGGGCGGTGACGGTGTGCCACGGGCAGTCCTGCGGAATTAGCTTTTTCTCATAACGTTCTCAACTGGCAGGTACATATATATATATATATATATACACACACACACATATACACACACACATGTGTATGTGTATATACATATATATGTGTATATCCATATATATGTGTATATACATATATACCCACACACGTGTGTATGTGCAATATATATGTGTATATACATATATATGTGTATATACATGTATACATATATATGTGTATATACATATATATGTGTATATACATGTATACACACACATATGTGTGTGTATATATAGACACATATATTTGTATGTATTGTGTGAGTGTGTATATGTAAATATTCTGCACAGAAACACAAAGCTTGTCACCTGGAAGTGGATGTTTCGGGTAAAAACGACTGTTTTTGTGTATGCGTGTTTGTTGGATGCTTCACTTCCCAAATGCTCCCCCTCTAAGCTCAACAGGCACGTAAATCAGAAAAAAAAGAGGTAATGCCACAAAGGAAACGCATTCTGGCTAGAAACTCATGAGTCTTGTGCATAAAAACCTGGGGACAATTTATGCAGTTACTCAGTAAGCTCACTAGATTTTCTTTTTTATGGTCTATAGAAGGGGCCTGGAAGCTTTGATCAAAGTTGCTTTTCTCAGCAAGCTGCCCTTGCAGCAGAGGTGAAGGGTGTTACAAACTCCTTTGTATGTGTAATTAAAAAACGTCTTCTATCTTGATATCACACTGTGGTTAATGTTTCATTTAGAAAAACGGGTTGACTTTAAGAGGCTGGGAAAGTTGGTGATGCTTCTGGTGGCTGCTGTGGGGCCAGACAGATCTGTGGGCTCCTCTCCGCCTGCTTCCCCTGAGCTGGAGAGTAGGATCAGCAATGTCAGAAGACCTTGTTTTGTTCTGGTTTCTGTGTTTATGAGGATGGATTCCATGTGTTACTACGCTAGAGAAGTTGTCGCAGCCGGTGGTGGGGAGGCTGTCCCAGCGGTGGACACCTCCTCGTGGGTCCATGCCCCTTCACCGGCTGGGCAAAGACATTTCTGGAGTCCCGGGTTTGAATTCCTGTTTTTCACCCAGCCGCCACCATCATCTGAATTTCAATAAATTTAGGAGGAAATTAGCAATGTTTCAAGCAGCTGCGGCGCGTGGCTCTGCAGTTCCGTTCCTGGGGTGCTGCGGTTGCACGGGCGGTGCCTCGCCAGCAGACCTAGTTCCCGTGTCAGCGAGCGCCGGCTGCCTGGTGTCGCATCTTGACCGGAGGGTGGAATTCGCCTTGTTGGGAGTGTGACCAGATCTATTGTTCACAGATTATGGCTTGTCCCTTAAAACATGACAGCATTAGCGCAGAGCGTTGCGGGCTCACAGCCTTGCCTGCCTGTGTTTAGCTTGGAGTTGCCAGCTCCGTCTGCTTGAATGAGGTGCCCAGCTGTGCACGGCGTTGGTGCTGCCTTCCGCAGAGCCCACGCTCCGGGTCCTCGTCCCACAGGGGCCCTTGGGCCTCCTGGTCGCTGTTCCCTTGCATAGCCCTCCCTTTCTTTGCAGGCAGGGAAACAGGGAGATCTTTCTTTCACATAAACGAGCTGGGGGGGTGGGAGAGCTGCAGGGGCACCCTGGATTCACACCCTGGGGCTTGGGTGTAACCAGCAGATAAGTGGTTAGCACATTTCCTGATGACAGCAGGAAGGTATTCTTTAAGCTGTTACGTTTCTAATGGAGTGGATAAATGTCCTAAATATCGAATACTTAAGTTTTCAAATGGGATTTGAGAGGTTTCATATTGAACATTATTAGCCCAGATAAGAAGTTATAGTCTTAGGAGTGAAAGAGCTCCTCCTATAGAGAAAGAGCTTAGCGTTGATAGTGGGCAAGTTCCAACAGATCCGGAGTGTATGTTTTCCATGTGCCTGCACTGTTTTAATATTAAACCCCTTTATTTTCACCTGCATGGAGTGCTAATGAGACCAGGGTGTCTTTTGGGCTAAAAGGGCAGTAAAGCCAGACAAGAATGCACCACATCTGCCATTGCACTCTGCTGTCCTCTGCTCCTCCAGTCTGATATCCTGCAACTTTCTGTTCCATTCGCCAAAATTACGATCGGAGGAAAATGGTAATTTGATTCAAGGGGAGAAAAGTTAAATTACAGTAAAAAAAACAGTATGTGGGAGATATTTGTGCAAAAGGAATGTAGATCTTGAGGAAAAGCTTTTGTAAATCAGCAGATGTAATTGGCACCAAATGAAGTTGCGTGTTGTATTGGAAAAGCAAAGGAGGGCTACAGAGTCCTGGAGCCATCAGCCCAGACAAAGAAGAGATGAAAGCAAGAGGGCCTGATGGAGGGAACAGTTTGCTAATGAGATGTGGTTACCACACCAAGCCTCGCTTGTACTGGAGCTGGCACCGCTGCTGTTTTCAAATCGCAGCCGCTTTGGAGAGGAAAGTGAACATATTGCTTGCGAGCGTGCCTGCGGTAAAGGACCTGCTCTCGTTCCAGCTTCTCTGAGGGTGTTTATATGGTGCAAACTCAGTAACTTGCTAGGGTGGAGGATGAGAAGACCTTGTGGATAGTGTTCAGATATGAGAGGGAGTGGAAGTACCTGAGCTTGAGTCCCTGTGTCCTACGTAGCTTGTTAGACCTAGGCTGCATTGTAGGAATCAGAAGTAAGTCTGTGGGTAGTGAAAACTGGAAATTTTGGCGGACCTGGTCTCGAATTCCATGTTTGCCCTGCAGTGATGCCAGGATTAGCAAGCTATCTCGTCGTGTCCACCCCGGCGTTGACTGCTGCCGCTATCAAAGTGATGGTGCCCGTCAGGTGAAGATTCCCTCTGAGAGCGGGAGGAGTGACCAGGAGGTGATGGGTTTCACCAGATGCGGGAGCTTAGGTTGGAACCAGAGCAAACCAGAAGATGTGATTGGTTACAGAAGTCCAGAAGTTGAGCTGTGGGGAAGAAGTGGCAGGGCTGGTTGTGTAGCTTGGCTTGGGTGTGCAGCAGTACAAGACTGGGTGGTTGCCCAGCGAAGATGTGGCTGCCCCCTCCCTGGCAGTGTTCAAGGCCAGGTTGGACGGGGCTTTGACCACCCTTGTATGGTGGAAGGCGTCCCTGCCCATGGCAGGGGGGTTGGAACTGGATGATCTGTAAGGTCCCTTCCAACCCAAACCATTTGATGATTCTTTGATTCTTTCATATCGACTCTTCTGGTTCATTACATGGAAGAGGAAAAATGTGAACAAACCCTAAAGAAAGTTTCAGATGTTTTGACCTGCCTTTGTTCCTCTTTGTGGCAAATAATTGAGGGAGGAAACTTGAAAATTAGATGAAGTCTATTGTCTAGACTGGGTGAGAGCTGCTTTCCCCCTCTCTGTAGCCTCCCAGGAAGTTCATCCTTGGTATTGGCGGTGGGATTATGGAGCCACAAACACACTGTGAAGGGGCACCTTCTGTCCACCATCGGCTGGCTGGGGAAGGATCTCACTTGTTACACCAAGACACTTCTCCTGTTACAGGAGCAGCAGAGGGATTTGAGGCTGTTTTTACCGTGGTGCACCAAGGCTGGGAGGTTTTATTCCCGTCCAGAGATGGGCAGTAAGAGGTGCCCAAGGAAGTCTGTGTGGTTCATTGAGACGTGAAGACTCCGTGTCTCAGAGTAGCCTAAACCTGTCCATGCGGCACTGTGGCCGTGTGCTGTTGTGCGCAGGCCGGGCTGCTGGCTCGGGGTTCACGTTGAGCTGGGCATGTTTGCAGGGTCGGTGTGGGAAGGATATCTGCCCCATGGTGCAGATTGGCCACAGGCACCTTTCTCAAGCGGCGCAGACTCAGCTTTGAGGTCACGTCATTAAGGTCTGGATCACCTGCAAAGCTCCAGCTCCCTGCTCTTTGGGGTGAGATCCCGCCGGCGCGTTCAGGGGGAGGATGGATTTCTGTGAACCTGCAGGGTCTTTCTGCTGTTCAAACATCTGCAGCTGCTGCCTGTGACAAGGCAGGATTGCCGGAGACTGACTGCGTAGCCTGAGCGGTGTTTCAGCTTTGGCAGTTGTGCCGGTGGGAGGAAGCAAAGGAAAAAGCAGGAGATAGCAGTCTGTGTGCTCTCCTAAGGGCTGAAGGACAGGGATGCTCGAGGACTCTGCTAGGAAGGCTGCACCGCGCTGCCGTGGTGTGAGGGATCTCAGGGTGGGCATGGTTAGGAGAAGGGAGAATATTCATAGAGGAGGTGGGAGAAAACCAAGGGTGAGAGAGATGTGCAATGTTGCTAAAATGTGGTGGCTTAATTAAGAATTTTGGAGTCAGCCTTGCCGATGGAACACTCAGATTTGCTTGATGTTCAAAAAGAATGTAAAAGTGAGCTGTCTCTGCAGCGCTGATACCTCTGCTCTCTCCCCATGCCCTTCGGTGGGGCACGTCCCTCCCTCGGTACACACAGCGGTGGAAGGAAGGAGAGGGCTGAGGGGAGTCCCTTCACGTGCCTTTTGGATCATGGCACAGGTATGAGTGGCCGCAGCGACATCGCCTTGGGGTGCAGGCCAGCGTGTTGGGACTCGTTGCTCTCAGGAGACGTTGCTCTGGGAGAACGCGTCCCTGGAGCTCAGGTCCTGGCAGAGGAGAGGTAGTTGCATAGACGTTGTGCCTGTAGGTGTAGTCATGGTGGATGAGACCGAGATGTTGCCTAAGGTGCCCTCCATGAATTGTTCTGTCTCTTCTCCCCTGTTTTGTTAGTGACAGATTTCCTGTCCTTCAGAGACTTTTAGTTTGAGGTCTTGCTGATTCTGATCCATCCCAGTTACTGGATTTGCAGGGAAATGTTATTACTAAAAATAAGAAATTTTGTTCTTTCCATCGTAGAGATTAATCTGATTTCTTCACCTGTTCTTCCATGGAGGGGGTGTTGGGAGCCTTTAAAGGCTGGATAATGTGATTTTCAGTAGAATTCTCACTCCGGTGAGCTTTCAGTAATTGACCTGTTTGCATCAACCTTACGAACGCAAGCGCAGAGCTAACTACGCCCACAGCCTCGTGCGTTGCTCGGCGCGACGCGCAGTGCGTCGTGACAGCCCTCGGTGCCGCGCTGCGTTGTGCTGGCAGCTTCTGACCTCCAGTGAACAGCTGAGGAGTCCTCTGGAGGTCCTCCTGCCATACTCCTGGCTGCGCTCTTGTGTCTCTTGGCCTCCGTCGGCAGGCCCGTGGCTTTGGCCAGCGCCGCAGCCTCGTTGCCTGCTTGGCGGCCGCTGCTGGAGCGGCGATGTGGTGTCAGACTGCCGGATCCAACCCGTCGGCTCGTTGGCTTGGCGTACCTGCGCGGCTGCCCGCTGCGTTCACACATCCAGGATTTCCTTTAAAAATAGCTGGAGCGCTTTTTATGAGGAGCATTTTCCAAGTGCAGTCTGAGGACAGCCCAGCATCTGGTCCTCTCCTGAAGCTTGCCCGCGGCGTTACAAAAGAACTGGAGGTGTGAACTCCCTTAGCCCTCGTTTGTTGGATGTTAATGACCCTGCTAGTCATCCTGTGGAAGGGAGGAGTGGGTGGCAAGCAGAGCCTGCAAGATGGGGAAGGGAGCCTGGCCAAGAGCAGTCTGTTGCCAAAAGATGGAGGTGCTGGTCCTCTGCCTTCTGTCCATGCTCTTCTGCTGCCTGTCTCGTGGGCTAGTGTTTGCTGGAGCCTTCTGTGAGTTCATTTATCTCCCTAACCCTGGAAAAGCATGTTTTAAAAAAAAAAAGCTACGGAGGAGAGGGAAAGACAGGGCTTTCTGCCAGGTTGGTGAGTAAATTGGCTTACGGAGAGGAGCAGTGAGTGGGGAGCAGGCACAGGGAGAGGAGGAGGATGGGTGGGAGGAGGAAGGTACCACACTCTGTACCATTAGACCACTTCAGCCACTTAAGGGCTCACCTCTGATGTGGTGTAAGGGGCTGAGGATTGCGGCATTAAAAACAAAGGGGGGAGGACTGGACTTCAGCAATGGTGTGGGTGTGAAGGGAGAAGTTTCCTTCAGCAGCTTTCTAGGCAGCGTGGTCAGCAGCTCACGTGGATGTGGCTGAACCCCTTGTAACGCAGTTTGTGGAGTTGCTGCAACCTCGGCAGGGATGTCACTGCAGCGTTGTTCAGCAAAAGCCATCATCTTAATTACCCACTTCTCAGGCAGGCTCTGCTGTCCCTGGACTTGCCGTCTCTCTGGATGTGCTACTGCCAGTGCCTGCCGGCGTCTGGCGACGGCTGCCCTGCCTGCAGCCCGTCCCAGCCACCACGGCCATGGTGCAGAGCAGAGGGCTCAGCTCCATTCCTGCCGCCTGCTTTGAGGCATGGCATGGTCCAGGCTCAGCACTGCGTTTGGAGTCATCGTCCCTCAGTGGTCATAACATCAGGGGTCCGACACAATTTTCTGGCACGAAGGAATAGCGGTGGCTCTTTGGCTTCTGTAACATTAGCTCCTCGGTGTTGCTGGCTGAGGCCAGGTCTCATGGAGCTGAGCCCTGTCGAGTCGCACAGTTTCTAGTCTGGTTACAAATGGTTGAAGAATAAACCATTCCCAGGGTTGCCAGAGCCACGGACAGGAGCAGGACCCGGGTTTCTGACCCCTGGAGCAGTGCCATGTCCCCTGGGTCACAGTGCCGTCCTGCCGTACCTCACCTCCACCGGACTGGACAGGACCTCATGCAAGTTCCCGTCACGCCACCGAGTCCTGGGACAGAAGCACCTCCAGCCCACACAGTCACCCTTCCAGCTGCTGCTTGGCCTCCGCTGGATTTTTCCCACTTTAGCTGTATTTTATGCCTGCAGGCTTCACCGCAGAAGCTGGTGAGCTGCTGCGCTGCAGGCAGTCAGCTGCAGCCGTGCAGTGGCCATTGGAGTCCTTGTTTTCCAAGAAGCTGGTGGATCTTACTCCTCAGATGAAGTCAAACGGAGAACTTTGTTTTAGCATGTGCTACGTAAAAATATTTGTGTCTCGATATCTTCCTGCTCCCTGCACTCACTGATGTGCCAAGTTGTGCCCTGAGGTCTTTTGCAGCCCCAGGGCTGTCCTAGAAGACTCTGAGAAGACACGTGGAAACCCTCCGGCTCTCTCCCGTCACCCTTTCCAGACCTCTGCCCTCTCCAGAAATCTTGCAGCCCTGCTGCACCCTGTGGATGTTGGCTTGGAGCGGCTGCACTTGCTCGCAGCAGTGGTTCTTGAGCAGGTTCCTTCAGATGCGCCGGCCATTTTGGTTCATAGAGCAGAGCTGCTGGCTGTGGGGGTAAGAGTGGTGGCTCGTACCGGGCAGGCTGTCCCCCGGGGCAGGAGCCCAGCACCGTGTCCTCTGGCGCTGGGTGCTCCTCGCGCAGGGCGATCGCTGTTGGGCTCTCCCAACTAATTGGGAGCCCCTGGGACACGGGCAACCTTCATGTCCAGTGGTCTGACCTGTCCTTTCCCAAGGGACTGGGAGACGAGCTGTGCTCTGGGCAGCTCCAGCCCGAATGCTGACGGCAGAGTATTTCTCTTTCTTCCAAAATTTGCAATGACTTCACAGGCTGTAGCTCGTCAGGGTGTGTAAAAGGTTGGTAACAAGAAGTGAGATGAAAGCGGCGTTCTGCTCCCGACTTCAGAGGAGGCTGCTGTGCTGGAGCCTGCGTTCGGTCACCACGTACCTCAGGAAAAAGGGTAAAACTGGGGAAATCTGGCGGCTTTCCTGAGATCTCTTCTTCTTTATGCGAAACCTCTTTATCAGGAGAGTGTCAATGGAGGGCAGCACCTAATTTCACCAGGGACCAAACTCATTTCTGAGCAAACTCTGCTCTGTTTGCCGGTGTTACCGCAGGGATGGACATGAGTGAACCAGCGGGGTTTTTCTCTTACGGTGAGAATTTATTACGGTGTTTTACGTAGCCTGGCTTGCAATGTCGTGACCTGCCTCACCCCTGCCCCGTAATTCTGGCTGTGCCGTGAGGATGGGGACTGCTCATCCCCGAGCGCTGGAGATGGGGGTGAAGGGCCTTTTGCCTCCTGCGTTTTGGAAGAAGGCACACTCTACTTTTATGTTTTAGGGTTGTTTTCCCACAAAATGCTGGTAGCCAGAGCTACACATGGCTGCACCAAGTCTGCAGTAACTTATGTGTTGTGGCTGATGGTTTATCAAGAGACATTGCGCTGCTTAAATTTAAGATTTCATGCTGCTACTGGGATTCTTTTGAGCTAAACTGAAAAACGTGAAAACAGCTATGACAGGTTTAAAGTGCTACTATGTAAGAAATTGTCTTTTTTAAAAAGTTAAATAATCTGCTTGAATATGTAAGAAAACATATTTTGTACTTCTGTACTCGCTTTCCCAAGTAACAAGTTCTTAAAGCTTCTGCCAGAAGTGCCATCGGGGTGTCCTGCCTTGCCTCTGCGCCGATCCCAGCAGAGATCTTGGCACAGTGACTGGCAGTGCCAGAGTGATGAAGTAGTGAAACTCGATGGGTTTCTGTTCCCGAGGTCACCCAACGCGTAATTCATCCCCCGCTTCCTTTCCCTCAAACTCGGAGGACGTTCCCCAGCGAGCCATGATGGGACCGAGTGGTACAAACTACAGCACCTCTCTCCAAGCGAAACGTCAGTGTGCAGCGCGGGGAAGGAGCGGCTGTGCCTCGGGGTCTGCTGCCGTGCCGGTGCCGCCGTGGGCTCTGCGCTTCCCCGCATCGCTGTGCGTCCTGGGTCAGATCTTGGCCATCTTGGTGGTGTCCAGGCTGGAGGGTGACAGCAGGGCAAACCCCGAACCTCCCGGGCCATCCCGCGCTCACAGCTGCGGCACTGGAGGATGCGTTTCAGCACTGTCACCCATCTGAGGGATCCCATCTCCAGGCCAACGGCATCCTGGCTTGTATCAGGAATAGTGTGGGCAGCAGGACCAGAGCAGTGATCGTGACCCATACTTGGCACTGGTGAGGCCGCATCTTGGATGCTGTGTTCAGTGTTGGGCCCCTCACTCCGAGCAGGAAATGGAGGGGCTGGAGTGTGTCGAGAGAAGGGCAGAGAGGCTGGGGAGGGGTCTGGAGAACAAGTCTGATGGGGAGCGGCTGAGGGAGCTGGGGCTGTTCAGTCTGGAGAAGAGGAGGCTGAGGGGGGACCTCATTGCTCTCTACAGCTCCCTGACAGGAGGGTGTGGTGAGGGGGGGTTGGTCTCTTCTCTCAAGTAACCAGCGATAGGACAAGAGGAAATAAGTTGTGTCAGGAGAGGTTTAGGTTGGACATTAGGAAAAATTTCTTTACTGAAAGAGTGGTCAGGCGTTGGACCAGGCTGCCCAGGGCTATGGTGGAGTCCCCATCCCTGGACGGCTTCAAAACGTGTGGACGTGGCACTTCAGTATATGGCTTAGCAGGCATGGGGTTGTTGGGTTGACAGTCGGACTTGATGATCTTAGAGGTTTTTTCCAACCTTAATGATTCTGTGATCTCCTTTCTCCCGTTGCCTCCTCTCAGCTGAAAGGTTTTCGCTCATTTTAGTTCTGCTGCTGATCGTCTTGCTCTCTGCCTTCCCCAGAAGTAGTCTGTTTTTGGAATAGGATGGCCAAGTCTGCAGGCCACGTTCAGAATGCAGGTGTGGTAGGGATGTGTACATGGCACAATTGCGTTTTGTGTTTATTTTACCTTTTTTAACAATTCCTTACATTCTGTTTTCTTCCTTGACTGCTAACAAGCACTGAGCTGATGTTTTCCCTGCACATCTAAGACCTAAAGGCAAACTGAGATCAGGTGTGACCCTTTCCTAACGTGAAGAATGGATCTATTGCTTTTTTTCTAATTCTACTCTGATTTGAGTGGTTTGTTTGATTTTAGTGGTTGCTTCCAATTTTCCCACTGGTAGTCTTCAGTCACCTGCATGTCCTCCTGCAGAGCTGTCAGGAGGTCGCCGGGTGGGCTTTGTGGCTCCCATCAGAGCGTGGTCAGCACACGGGATGCTTCAGGCATTTCATGGTTGCGTTCCCCAAGAGGTTTTGTTCAGTCTCGCCTGGTCTTACTGCTTAGTTTATCCAGTTCACTCTGAAGCCTTCCTGGCTGTGTTGTGAAGATCTTTGCTGGTGTTTCCATGGGCAGATGTGGTTAATTGTATGTGGGGATGAGGGGGCAGATGAGGAGGAAGCCAGGGGAGCATAAGCCCTAGAGACACCCAGACCATCAATTCATGGGGGCGGTTGGGAGGCTGGTTTCCTTCTGCCAAGGAGAGGTTTGGCTTTCAGACCCCAAAGACAGCCATACCTGTGTGAGAAGGAAGCATTTCACACCTTTTAATATGCTAGTTAGAAATGCCTTCAGGGGATTAAAGCCTGTATCATGAGGTGGTCTCCATCTGCAGTGGTGGTGGCATGGGAGATGTTCAGTACCTGCTGGGTGCCCCATCTTGCCAGAAGCCAGAAAAAGGGCAACTACATATGTCCTTAGCGCTGGTGGAGATCCTGGTGCTCACTGCAGCTGTGTTTGGGCTGAGGGATGATCTGTGCCATGTGTTGGAGCCCATCCCATCGTTGAGCTCTTGGTTGGCTTCTGGGCTGGTTGGGAACAGATCTTATTCATCCGGCAGGTAGCACACGTGGCTGTACAAGCTGGCAGCTGCTTCACTGGATAAGATGTTTTTTGGGGGGAAGAGATCAGCCCTTCCTGCAGTCCCAGGAGACTAGAGAAACCCCCTGTTGATGTGTTTATTTCTGCTCATCTCTGCTTGGGTCCACAAGTTCTATTTGCAGCCTTCAAACTTGATTGGCTCTCCAGTAACATACTGGTTTTGCTCTGTTTGAAGATGAGGATCCTGGGTGGTCACATCAGGTGGTGTCCATCCCTGTTGGGAAGTCGGTGAGATTTACTATGGACAAATAGACCATAGCTTGTTGAAAACAGTGCAGGTCCTGGCGTTCTGCTTTGGATTTTTTTATGTATCTTTGAGCAGGCAAGAGGTGGTGTTGGTGTCCACTGCCTGAGGACCAGTTCCATGGGGCTGCGGCCCTGCGGGTGTTGCCTGTTTGAGATTTCTGACCTTGGGCACCTCTTGCATAGATTTGGAGGCAGCATCTCACACAGGTTAGGGGATGGAAGCCGCCTTTGGCTGCTGCCTTCGTTGCTAGCTGAAGCCACTGAGGCTGTGGATGGACATCTTTCTGGAAGCAGCAGTGCTGGTGGAGGAGCTTACCTGACTTCATTTGAGCAGAGTCACCCGGGTTAGCATTGATGTTTGATTTCTGGTCTGAGCATTCACACTCCATTTCCCCGGAGCAGTCGTGGGCTCTGTCTGTGGCCGTGTTTGGGGTTCAGCCCCAGGCTGGAGGCGTGTGACAGTCCCTCTTCCACCCCTGCGTGCCCCAAGGACCCGTGGAAGGCCCTGCTGGGAGGCGACGCGTTGCGTGTTCCATGTTGCAGCCTCGCGGGGCCGAGCTGGCAGCATCGGTGTTGCCACGGGGCGGTGGGAACAGGACCTGCTGGATTTTCCTGCGCGAAATGAGGGTGAGCATCCAAAGGAGAGAGCTTATACCAGGTCATCACAGTGCTTCCCCCAGAAACCCCACGGTCCTCTTCCCTGGGCCCTACTGCTGGGCACGGGGCTGTGGGAGGAGGCAGCGAGCGAGCCCTGCTGCATCCCTGTGCAGGCTTGACCTGGACAGGCTGGAAAGTTGTGCAGAGAGGAACCTGATGAGGTTCAACAAGGGCAAGTGCAGGGTCCTGCACCTGGGGAGGAACAACCCCAGGCACCAGTACAGGCTGGGGCGGACCTGCTGGAGAGCAGCTCTGTGGAGAGGGACCTG
>Ga0065711_1042143_pt1 | contig 15612 bp, 2 predicted proteins | sample Hoacrofraction12_FD_59098 | JGI IMG/M metagenome (GOLD analysis project Ga0065711, IMG submission 59098) | Hoatzin crop microbial communities from Cojedes, Venezuela - Epithelial fraction 12 v2 (version 2) | ecosystem: Host-associated > Birds > Digestive system > Esophagus > Crop | place... | reverse complement strand
GCGCCGCTGATGACAACCCTCTGAGTTCTGCCATTCAGCCAGTTCTCAATCCACTTCACCGACCACTCATCCAGCCCACACTTCCTCAGCTTCCCTAGGAGGATATTATGGGAGACAGTTTCGAAAGCCTTGCTGAAGTTGAGGTAGACAACGTCCACGGTTCTCCTCTGATCTACCCAGCCAGTCACGCCACTGTACAAAGCTGTCAGATTGGTCAGGCATGATTTCCCCTTGGTGAATCCATGCTGACTGCTCCTGATAACATTCTTTTCCTCCACTTGCTTGATGATGACCTCCAGGATAAGCTGCTCCAGCACCTTTCCCGGGATGGAGGTGAGGCTGACTGGCCTGTAGTTCCCTGGATCCTCCTTCTTGCCCTTTTTGATGATTGAAGTAACATTGACCTTTCTCCAGTCCTCGGGCACCTCTCCTGTCCTCCGGGGCCTTTCAAAGATGATGGAGAGTGGCTCAACAATGACATCCGCCAGGTCCCTCAGCACTCGTGGGTGCATTTCATTGGGGCCCATGGATTTGTGGATATCCAGATCACTTAAGCGATCCCTCACACAGTCCTCCTTGACCAAGGGAAAGTCATCCTCTCTGTAGGCTTCCTCTCTTACGTCCGGGGCCTGGGATTCCTGAGGGCCTGCCTTGGCACTGAAGACTGAAGCAAAGAAGGCATTTAGTAGCTCTGCCTTCTCCGCATCCTCCGTCACCAGGACACCCGCCTCATTCAGCAGTGGCCCCACATTGTCCCTAGCCTTCCTTTTCCTGCTGATATAGTTGAAGAAGCCCTTCTTGTTGTTTTTGACATCCCTTGCCAGCTTCAATTCCAGGTGGGCTTTGGCCTTCCTTGTTGCATCCCTGCACGCTCTGACCACATTCCTGTACTCTTCAATTCTATTTGAGTGACTTTGCCTGAGTTAGCCCCAAAACATTACAGATAGAAATCAGGAGTGAAAAGCGTGGGATTTTTTTCAATCAGTAGAGGAAAAAAATTAAATTTGGAAAAATATTTCTGAGTGTAATGACCCAAAGAATCCAACTTTGTGTAAAAATACATGAAAACCTGTGGTGGTTCTTCAGAGGAGGAGGATGAAATAGTCAGTCTTCAGATGCCAGTATGCAAGCACACAGATGTTTTCTTTCTTCAACGAATTCACAATTAACAGCAAGTGGTGTTATAACATCACAGCAAAAGATTTTCAGGAGTCCCTAGACACTGTTGATTTTTTTATTAACCTCATCAGATCAATGCACAACAAGAAGTGAATGGTCTATGCAGAGATGTAGCAATGCTGTAATATTTGTAATGTGTATTGTAACATGTGTCATTCCAGAAGAGTGAGTCGAAACTCAGTCTTTGCCTTCTGCTGAAATCACTAACCGCAAACATACAGACAGACATACAGATGCAGTCTAGATGCTATAGTATAGCAAATGGCAGAGTAATGTTTTCTGGGTATTATTTATTTTAGATACTTTGAAAAAGTTATAAGGGGAATCAAAAACGGGGAAGATGGTTCATTTTGAGTCTAAGTTAGCGCAAATACACTCATGTAGACAAGACATTAATCTTCACGTATGCAGAAGAACATGGAAATGCTTGGAGATGCAATGAAAGCAAGTTCAAAAACAAGTCTAAGTCATAGCTAACCAACAAATATTTAAGAAAATTTGTGATTATTCTTATTTGTACATCAAAATATATTTCCCATCTTCTCTTTTTCTTTTATTTATTTTATACAGGGAAATTCAAGTGAACAAAAGCTTATTTGCAGTAATTATAGACCACAGAAGAATCACAGCCAGAGAAATACTTTCCTTGAAAATTCTTTGGTGGCCATTTGGAAACATACTGCTCTTTGTAGGGTGGAAAAGGGAGAAAGAACCCTAGGTTTGTGGGTATAGAGACTTTTTTTTGAGGATTTTAAAAGGAAGGCAGTTCCCTCCACAATGTTTTCACTTTTTTTAAAGTATCTCTAGGTTTCGCTTTTCAGCTCATGTCCTGCAGGAAACTAGAAGTTGATGACCAAGATATCTAAAACAAGACACCTTCAAACGTCATGCTTTGCATCCCCAAATGTTGTTATTATCTTAGTAGCTGGCTCCTGTCTCTTTGAAAAAATCACATTCTTGAAGTCTCCTTCTGTTGTATGAACTCTGTCTGGGTGGGAGGACACAGGGCAAGCAAAGATTTCAAACAACTAAATAAGAACAAAAACATTTACAGAATGTAAAGCCTTGTGGCTTTTTGACTCCGTAAATAAAGTGCAAGACTTTCAAATGTCAAAATTCAAACACTAAACAAAAAATTGTGTAAGTCATGCATCAGTATCATCTGATTACTCTGAATCATAACTTTATATCCGTTGTCTACAGCACTGCAGTGCTACAGAAATTTAGGTGTTCTGGTTTTGTTCTTGAACACTGCTGTTTCCATGTTCATGAATTTCAAAAGAACAGTCTTACCTGACACAGGTGTTCTTGCTAAATGGAAGTGTAATGCCTGTAACTTTTTATGCATATTCTCTGCTATGGTAGTGGATGTACCACTCTTTGTTTTTTGAAAAATATTTCATAAACTAAGTATCTTCAACATAACAATTATAAGATTAGTGTGTTTCTAGATTTGTATTCAGTCATCTTGAGGTTACTCCAAGAAAGAGGGGAATCCATCCAGATTATGGTTCGTCTCATTTTCTGTAAGCATTTCTAGCATTATAGAATCATAGACTCATAGAATCATGGAACCATAGAATAGTTTGGGTTGGAAGGGACCTTATACGTCATCTAGTTCCAACACCCCTACCATGGGCAAGGGCACCTTCCACTAGACCAGGTTGCTCAAAGCCCCATCCAACCTGGCCTTGAATGTTTCCAGAGAGGGGGCATCCACGACTTCCATGGGCAACCTGTTCCAGGGCCTCACCACCCTCATAGTAAAGAATTTCTGTTTTATACCTAATTTTATCAGTCTTCCCCTGGAGACACCAGTCTTGTCTCGGTGCTTCCAGAGCCATCCTAAGCTCTGAGCAACATGGGACAACTGTGAGGTGGCTAATGCTAGGTGGGACTAATCCTGTCCAAAGCCAGCTCACCCAGCTGAGGGTGCACTGAGGAGGAAGGAGAGTTAATGCTGGGTTGTGCTTGCCTGGCAAGCCCAGGCCTGTGGCTAGGGATCCTGAGGGATGCTTTGGCCAGCAGCAAACATGACAGGCCACACCAGGCTGCGGATGGGGGCATTGGCATTTCGAAGCAGCAGAAGTAATTTTCTTTCATTTAGAAAGAAACTTGCTTTCTAAATCTGTGAGCAGAAGTAATTCATGAGAATAAAATTATGCAAGACTTCTCTTTTTCCTCCTGGATGGAGGATGGAGGGGACTCGAAGGAGATAAACCCCTGAGAATGTGGCTTTGAACTGCACAGGTCCCATCTTGCTCTCTGGATGTTGTTCAATGCCTGCTTTCCCTGCTCACCTGAAACTTTGAACTGCAGCGTGTCACAGTCTCCTCATTAACAAGAAGAAGGGTCTATACTATTCCAGTTTTACACCTCCACACCTTGTTGGAAATGGCGGTAATGTGGCGATTAATATAAATGGAGTGTATTTTAAAGTGGCTGCTATGTTCTCTAATGATAGGCCAGGCATCTACTTTTTATCATTTATCTGTATCTATCTTCAGCTCATTTAAATTCTCATGCATCTCTCTCTCTTTACTAGGAAATATATTCTTATCTCCTGTAACCCTGTGTAAATATCTTCACTTTGTGCCAAGTTATGTGTAATGGCTCAAAGCAAATCTTTACCTCACCTACACTGCGGTAAAATCTTCTTTTCTAATAAAATAAAAAATTAATAGCATATTTGCCATCAAATTTATATTAGCAGGGATAGCATGCAAGGCAGAGCGAGTTACAGAGCTTTCCAAACTACAAGTCTATAAATTAATCATAGTTGACTCCAGCTGTGTTTGTACTGTTTCAGACTCTTTGCTTCTACTTTTCTTCCAATAGGTGGTGCTGTGTTGAAACCTAAATGATTTTCAATATTTATACTAATCTATATGCCTTCTTTGAAATTATTATCAAGTTATTATTTGTACAAGTTCTTATGTACATCTTGAAGGAAATGTTCCTATTTTGAACTATAAAAATAGCCATTGCTAGAGGACAGTTGTAGGCAACTCAGTGAGTTTTACTCTTATTTGCAGAGGTTTTTTGGGGGGTTGTTTTTGTTTTTGTTTTTGTTTTTGTTTTCCACAGCAGCTGTTGTAATCAGGTTTTTAAAACCAAGCAGCACGCACTCCCAGGACAGGAACATTCTGTGTCAATGAGGCCCATCCCTTGTTTTCACTTGTGGCTCTGTCATGCAATCCATGCACAAATTTATAACAACTAATCTTATAACAAGTTGTTCCAAAAACCTACTCCTGCAAGGAGAAGAAATCTTCTAATCGCCATTCTAAATGTATTTGTGGCTTGTTTTACTTTCAGTGGTTTCTATTAAGAAACATCATATTCTGTCCAGGCTTGAGACTCGCTTGACTCTTTTAATCCCCTTTTTTATTTTTGAGCCGTCATTGATTATCCCTTCACTATGCTGGTTCTAGTTCAAGCTCATCATTCTTGAACATAGAACTGAACACTGTATTTCACACTATGCGAGAAGTTCACAAGGGAAATGTGCAAGGCAATGCCCTTGTATATCTTAATATCACATATCTTTTTTTATGGATGCATTGCTCTGCAAGTTCATTGTCATCCTGCCATCAGCCTGCAGACCCAGATCTTTTCATATCAGTGTTTGTTTCTGGTTGATGAGCTCCTCAATTACAGGGTAAGTTCATGGTGGTGGCTTCCAAAACTAGCTCTGTCAAACTTAACTTTCTGTTACGTCACGTCCACAAGTTCTTCCTGTTTGCTTCCCTGGTGTTTCCCAAATTAGTGTTCTCAGCAGATTTCATCAGAAAATTTCATCACTACACTTTTTCCTATTCTGTCAAGGACAAAAATACATTAATGCCTTCCCAGCTGCGAACCCAAGGTAGTTTCAGCAATAATTCTTGCAACAGAATTCTTCTTTCAGATCAAGGTCCCCATACATGCCATTTATCATTGTGCCTCTTTTAGCAATTACTCAATTACCACTCTTCTTCAAAACTAAAATCCACTTGAATTAAGTGAATCATTTGTTAAAAGAGGAGTAGAAAGTTAGAAGACAAATCCCCAAGGCTCTTAATGGGCTTCTTTTTTGGAGACTTTGAAAAAGGTTTTGTTTTTTTCTTTTTTTTTTAATTAAAAAAACATTACCTCACTGTAGATTTGAACTGTTTTTCCTGGAAGTTGATGAAGGTTTTGCATTTGATTTCAACTGTACCTTAGGGTGTAATGCTGTCTCCAAGGAAGTAAACAACAATGCCTGAATGACTAATATTTAATGAGATTTTCTGCGCAGTTATGAACACAAAGGATATTAAATACTTAATTTCTCTTGATTTAAATCTAAAAAAAATCAATTGCTACCTATTTGCATCTTAGAGAAAAATAGGTGCCCCCTCTCTCCACATATTTTGAAAAACAGACCTGAAGAGTATATCATTTGCAATTAAGTAATGAAATTAATCTCTGAAGTTTGTGGGAGGTTTATGGACTGGACCAAATACATGTTTTTTCTTTCTTTTGATCCATGATTTAACTACCTGTGTAGCTTACAATGACATCAGTATTTCCAAACATAACTACTTGGGCTTAAAACCTATGTCCACTTTTATTTATTCAATTTTGTATTAATGGGATTTGATTAATTTTGAGGTAATTAATTAACTTTTTAATTAATTTAAAAATATGGTTTTCAGAGATTCAGTTAATTAATTACATTAATTGCATTAATTAACTGAATTGTGCTTTTACCTCTGAAAACCGTATTCTTTATTTTTGGTACAGAAATGACCAGCAGTTTTAGAATTTAAAAGGTCTGGATAGCCTGAAACATACTTGATTTCTAAATTGTTGAACATGCATCTTTTTAAAAGCAAGTACCCTTAGGTATCTTTAAAAGAAACAAGATAATGAAGTTGCTCTGAAATACCCTAATGCAAGTTCCTATTTATGGTTCAAAAATTTCACTTTGAAGATGCTGCCCCTGACCTAGTTCATAGAGCCTTTATGTATGAAATAGCTGCTCTGTTGTTTTGTCTTTGTTTCTGCAAAGACATAACATTTTCTTTTCCATAAGGTACTGGAAAGTTACTCTGTTGTTAGCATAATTTTGACGCTTCTGAAGGTTTCAGTGTTGGAAAAAAAGACTTATACATGTAGTTCTAATAAAAAGAGAAGCGGGTTTCTATTTTCTTGGCAAAGTGAAAGTTATCAGATTACAACTGAATGCAAAAATTGTCGCTGTCGGTATGTGAACAGTGAGTTTATACTACAGTGTTTTGTGCCTGACCAAGGCAGGGATGGGGAACTAAAGAGGCTTAGAGGCTTTCAGTCTCATTTCTGTCCATTCACAGTGAATTACCCAGAGGTATTTCCTCTTTGTGCATGCTGAACAGATGGATTGCTGCAGTATTGCACGGAATGTCACTGTCTCCCCGGAGAAGGCTTTGGGAAGCATTTTCCTTCCCTGTACCAGGAGGAGGAAGAGACCAAGAGCACTGGCAGGAAGGGGCTAAGGGCACAGCTGAAAGAGCTTCCTCAGTTCTACAGACCTTTCAACCTCCAAGGTTCTTAGCACCTAACTCTGCTGAAATAATTGGAAATCAGCATCTTAAATAGCTTTAGGTATTGAATTAATATCTTTGGGAACTCCTGCTAGATTTCAAGACATCCCTGTATATATTGTTGCCACAGTGGGATTCTTTCATCTGCTACACCTAACACCTGGATCTTCCGTCTCAAGGACAAGAGCTGACTAACCACAGGTTTTTGTGTGAAGGGAAAAACTAGATTTTTTGATTGTTGGTCATTTGGGTTTCATGTGAGCTCACTCAAAGCTAACCTAAAGAAAAAAAAAAAAAAGCTTCTCACTGCTAGCTGATTTTCATAGACCAAAAGCAGGAAGCTCCTGAGGGTCCGCAAGCTGGGGCAGAAAAGTTCCTCACCCAACTGCGGATGTTCTCATTTACAATGCACATTAGGTTTCCAGCATGTGACATCTCCTGGTCCTACCCTGATTGCATCATTGCTGGTGCAGGGAATGGGAAGGAGATTGTTCACAAACCACCATTCCAGAAGAAAGTTGTCAGCATTCCTAAAATGTGTTTATGAGCATTAACAATATGAACTTCAATGAATCACTAGCCAGAACTGTGTGAGCAAAATGGGTGAGGCTTCGAGAGATCCTGGCAGTCAGATGAATCAGAAGTTGGCTTCATCTGGCCTTTTTGCTTCCACAAACATGAAAGATACAACAGTGCAATTATTCCTACAAGGTCCTTTGGACTAGTTCGATTCCGTGTGCTGAAACCCTCCGAATCAGGGCTGAGTTCTGGCAGATGCCCGTGCGAAGGAATAAAGCATTGTTAGATAAGTCTCTGCATAAGCAGGCAAAACCGCTGTCAGCTTATTCCTGTGCCTTGCATATCCATGCTGCTTTGTATTCTTTCTCATAGTCTTTGCAGCTCGTCAAGGGTGGCACAAACTAGCTGGAATAACTGGAATGGATAAATACCATCCAGCTTGCTAGGACAAGTAGAAGCTCATGCCTCCCAAGAAGGGCTGCAGGGAGCTGGAATGCAGAGCTTCCTTCCAGATCTGAAAAGAGCATTTGCAGAGAGAATACCCACAGACAGCCTCACATATTAATAAGTAACACATTTAAGATAATTTTGGTTGTATTTTTTAATTTCAATTTTAACAATATGGTCTGTTTGATCTAATCAGAGGAAAGAAATAAATAATAATGAAAGGATGGTCTGAACTTTATTTTCACTTGAAATTTCTTCAGGCTTCTTGTACATGACATAGATCTCATAAAATACCATGAATGCTTTGCTCTATTATGGCATTAGTTAAGGGACATTAATGATAAGTTTCATGTTTTTCTCTTTGTGGATTTTAGAGCCCCTTTCTCAGTTCAGTCATAAATACATACCCCTGGAATATAACATAGAGCATAGAGAATGCTAGTTTAAATGAAGACTGATATGAACAAAAATAATTGAGAAAAAAATTAATGAACTTCTCTCACTGCCATGTGTAGTATTTGTATTTTTGCATCTGTGTGATAGATTAGTTATAAGGAACAACAGTTAAGCAGACAATTACGGACATATAGGTTAAAGTAATAGTGACAATGCTAAAGTAAGTTATCGTCATTTAATAATATAATCATCACTCTTGTGACATTATGGTCAGTGTGACATGCAGTAAATAAAACCACAAAAGCCCGGTTGGGTAGAAAAGTTTTATGAAAGAATTTATATTAGGGTTTCTAACTCTTTTTTTTTCTTTTATTTGGAAAAAATGATTGAGCAACCACAGAAAAATCCCCGAAGTCATTATGAGTATGTCTGTTATTCAAAATGAAGGCAGTAGTATTTATGTGGGCCTGACAAATTTTGACCATTTGAATAAATGTAATTTAAAAAGTCACACTGTGTAAACCTTCATCGCACAGAGGGGAACTGGTTGGAGATTTTTTAACACATTGGTTTCTTGACAGAAACTGAATATTTTTGTTTGGAAAGGAATTCATTATACTGCAAATAAAGTGACTTCATTAGTTCCCTAAAAGAAGTTATGCTGACATAGCTGTAGTGGTTTATTATATTTCTGTAATTCTGCTGATCTATTTGCCTATGCAGTTAAGTGATAAGGAAGAGTTATACTCCTAAACTGCTTTAAAATTACTTCAAAGATGAGTGACCATCAAGATTTGGTAAGTCTGAGCTACAGGACTTATAGCACATAGTACACTAAATAAGAAAGATCTGGGCCTGAAACTTGGATAATATTTTAAAGTATCTTGCTCCCAGATCCTAATGCCTTTGTTTCTTTTGGTTCCTAATAGGCAAGTGGATTTGTGGATTTCTTTCAAACACTGGTTGCTTTAGATTGAGTTGTAGAAGGAGTTGGTGCAAATGACATCAGACCCTCTTGCCACCATCAGTTATTTAAGTCTGAAATATCTCTAGGAAATGTTATTTAAATAGCCTGCATCTTATGGAAAACTGGACTTCATCAGGAGAATGAGAGCTTGAAAAAAATGTATTTTTGAAGAAAAAAACCCAACGAACAACAAAACCCAGCAGTGCTGGACAATGAGTCTCTCTTCCTGTCCTGAGACCAGACACACCAGAGTTGACATCCACCACTTCAGTGACCCCCCTCTTCCTATACATACTTTAGGATACGTCCAGTCAGAGGTGCGCAGAGAACTGCGTGGTGAGGACAGGTGTGGTGCGTCACCTAGGCATACCACCGTGCTAATGCAGCCGCGGGCACAAAGCTTGGTACCACACTTGTGCAGCTGGTCCTTCTTCAGCTGTCTCAAAGTCGGGGCAGAGCTCTAGATGTTCTGGGGAGGAAAGGCAGGCTTGGTCATCTTCTTGTCCTTGGCTCTATGTTGGTGATAAGGTTAACAGGAGAAGGGGTGATCCTAGTCATACTGTCTTTGGTGAAATCCTGTTTCTCCGACAAGCTGTAGCAGGAAAAGGCAAGATGGGTCTTCTCAGGACTTGATGACATACTTTGGGGGGAGCAGAGGTAAGTCAGCCATGGGCTTTTTTCATTTTTCTGCCAGTTTCAGATAAAATGTCCAAATATTTGCATAAGAAGATCAAAATGTTAGTGCCACATGCAGGGTTTGAGCAGCTCGAATTTCAAGAAGAATCATTGCAGTACTTATGGGTAGAGTGCAATGAAAGGATATTGAGAACAAATAAATATCTCAAACTAGAGTTTTGGGTATTTTTTACAGCAGAGTGCTCTCAATATGCTAGTGCTACAGAGCTAGTCTGCATATAAAACATGTTGGATATTCGTCAACTCATAATTAAGTACAATAAGTGTTGCAGCTATAGGAACAGGGTACTCTTTTTCTTCTGGAGGCTCAGATGAATCATACAAGTAATAGCTTCATTGTTTGTGGTTTGAACTTTTAGAGTCAAATCCTGTACGGCCGAGATCAGAAGAAGCCTTGTGTATGTCTTTGGGAGAACTGAACATCAGAAAGACTAAATAAAAAAAGATATCTGTGATTCTTATTATGTCTCCTGTGCTTTACAGTTTTTTGTTTAAAGTTACGATGCTGTCACAAAACAAGTGGCGAATATGTAGGAAGATGCTTGTATTATTTTTAGGCATCTTTCTTGCAGATTATAAAAGTTTCGTTTTGTTCCCCCTACATGCCTCAGCACTTCTCGTTCCATCTGGAAGCAGACATCAAAGCACTGCAGTCCCACCAGCAAGCTAGCATTTCTCTCTTGAACTGAACCAGGCAGCACTGGAAGGCTTACAGAGAGGCATGCTGTCGCCAGCCTGGATCCAGAGCACCGCAGAAATTCGTCACTCTGACTTCCTTCAAGGGGCACCAGATCATGTTTTTCAAGACTGATGTTTAGGTATGCTGCACAAACCTACCTGGACAGCTGTGCCTTGGTTTTATACTCCACCATAATACATATGTTTTAGAAGGCAAGGCCCCTTTTCAAGCACAGTATTATAGTAATCAGACGGAAAGCAGAGGAGAAGCTCATTCAAGTTAACTGGCAACATGCTGTGCACATTATGAGACCTCACTTTCAGAAGACTCATAAATTCCACAGTATTATGAATGGGGCTGTGTTGAAGAACAAAGCAAAATGGGCTGCCTTTAAACATGATTCCATTCCTGCGCTTGCCTTCTCCGAAGGATGGCAACTTCTGAATTAAAGTAATTACTGCAGCTTCTGGTTTGCAGCAATTAGTCTCCTTCCTGCTTTAACATACACGGTATTGAAAAGGTCAGGCCAGAAACAGAGAGATTCTCTCCCAGTGTGTAGCTGCCCGCATCACCCCAGGTGTCTGCATACATGTACGTCTAGATATGAATGTATATTTGTTTTTATAGAAAGGACCAAATGTGAATATCCCTTTGATGTGTTTCAGGAACTCTCCACAAAATGTTTTAGAGATGTACTTAGCTGAATTTCCACATTATTTTGTGCTTAGGAATATAGACTACATACAGCCACCACTACTGTTGTTCGGAATGATCCCTTTTTAGAGGTATAAAGAAACATAAAAGATAAGGTACGGGTACAAAATTATATTTTAAGAGTGAAACACTAACTTACCTAATCAGATAATTTCAATTCCTTTGCTGCAGATGTAAAGATAAAAGACAGAAAGTTTCATCTGACAGGGGAAAGCAGAAATGCCTACAAAGCAGCCTTTCCAGTCCGCTTAGGGTTTGGATGAAAGCAGTGGCGGCGAGCTGAGTGAGCAGCTTGCTACTGCCAAGAGGGGGAAGCCTTGCTCTCCTGCCCTCCCACCCCTCACCATTGCCCTGCCACAGCCGGGTCGCCTGGCAGAGAAGCCGGCCTACTCCCTGGCAAAAAACCACGCTCGTTTCTCTTTTGCCATTTTAGTGAGTTGAATGAGCTTCCTTGGCAGGCAGACAAGTGCTAGAGCTGGCTTCTGGGGAGAGGGGAGCGGGGAAGATGGTGATGAACAGCGTAGATGGGTACCAAGGGGAGCAGGGTCTCCTCCTCTTCTGTGGTGCAGAACCATGAGTTCAGCTCTGGCCCTTTGAAGAAATCACAACCATACAACACAAAGGGATCAGAACAAACAGTTTGGTTTTGGTGGATCCAAATCCTGATTTTTGCTTACGTATTGTTTTTGCACGAAGCCAAATTATTAATGAAAGTCAGATCTCTCAAAATATCTCCTTTTACATCAGAAAGATGTATTTGTTGTCAAACAGTTTTTAGGTCTTTATTTTTGAATGAAATGAATACGGAGTTTCAGATGAAATGTCATCTAGGACCTTAACATAGGAACACCTGCTTTGAGACTGTCAGAATAAAAGATTTTCCCTTAAACTTCACTTGAAAGAGTTGGCAGATTAGGTACAAATTCAGGAAATCAGATGACATGGCTGAATTTTTTGTCACCTCCAAATAAAAGCTACTTGTGAAATTTAACCTGGATCAAATGCATCTTCTGGCACGTGTACATGTGAAGCTGCAAAGAACTTGTGGGAAGATGCAGAGGCTGTTGGGATCTTTGTAATATTTAGCTCCCCCTCCTTTACTGTTCTCTCTCCTCTGATTCATGCGAAGCCGACTGTGGGTCCTGGAAGAGGGTTAGCTGACGAAGTCCAGCTAAGATCTAGTCTCTTTCCAGATAAAACAGAGCCTAAGTACCTGCTGATCTTGATTGCCTGTATAAATCAGAAATAACTCCAGGGCAATTGGTTAGCTGAGTGATCTGGCTTTCCTGATTCTTCTCAGCAGTATGGTATTGCTTGGACAACCTGATTGGGACTCTCTCTGCACTGGACGTGGTACAAGTATGTAGCGATGGGCATGCAAAGTTATGGCTGATTTTCTGTGAATTTTGGCTGCATACAGTGAATGTCTGCACACAGAAAAATTGGATTAAAAAAAAGACTTAATCCCGTCTCCAGACTTACCTGCAGCCTAATACAAAAAGAACAAAACTGATCTGTCAGAAGGGATTCTCAGTGAAGCGTATTGTATTAACTTCAAATCTGAGTTTGCCTGAGACTTTCTGGCCCTGAGCTCTGGCACAGAGAAGCTGTACCCTGCAGCTGGGCTGTACCCCGCGATCAGACAGGGTCTTTGTGAAGGTCTTGAAGGGGGAAGGAAGCAAGTGCAGACATGTGACTAAAAGCATTTTTACATTCTTTTGAAACTGAAGTAGGTGATTATTAAGTTTTCCATGAGTCATCTGGCATTACTAACTTACACAAAATTGTACACAGCACTTGGGTCTTCAGTTCACCCCTTCTTACCAAATTGCCTGTATTTGAGCAAGAGGGGTCATTTTACTCAAAAAGGGACACTACCAGGAAATGGAACCCCCCAAGCCCTGTGTCCCTCCATGGCAGCTTTTTCTTCTGGAAGGCTTGGCTGGGATTGCATGCCGTGGGATGAAGGATTACAGTTTTCCCTCACAACAGCGGTGTAGTTCAGGGTTCACAAATCGCATCTGGCCTCACAGAAGGCAGGGATCTGCCTATTACAGAGCAAATCTCCACTGCTACTGGTGATGGTGGCTCCTGCCAGCACTGCTGTGCCAGTGACAGCACCAGGCAGAGGCACCAGGGGTACCCCTACTTATTCTCCACTGTTACTGATGAAGGGCCTTTTGTGGCTCAGTGTGGACATACTATTTTTCCTAGCTTAGATGCCTCCAGGGTCTCTCCCTTTCCCTTTTCTCTGAAGCTCCCTCTCTCTCTCAAGGCTGGTTTGGATGCTCGAGCGTTGCTGGTGTCTATCTTGCAAACATGCAATGTCCCATGCCAGGAAGGGGTTCTAGCAAGGCTCCCCTGAGCTATGCCATCTCCTTTTCAGGCTCCCAGGCTGTGAACTTCTTTTTCTTTTCCACTCTCAGACCAGACATTTACAGTTAATGAGCTGAGCGTGGGCAGCCCCAGCCTCTGCCCTCCCAGACGCAGAGCCCCACAGGGCAGAAGCCTCCAACTCCAGCAGAGAGGTTTCTAGCTGATTTGTAATCCCAGTGTGCTGAGGATAATGCCCAAGGGCTCTGGTAACCACCTTCCCTATCTTCTTAGATCCCACAGCTAGGAAAGAGATGAGAGAGTACTGTAAACACAAGAAGGCAGGGAGTTGCAGTGCTTTCATTCAGTCCAAACACATCCAGGAGGCTGTGTGGAGTTTGCGTGCCAGCAGGACCTTTAGTCCAGTCTGTCATTTCATAGATGATATGTAAGGGAACAGTGTTGCTAAGGCCTTGACAGCCTAAGTATATAAAAGAGGATTTAAGATCCGTAGAAAAAGATCATATTTTGTGTTAGTGTAACAGATAATAATTGGAAAGGACAAGCTTTTCTTAAAAGTCTTTCAGTAGTATCAGTCCTTTTGAGCGAAGGGGATTGTAAATTGTTTTGGATACGTGGGTCACAGCAGTAGCCAGATACTGTCTCCATCTGAGCTGGTGTACAGGGCTCGGCTTGGATAGTTAATTTTCTTCATAGCAGCCCGCATGTTGCTACGTTTTGGATTTGTGAACAAAACAGCATTGGTAACACACCCGTCTTGAGCTATTGCTGAAGAGTGCTTGCACAGTGACAAGGTCTTCTCTGTTTCTCACGCTGCCCTGCCAGCAGGTAGGCTGGTAATGGGTGAGAGACTGGGAGGAGACACAGCCCAGAGAGCTGACCCCAAAGGGATGTTCCCTACCATGCAACATGGTGCTCAGCAGCAAAACTGTGTGTGTGGGGAGGTTTTGCCAAGGGCTGCTGTTGAGTGAGGACTGGCAGGGCATTAGCGAGATTGTGGTGAGTGGCTCCTTTTGCACCACTTGTTTGTCTTTACTTTGTTTTATCATTTTTGCTTATTAAAATGTCTTTATCTCAACCCACTCACTTGTACCCTTTCGATTACCTCCCCCATCCCACTGTGGGGGGGCCTTTGCTGCCCACTGGTGTTAACACACAACAGCTGGGTCACTGAATCACAGAATCACAGAATGTTAGGCATTGGAAGGGATGTCTGTGGATCACCTAGTCCAACCCCCCTGCCGAAGCAGGGTCACCTACAGCAGGCTGCACAGGAACTCATCCAGGTGCATTTTGAATATCTCCAGAGAAGGAGAATTCACAACCTCCCTGGGCAGCCTGTTCCAGTGCTCCGTCACCCTCAGAGGGAAGAAGTTCTTCCTCATGTTCAGACGGAACTTCCTAAGCTTCAATTTGTGCCCGTTGCCCCTTGTCCTGTCGCTGGGCACCACTGAAAAGAGTTTGGCCCCATCCTCCTGACACCCACCCTTAAGATATTTGTAGGCATTTATAAGGTCCCCTCTCTGCCTTCTCTTCTTCAGGCTAAAAAGCCCAGCTCTCTCAGCCTCTCCTCATAGGAGAGATGCTCCAGTCCCCTCATCATCCTCGTAGCCCTCCACTGGACTCTCTCCAGTAGCTCTTCATCTTTCTTGAAATGGGGAGCCCAGAACTGGGCGCAGTACTCCAGATGGGGCCTCACTAAGGCAGAGTAGAGGGGAAGGAGAAGAACCTCCCTCGACCTGCTGGCCATACTCTTCTTGATGCACCCCAGGATCCCATTGGGCTTCTTGGCAGCCAGGACACAGTGCTGGCTCATGGTCAACCTGTTGTCCACGAGGACACCCAGGTCCCTCTCCACAGAGCTGCTCTCCAACAGGTCTGCCCCAAGTCTGTACTGGTACATGGGGTTGTTCCTCCCCAGGTGCAGGACCCTGTACTTTCCTTTGTTGAACCTCATCAGGTTCCTCTCCCTGCCCAACTCTCCAGCCTGTCCAGGTCTCGCTGAATGGCAGCACAGCCTTCTGGTGTATCCGTCACTCCTCCCAGTTTGGTGTCATCAGCAAACTTGCTGAGGGTACATTCTAACTCTTCATCCAGGTCATTGATGAAGAAGTTGAACAAGACTGGGCCCAGTA
>Ga0065711_1042142_pt1 | contig 15612 bp, 6 predicted proteins | sample Hoacrofraction12_FD_59098 | JGI IMG/M metagenome (GOLD analysis project Ga0065711, IMG submission 59098) | Hoatzin crop microbial communities from Cojedes, Venezuela - Epithelial fraction 12 v2 (version 2) | ecosystem: Host-associated > Birds > Digestive system > Esophagus > Crop | place... | reverse complement strand
GGGGGGGGAAGTACATCTTACTAAAATCTTCCAATATCCCATTTTGCATTAGCTAGTTTACCCCTTCATCCATCAATCCTGTTGGCTGATCTATTATTTCAGTCCTTACCACTTAATACAAAGACCAAAAAATAATGAGATTATTCTTCAATAATCAGCTGTCCTTTGTTTCTAATATTATTGTTTAAAGTATTAAAAGCTAAGTAAACAAATTGGGGGAATTTTTAAGCCACACTATCCTCCTTCAAAATATATTTTCCACAGTCTACATACAAAAGAGTAAATTTTAATTTGAGCAAAATCATGCGTTATCATTGAATTGCTATAGAATCATCACAGAACTACAGAAATTTTGGCTGGAAGTCACCTAGTCTCACCTCCCACTAAAAATACGATCATCTCCAACACCAGATTAGTATTTGTGTGGTTGACTGGAAAGATCAGGCTCACAGCCTTTCTCGCCATCTCTTCCATTACTACAGTAACCTCTTCACGAAAAAGTTTTCCTGTGTCCACTCTGAACTCCCCAAGCTGCAACTTATGGCTGTTGTCCCTGGCTAAAATGTATGCCACTACTGAGAAAAGTTTGGTGCTACCATCTTTGTCACTCCCTTTGAAGATATTGTGGGCTAACCTAAGATTACCTCCTTAACCTCCTCTTCACCAGACCCAGCTCCCTAAAAATCCCAGCTCCCTAATCTCTCCCTTCACGTCATGTGGTGTAGGCCTCTGAGCAGTTTACTATCCTCCCACTGGACTACTTCCAGTTCCTCAACACTCCTTCTGTATTGGGCGTTACCAAAATGACACACAGTTGTTCAAGGAGCAGCTTTACCAGCTCCAAGTAGAGGTGGTAACAGCCTCCTTCAGTCTGCTAGTCATGTTCCTCCTTCCTTCTAACGTAGCCCAGCACAGAGTTCAGTTCTGTCTGCAGTGCAAGCACGCCACTGGCTCATATGCAGCTTGACATCTTAACGATTGCAGGCCCTTTTCACCAGGGCTGTGACTCAGCCAGATGCTCCCTGACCTGGAAAGATGCATGGTGTTATTCCATCTCAGATGCAGAATTTCAGTCTGCTCTTTTTTAAATATGTAAGTTTCCTGTTGGCCGAGTCCTCTGTTTGTTTATGGTCTCAAGATGCTTTAAGAGTGAAACTCACTTTGGCTTTCCAAGCATCACCCTAATTTAGTATTATTCGCATTTTGCTGAATGTACACCCTGTTCCATTCTGTCATCCAAGTCACTGAAAAATTGAATAGCATGAGTCAACTTGTGACCGGTTGCCAGTCAACCAGGATCAACCCTTGAGGTATTCCACTTCTTACTGTCTGCTAACTGGTCAAGCTATTGATTACTACCCTTTCAGTACAGCAGTCCAGCCAATTTTCAGTCCACTCAATACCCAGCCCATGCTTCCTCAGCTTACTGTTGACAGCAGTGAGGGAGAAGGTATCAGAAGTCTTAATATACCATATCACATGTGCTCCCCTCATTTGCATTGTCAGACATTTCACCCTAGAAGACAATCAGACCAGCAAGGCACCAACTGCACTTCAGAAATCTGTGTTGACTCTTCTCTTTTAGCCTCTTGCCCTCTACATGCCTAGAAGCAGGTGCCAAGACAATGCGTCCCAGGATCTTTCTGGGGACTGGCACTGACCTGCCACAGCCTGTAGATGCCTGCACTGTTCTCCATATCTTTCATAACGACTGGTATAATGTTAGCCTCCTCTTAGTTCTCAGGACTTTCCTCCATTGCCATATTCTTTCCTGGAGAATAGCTGCCTTGCAATCCTGTCACCTGAATGAGCTCTTGTCAATCAGCACAGAGCCCCAAGAAGCTAAATACATCCACTTTCTCCAAACAGTCATAGAATCTTAGAATCATTAAGGTTGGAAAAGAACTCTAAGACCATCAAATCCAACAATCCACCCAACACCATCATGCCTGCTAAACCATGTCCTGAAGTACCACATCTACACGTTCTTTTAACACCTACAGGGATGGCGACTCAGCCACCTCCCTGGGCAGCCTGTTCCAATGCCTGACCACTCTTTCAGTAAAGAAATTTCTCCTAATATCCAACCTAAACCTCCCCTGACACAACTTGAGGCCATTGCCTCTCATCCTATTGCTAGTTACTTGGGAGAAGAGACCAACACCTGCCTCACTACAACCTCCTTTCACGTAGTTGCAGAGAGCAATAAGGTCCCCCCCCTCAGCCTCCCCTCCTCCCGACTAAACAGCCCCAGTTCCCTCAGTCGCTCCTCATAAGACTTGTTCTCTTGACCCCTCACCAGCCTCGTTGCCCTTCTCTGGACACGCTCCAGCATCTCAATGTCTTTCTTGTAGTGAGGGGCCCAAAACTGAACATCATACTCCAGGTGTGGCCTCACCAGTGCCGAGAACAGGGGCACCATCACCTCCCTGCTCCTGCTGGCCACACTATTCCTGATACAAGCCAGGATGCCCTTGGCCTTCTTGGCCACCTGGACACACAGCTGGCTCATGTTCAGCCGCCTGTCAACCAACACCCCAAGATCCTTCTCCACTGGGCAGCTTTCCAGCCACTCCTCCCCAAGCCTGTAGCGTTGCATGGGGTTGTTGTGACCCAAGTGCAAGGCCAGGCACCCAGCCTTGTTGAAACTCACACAGCTGGCCTCGGCCCATCGATCCAGTCTGTCCAGATCCCTCTGCAGAGCCTTCCTACCCTCGAGTGGATCGACACTCCCACCCAGCTTGGTGTCATCTGCAAACTCACTCAGGGAGCACTTAATCCCCTCATCCAGATCATTGATAAAGATGTTAAACAAGACCGGACCCAAAACTGACCCCTGGGGAACACCACTCATGACCGGCTGCCAGCTGGATTTAACTCCATTCACCACCACACTCTGCACTCAGCCACTCAGTCAGTTCTTTATCCAGTGAACAGTACACCCATCCAAACCATGGGCAGCCAGTTCATCTAGGAGGATACTAGGGGAACAGTGTCAAAGGCCTTACTAAAGTCCAGGCAGACGACATCCACAGCCTTTCCCTCATCCACTAGGGGCGAGTCACCTGGTCACAGAAGGAGATCAGCTTCCCTAACCTGTGGCTCCTCCATGTTACTGTTCCTTGCCTGGGAACAGTAAAAAAAATATGGGAAATTTCTGCCTTTTCTGTTTTGTCTGCCATTAGATCACATCCAGCATTCATCTACGGACCCACATTTCTCAGGGTTTCGTCACGGAAATACTTGCAGAATCCTTTCCTGCTGCTTTATGCCTCCTACCTCAGCTCCAAATAGGCTTTGGCCTTTGTGATTTCAAGTTGCCTTCTCCAGCAATAATGAAGGAGGAATTAAAGTTACCATATGAAGTACTCTACAGCAGAATTACATTCAACTTCCAGATCAGAATATGCATAAGGTTAGAAATCAAATTCTATATTCTTTGATGGAATGATGTTGGCTGCTTCTTCACTGTCATAAAGCATTGCATGTTGAAACTTTCCTCCAGCAGGGAACGCAGATGACAGGTTTTTGTAAAGTCTCAGGAAGCATTGCAGAAAAAGCAACAAAAACAGGTAAGTTTTTTATGATGTGGTGTATTAGTTATTTTGCAGTAGGCAAAAAAAGAACACAGCTGCCGATGATCTTTTTAATTTACTTGTTAAAGTGAATGGAATTGAAATAAGCTTTCTTGTACTATGCTTTTCAGTAATGAATAGAAACATTTTGAAATTTGCATGGTATTGTATTATGTAAACCAATTAAACTTGAACTCCAGCAAAAAAAAGGCAGTATTAGACCACAACTGCAAGGACACACTGACTCCATAATTTGATAACTCTTTCAAGCATATACTGAGAAAACAAATGCTAAGAATAAACACACTCAACTAGGATGGAAGATGTCAAGAATATTTAAATTAAAATCAGAATTATTTTATCTTAAGTAACATGGGCATCTTTGTCAATGTTAATACACTCCTTTTCAATGTCAACCTTAAGATTCACACTTTTCTCTAGTCAGTCCATTCATCCCTCACCATAATCACTGATGAGAGGAAGCACCCCTATGCCTATGTGTCCCTTTTCAAGTAATGCTGCTTATTAACACAGATTAGGGATCACAAAAGACAACGGAAAAAACATTCAAACAAAAGTTTGACAAAATAGAAATCTTCACAGATATCTAAAATACTGAACAGAAGAGATACAAATTAATATGCTTTTATTAAAAGACTTTACTTCTCTGTATGCATACATGTGTGCTGCTATACCAAAAGGAGCCACTGACTGTATTCACACATGCACAAACAAAGCAAACCGTGCAGGTGCAGCTGTAATGCCCATGTATATTAACACCACAACATTCATGAAACAACTTTTTTTTAAATATTCTACCAAATGAACCAAAAAACCATTAACACCTATTATCATATGACATCTTCACATCAGGGAAGGTTTCTAATGAGAGGGACTACGTGCTATGAGAACAACTACCGGTGAAAAAAATTTAAAAGGCAAACATTCAGGTGCATAAGTTAGACCTACAGAAAAGCTTGCGTATTTTTTCCCTCTTAACAGTTGGCTTCATAAAAGATATTACCTATGCCTATAAATCTTGCATTATAATTGCAGACTAACAGCCTACCTTGTTAAATAAAACGCAACGCAAAAATCATCAAGGGACACTATTTATCATTCAAATTTACAGTAAGAAACCATAAAATGGTTCTTCGCATGACCGCAGATAAACTGAGGAGTAGATACAGTTCTCAACACAAGAAAATAAGAAGTTAAACTGTATGTGGTGGGAAAAACTGAGAAGAATAAGCTTCGCACGAATGTCATCAAAGATGAAAAAGGGAGGGAACACATTGGGGTTTCTGTTCAGACTAAACAGATGACAATCAGACAGATTTCTTTCAATCCTTTTATTCCCAATGCATAAAGGAAATGCAACTAGGTATGGTCTTCACAAACCAAAGTGCACTAAAACCACCTGGCCGTGGCAATTCTCTCTCCCTCTCACACAGAAACAATCTAGCGAGGTTTTAAGTATTGGACAATTTCTCATGCCAAGTAAGGGAATACAGACACATACCACCCACACACCACTCATGCAGAAAGTACTTATTCATTTGTATCTATCTTTTTACACATTTGTGGTATAAACTGTAGTTCTCTTTCTCAAATTAAACAAAAAGCACTTTGTGGACTTATCATCAGCCTTTCGATATTCACCTATTACTAAAGAAGTAAGTGTATTTATTTCAGTCATTCACTTAGCTTAGTTTTTCTGCATTTACGTAGGCATCACTGTGGCACACGCTACCAATGAATACATATTTCTGTGTCTGACAGTGAATCTGGCACACAAAAGTACAGCACCAGTAGCAATGCTGATTCAGTATCAGCAAACAAGCACTGCGTCAAACCTCAGTTTGAGTGGCTATCAAATTTACTATGAACAACTGTGCATTTTCTACAGTCCATCATCCAGCCTCAGCATGAAAACTCTCTAAAGGGGATGGCGGTGCTGCATATAAGCTGTGGGGTGCTTACAAATCTTCGTAGACTGCAGTGGAGAAAAGTCACTGTTACGTACACCTTTTACAATGCTTTTCAGTCCCAACATGCATCACAGTGGTACATCTGGTCCCACTTTCAGAGACAGAGGCACGTACCTCATGTTATAGCTGGTTTTGTAACACATTTGTTGCGCACACAGAAAGGGCGTAGGATGAAACTATATTGTTAATTTAATCTCAAGAATTTATTCACTATTTAAATAAGGCTTTAAAGCCTACTAGAGAATGTGAAAGCAGGAATGTCGGCTATTATACAGGTGCAGCAGCATATGCAGTGGTCAAAGGTCTCAGAAAGGTGCCCATGCCAGAGCTGCACCTAAACTCCCCTCCCACAGTTGTAGTCAGACAGAAAACAACCTACCACAGGTTTTTCCATGCCTGAAAATCTTTAGCCAGTCGAACAGCATCTTGGAGCTGTACCAGAAGGCTGCCTTACATTGCAGCAGGAATGCATAATGTTTGGTTGGTCTCTGCCACAATTTGTGTTAAACCAACAAACAAAAACTTAATCCAAAGAATCATCTATTTTCACAGCATAGGTTACTGAAAACATATAGTGAGAGAAACAGTATCCTCTACTTTCTGTGACCTAGAACAAACAGAACAGCAAAAACTGTGTTGGAACAGGTTTTCATGTGCAAGCACTGCTTCGTGGAACAAAAATAGAAGTTTTTAAAATAAACCTAAAGAGACAGTTTAAAGGGTCCATTTTTCCCCTCCAAACAAAATCAGTAATCCTATGTTAATGCAAAATTATTCAATTCTGGAATGTCAAAGTTTTGAAGATACCAATTCATGAAAAATTGTTATGCTACTGGTTGACAGAAGAATGCAATAAACCTTCTATTCCACCACACTTAGTACAAAACTGAGAATTCTCAAGTGAATCTCCTGACTTACTATGAAGAATCAAGCCTATTCATAGTATCAGATGCACTTACCCTCAAGAGCTCTGTCAATAAAAGCTTCAGATAGTGACCTAGACTGACAATGAAGCAAACAAAGATGGGTATAACTATGTACAGGAAAGATAGTATTGGGGGGGAGGAATCCTCAACTACTTTGAAAAAGGAAAATAGTATTTTCCACGGTACCAGCTGTAACACATAAAGCACAGAGGTACTTCAGTAAATAACTATATACTAAAAACATAAACAGGATTTTACCAACACATGTTTCTACACTGGAATCAGACAGGGGGTGAAAAAAAACATTTACCAGTTTCAAGGCAGCATACAGTACAATTCTTAAAAAAAACTACTTACATCAAGATTCTGAAGACTACAAAATACATAGAAGTGAACAGATAAAGTCAGAAAAATTTTCCATTCCGCTTTTTTTTTTTTTATTTTTCACTGAAAAACTTTGTTGACAAATGCTTAGCAACATGAACATAAACTAAAAGATTTCCTAGAAGATGCAGAGGCTGGTAATGGTATACAAAAGGCTCGATTTAAATCTTAATTACACAGCCAGGCACATAATTGCACTGTGTTACTGTTGGGGTAGACAGATAATTGTGACCACGGGATAACACTGCAACATGAATTGCAGGTTAGAGTGATAGAATACCACAAGAACCAGCAAAATGTAATTCCAGATTAATCAAATCATTATATCGGAGGGCGCGAGGTGCCCAAGGAAGGAAAGCTCACCACAGACGGGTACTAGTTACTCCTAAAGAGATGGGACTGCCTGAAGCACGTAACAAATAATGCTTTATGAGGACCCAAGGCAAAACAAATGTGGGAACTGAAGGAACAGAGATGAAATTTGAGAAGTACGGCTCATATTTTGAAACAACTGAGGAAAAATACTACAAGCTGCTATTTGCAATACGATAATCCAGACCAAAGAAACCGAGCAAATACTAATGGTGATGGAAATACTACTTTATGTGCTGTCAAGTAGATATCCAGTGCGATTTTTCACTTACAAAAGCTGGTGTCACAAGACATTATTACCCAAAAAGGTAAATTTCTGCACCTGAGAAAACAAGATTTTATACCACATGGTGCAAAATAAGGGGAAAAAGGGCTGTGACCAAAGCCACCCCCACGCAGCCCCCCACGCACCCACAATGAAGGAATTCTCTGAAGAGATCAATAGAGGCTACATGACCTGAAGGCTCAGGGGAGAATAATGGCATGATTGATCGCAGCTGCTGAAAAGGAAGGCACGCTCATCTCGGTGCCAAAGGAAACCCAAGGGTGCCTCTGTTTTAGACAAACTGACTACATCAGCAGAGTATCTGAACCGTTTGCAGAACTGCCTGTCCCCAACTGAAAGGAATGCAGAGCCAGAGCAAAACAAAACTACTTTTCAGGGTGCTTCTGGTTAAAATAGCATAACTTCTATACGTATTGGATCTGCTTATAAGTGATAATCCTTAACTCTAATCACGAGTATCTTCATCTAACTGCAATAGGCGTTTAGGTTATTGTTTTACACTTTTCTGCAGAGCCCAGTCATTCCCTCAGCAAGTGACTTCGCCTGCTGCGATTCCACCCACGATCGGTGACCAACGAAGCCGCACTGGAACAGCAGAGACCCAGGCCAGGGTCTCGCACCCCCTGCCAGAGTGGCCCCGCTCCCCGGCGGTGCCAGCCTTCAGCTCCAGGTGCGTCTGGCAGCTCCTCTGTGGGGCCCAGAGGGTGATGGAGGAAGGAGTAAGGTCACCATCGTGGAGCTTGCTGGATAGCTTTATATGAATTATATGGAGCACTTAATGAACCAAGTAATAGCTCAGCTTTGCACCAAGTTTGCAAGACCTCACGACTAAGCCTTGCCAGGCTTTCTCTGAATCTTGACCTGCCTGCAGCTTTGTTTTCTTTGGTTAAGCTGTAACAGCGATTTTTTTTTAATAGAGCAGGTGCCTCCAGCTGATGTGTTACGACTGTAATTTATACAGATAGAAGTACTGAGGAGCCATTCCACGTAGAGCCGGGTATTTGATGCCGCTCACGTGATGAGATACAGGCCCGGCATGAGAGCAGCAGCCTTCAGAACTGAAGGCAAAGTAGCACAGCACAGGCACGAAGGCCACAGCGACGGGCCACCAGCTTGGCACTGGAGACCCCACGGCTATAAACAACCCAGCCAGACCAGCACTGGGGGGGTATACATGGTTAAGCCCAATCTAAATACCAAACAACAAACAGAAGAGCTCTGAAGAGAGTTGTGGGCTTCAGCTGACTTCAACACACACGTTCCTTTCTGGCAACCAGGAGATGCTCAGCGTCATGATGGTAGGCATATTCAGGATAATGAGAGTCACTTTTATATCGGGTCAATCATATATTGCAATTGCTAGACTCCGTTAAGTGTAATTTCTAATTAAATTGTGATTTGAGTGCATTGTTGTGTCACTGTGCTAAATAAAAATCCTCTGCATCTGCAAGTAACTTCAAATTAATTAAACTGTACTATGTAAAAGAACATAGTGAAAGAGTATTGCATTAAGACAAGGTCTCAACAACAAAAAAAGGTAACATCCTAGAAAAGAGATTTAAAAAATTAAGCCACTATCATGTTATCATATCTGCTCCTTCAATTAAAAAAAAAACAAAACACCAAACAAAACAAACAAAACCCAAACAAACTAAACCAACCAACCAAAAACACTCCACCAAAATACTTCCAATGAAATCTTTTTATAAATAAAAAGAAGAAAAACCTCTTTGGGCCTTAGGACTTGGATTTGCTGTTTGCATAGAAAAGGAAAATGTATTTATACAGAGCAGCAGGGAACCCAAGCAGAAAGTCTGGCTCCACTGTTATGCATGTTATAGGTTATACATGTAAAGCCTCCCTCCAAAACGAGTGACCTTCCACCAAAAATGCAATGTTAAGCTTGAGGGAAAGAAATATGAATTAAGCAATTAATTTGTGTAGGACTTTACCATGAATTGTCAAATTTTTTTAAAGGTTAATGTCTTTTGCTGGCCTTTTATCCCTTCACACTGGAAAGGTTCTCAGAGGCAAGTACAGAGTAAGTTTCTGTTACCAGAAATTTCGGAGATAAATACTTCATTTTCACCACAGAGGAGGAAAAAAAGAGAAGTACTTGCTACACATTGTTAAAATCAATTTATTGTGTGATTCTAAACTGGTTTAGCGCTATCATAACTACGTAACTCACCCAAAGTTAAGCTTCTTTGGGTAGTAATCTACCTTAACTCTCAGGTGTCGATCTAAGTTTAAGCTTAGCTTAGCATTTGCTGAGTTCTAGTTTTCTTGTTTGTGAACAAACAGAATCGTAACATATTTTATCAAAGCATAACATGCATAGCATTGACCTACCCGTGAAGTAGTTTCTTCTAGGAATACAAAAGATTTAAATTACACACAGAAAGACACAGTTTCTTTTAGCAGTAAATATATCAAGGGTAGAAAAAGCCATCATGTGAGAAAACACACAGAAACAGATGGGTAAACACAATAGAAGTATTCAAGTTTTCAAAATGACACAAAAGGAGCAAAAATCGCTAAAACAATGATGAAAATTAAATCTCCTTCAAAAATCCCTTTCAAAACTGAAGTTGTAAGAGCAAGCTTCACAAAAAGTACTGGCAAGACAAGCTAAAAGAGAAGGGTCACTGTGGAGTCTGGAGAGTGCTTTTCGTGTTATTCTTTCATTTCCAGAAAAGAGAAGACAGAAGAAATAAAAACAATCACTGACTGAAGTGTTCACAGTTTGGTCTTTTAACGGCATTTTCTTTTCCCTATAAAAGAGGTATGTCGTTTTTGAAAGCCATGGGCCTCACAGCCTCATACATTTTCTACTCAAACAAAAATTATTGTTGATGGATATCGCTTAATTCAAGCCCAGAAAGAGAACAATACTGAAAACAGGTAAGACAGGCAAGTCTCAGGAACATAAAGCATGTCGAAACATGACTGTGACTTCCTTTTAGACAAAGGCAGTGGGGCAGAGCTGGGGGATACACCCAAAACCGCCGCTCCCCTGTACATCTAAATAGAGATGTTATGCTGGACTTTCTGAATCGATTCTAAATACTACAAAAAAAGTTGACTAAACCCATGGTTTGAAGTATATTTTTACAGCAGCTGTGCTAAAAAGCCCAATCCTTGAAAACAAGTTGGCAAATTGATCCAACCACCCTTCGCCAAAAAAGAAAATACACTCAATCTTCCATAACACAAAGCTGCCTTCTCCTCTTTTCAGATGGTTATTTTCAACTCAGTTAGCTTCGCAGCAGCATTCCCCACGTGGCTGCGTAAGTCCACATATATCATATTTTTGTAATTTTGTATATTTGGAACATTTTACGTTTTTAAAAGCCTCAATGAATTATATCAGAGAATAAGAAGTCAATTATTTCAAAATGTTACAAATGTAGTATGTTAAAATGTTAGAAATTTAATGTACTAAAATCTATATACTATTGAAATTGAAATCAATATTATTAGCTTCTTAGGGTATCTTTACTCCAAGTTTTAAATTCTCCCACTAGTGGCAAAAAGAAAAAGTTAAGGCAGAAGTGCTTGCGGATCAGCAAATGTGCGTTCATATACTGTCTGCATGATAACAAAGGGTATTTTGCCTTTCTTTATGATGCCCTTTAATTGTGCTTTAAATTATCATTAGACTGAGCTGTCCCTAAGTGGCATTCCACCCAGCTTCTCTGAAATTCTTGGCTTTGAACCACTAATTTTTCAAGATTACTTTAAGTCAAAATAACTTAATATTTAACTCTAATTTTATTCTGATAATTGGCATTTTCTTCCCTCTCTTCAAAGATGGTTTTTGCTGGGAGGATATATTTTCTCAGTACTCTTCTATCAGACTAAATCTTCACAGAAGCCTTTCCACTCCCAGCTCATTTGAAACAATGCCAGAAATATCTATTTTGGATTATCATCATATCCTTTTCTCACTGAAGTAATCCTTAGTTTCTTCAGACCACATCTCTGTGGCTACTGTGTCTCTGGCATGACTTACAGGATACGGGGTTCTGAACGGGCATTACTTGTCCAGGTCTCCATTCTTGTAAACAGCCGTTTCCTGAGAAGCACAGCATGAATACACTCACGGCTGCTCCAAAGAGCTATGTGAAACCAATCCCAGACTAAATCAAGAACTTGATAATCCATACAGTAGGGCATACAGTAAGTATATTAAACGATTTCCTTCTTCACTAGCCACTGTGATGACTCTCTTCAAAACTTCACCACTCAACTTGCTATTTCCAGTAGTGGAATCGTACATCTTAAAAGCAACCTCATCAACTTGAGGATGTACCCAGAAAGCACTAGCTGTGTTCACAAAGCTTCATATTTCATTAACATGTTGGTCCATCCAGCAACTCAGAAGTATTGTACCCACTGTATAGACTTGTGCTGCTCAAAACATATCATACAGCCAAGTCTAGTTCTTATCTAAAATCAATATATTAATGAAAATAAAAGATGGCAAAAAGGAAGAGGAATATCTCTCTGGAATATTTTAAAACCTCATTGGAAACAAGGGAGTTCTATAACTAAGGAAGTGAATACATTGATGCGCTACTTAGAGGGATGATGAAAGAAATATATATTGATTGAATATAATTAGCATGGGTCTGAAACAGAGCTGCTAAAACTTTTAAAGGCAGAGATACAGTCTGATGTTTGAGGGCAAGCAAGACATGAATGTATCATAATTGAACCTATTTAGAAAAGCTACAGAATGCTTAAGGTTACTAGAGTAATTATTGGTTCCTGTAAGGCAAGAATGACATTTTTTTCTTTGTGAATATCATGTATTACAATATGGCATGCATTATACTACTGAAAACAGCTGCAAAAGTCACTCTGTGATCAGACTTGAGGCCCAATACTTGCATGACTGCATGAAGTGTCATGACCTGCTGGTCAGAGTACAGGGTTTCACAAGTCTCTTCTGGCTTTAAAACCTTAGAAAACAGTCTGAAATGAAACCTCCATATAGATGTGTGATTTTGTTTTAAAACTTCAATCATGATATAGACACGGGAGAAAATCTGGCAGAGCCAAGAGACAAAATTAGACCTCAGCTTCTGCAGCCATTTTCTATCTGCGGTTTTATTTACATATACATATATAAGATGCGCATGACATACGTAACTCTCTTTCCAAAGTGTACTAACACCTAACATACAAGGTCACTTAAGTCATGTATATTATCTTAGTTTAACACTGACACGCATTACAACACTTTGTCATTATTACGCTGTATGTTTTTTTTAGGCTAGTTTTAACCACAATTTCTTGACAAACAAGTAGCTTTACAATGGGAAAAGTGATAAGTATTTAAAAGTAACAGAAGTTACTTCAGAAAAAACTTAAGTCTTCTAAAGCCAGGATGTTTTTAACCCTAAAGATGACACACTCATTCTTCTTCTAACAACAACAAGAAGCTATCAGCAACCATCTCAAACCTAAAGTCTTCAGTTTTGTCTGGAATCAGCCTTAGGTTTTAAAGAACATCTTAATCATTTATTTAAACAGTATGAGAAATAATCCAAAAGTCCTAGAGCCTAAGCTTCTTCTGGAGTGAGGGCGTGCTACCTTTTCACAGCATCAGGGGAAATGAAGACAGAGATCTGGAAACACATAACTTTATTTGACATAGGTAGATTTAAAAAGGATTCAAAAGAAATATTAAACATTGCAGAACTTGATCTTTGCATAAGTTTTCTGAAAGGGAAAGAGCTGTTCTCTGAAACAGGCTACTGCTAAGATGGTAAAGGAAACCAGAGTCATAAAGAAACTAAAACAAATGTATACTATTTCTGAGTTGAATACAGTTGTCAGTGCTTCAAGACGGATCTCACTCTTAGGAAATTATTTTATCTCATGTTCTGCAAGTGTTTTTCTCAAAAAAATCTGCCAAAACAAGCCTCTGCTAAGTCATTGTCACTACATTCCTCCTTAGCTTCCAAGGGAGCAGTTTCTGTACGCCAAGAACCAAAGCACTGTGAACCACATGCGTCTGGAGACTTCCAGGAAAAGCATCAGCTTTACTACATCTTTACTCAGAAGGTTCTCCAGCAGCTATTTCTGATTTCAAACCAGCAGTAGCAATACTTTCTTCCCAGGAAATTTTTTTAACACCAAGTGGGATCAGAAGTCTCTTGCATAGGTAGAAATTCCCAGTGAGAAACATATCATGCTTTTTACAAAAGAAATAGTTTTATCTATCACGCATGTTCTCACAAATTATAGTCCTGATACCTCGATATGTTTGTTGACGAATTTTCCCATATTTACACATACAAAAGCAGATGACAAAGCAGATACAGAAATGGCCTTATGTTGTCTAAAACCTGTGAAGCATTGGGCCAAATACATTTACCAGTATACCACAGAGAAGAAAAAATCCTTCTTCATTCACAGATATTTAACCACTTTTTATAAAGCATGGAAAACTGAAACTGTTTGTCTAGTAGTTTAATACTATTTGATGATTCCTTTTTAAAGAACTTACTTGTGACTGTCTAAAAATGAACAAAAAACACACAAAAAAAACCCCCAACAGCTTTCACTTTCACAGATGTCATTAACCATTCCTCTTGATGAGGGCAGCTTGAAAACACCTAAGCCAAAGTTCACTGACTGGCACCTCACCATTTCTTAGACACACAGTTTATGATTCTGACCTCCCCTCCAGCAGTGTCTGCTGAGCTTAAGCAAGTTAGCAGCAAGGAGAAAAAAATGGATTCACATTCTTCATCCATCACTTCTTCACAAGTGCATCTAAGAAGTCTGAAACCCGAAGTGATTCAGCACGATTGTCCAGAGGTAAAACACAAATGAAATGGCTTGTACGTTAAAGCACAGAGTTCAAGATTTGAATTTACTAAAATCAGCCTAACTCTTCAACAACAAATTACAGGTTTCAATTTCTATTTTGACAGAAATCCTCACCTTGAAAAGCTCATGGCTAAATCTTCTGATCCAGTCATGACCAGTATGAATGCTACTTTACATTTGACATATCAAGCACAATTTTTTAGACCCAGTAAATCTGCTCCTCAAAATAGGATAGCACAGGGACATGTATTCTTCAAACTAAGCACAGCAAAGCTTCAGATTCTCTGAATATATCATTTATGTTTCACATAGGAGATATGTCGAGCAAATAAATACATCTATGACTTCTCTGTGCCTTCCTTCATGTGTCCTGCCCTCTTCAAAGACTGCAAACACTTATTAGAGTCTTCAGTATCATAAATCCCAGTTTACTCTGTTGCAGTCACTCAAAGACACGGTTCTAGGTATTTCATGAGAAGTAACACATGAAGTTGCCACAAGTGGTCCAAAACAATTTAAAAAGGAAACTTTTTAAAATTAAGCATCAGCACAGATGAAGAAAATGTGACATATTTGATTCATTGAAATATACAGAATCACAAAATGTTAGACGGAACTTCCTCTGCTTCAGTTTGTGCCCATTGCCCCTTGTCCTGTTGCTGGGCACCACTGAAAAGAGTCTGGCCCCATCCTCTTGACACCCACCCTTGAGATATTTGTAGGCATTTATATGGTCCCCTCTCTGCCTTCTCCTCTTCAGGCTAGACAAGCCCAGCTCCTTCAGCCTTTCCTCGTAGGAGACATGCTCCAGTTACCAAGCTACCTTAATTATAAACTCTGTCATCTTTTCCTTTATCAGCAGTACTTTTGAATAATTGTTTGTGCTTGTATTTCTAAAATCCCTAGGTATATTTTTCAGCTACAGTCAAAGGGCACATAAAGCAAAATCACATACCAGGCAGTAAAGTAATTCACCCATTCTTCTACAAAGCAGAGGGCTACCCCCTTCTGAAGAGTCAGTTAGAAACCTACTTCATTTACTCTTCTAATGCAGAATCACTGTAACGTATTTCACCTGCCTGAAGCATGGGATGGTGGCCTGACCTAGAAATCTTCCAACAGAACATCAAAAAATGGAAGTCTCTCCAAACACACAGTATTTTGGGGAATAGAAAACGCCCAAAAGCAGGTCTGGGGTATTTTTGTTGTGTCCCATGCCGCCCCCCCCCCCC
>Ga0065711_1042141_pt1 | contig 15613 bp, 6 predicted proteins | sample Hoacrofraction12_FD_59098 | JGI IMG/M metagenome (GOLD analysis project Ga0065711, IMG submission 59098) | Hoatzin crop microbial communities from Cojedes, Venezuela - Epithelial fraction 12 v2 (version 2) | ecosystem: Host-associated > Birds > Digestive system > Esophagus > Crop | place... | reverse complement strand
GGTCCTGTGCAGCCTACTGTAGGTGACCCTGCTTCGGCGGGGGGGTTGGACTAGATGACCCACAGAGGTCCCTTCCAACCCCTACTATTCTGTGATTCTGTGATTCTGTGAACACCTTGCACCTGTGTCATTTGGCTGTTATGAAAATGTCAGAACACTAGAATTTTTTAGACTTCTTATTAATGACTTGAATGACTATAGACTATAGACTACATTCTCTACCTGGATAGTTAATCACCATGAAAGACAACTGTGGCAGTGAGAAGGGAGTATAGTACATGGAACACACAAATCTCTAATATACTTTTGGCTGTTGTTGGTGGTGTTGAGATCTCACAGTTTTCACCTTCTGATAACAGCAGAGCTTATTTTAAATTTAAGAAGTATTTCTCAGGAAAAATTGATAAAAAAATCCTTATGGCAGCAGAGATAGTATTATTGCAGTGAATATTTTAATATAAACTACAAATATGCAATACAAAACTATATAGTCAGTGTAATTTGTAAGGTATTTCATAAGAAAAATATTTGCTTGATTCTGAATTATTAATTTAACCCTCTGGATGTTGGTATTAAAACACTTCATTTAAGAAATAGTAGTATAATGTAAGCACACTTGGATCCTGGTTTGAATTCTACATACGCCTTAAGGTGCAGAAGAATTTCAAACAATTGAAATGAAAAGGCAGTGTAACGAGGAGGTTCTCTTAAATTATGCAGTGCTAGTATTCTCACTCCCAAGATTTTGTGTGTAACAAGAAGCTTGCCAACTGTGCTAAAGCAGAATGGGATGGTTGAGGAAGATGTGGGTAGGGGTAAAACTTTCCCAGAAGAAACCCAGAAAAAAGAGAGAGGTGGACACTGGAGGGGAAAGGGGAGAAAATCAAGTGAAACATGAAAGTTCTGGTTGTACAGATTAAACTGTCCCAGGAGCTGTTTTTCATCGTATGTGATGACCACTTGTCTAACTCCTGATGCAAACTCATCTGAAATGTGTGAGAATTTTGCATACATAAGAGAGGCGGGATTTAGCCCCATATGGCTTATCACTTTGATCTTCAAAGGTCAATTCTGTATTGCTGATCCGGTTCTGAATAAGTCCCCAATTAATTAGGAAGAGAAAACACTTCTGTTCAGAAAAAAAGGTGCATCTGCTCAGTGTTACTTTTTTTGCAATGCAGAAATTAATGACCACAAACAAAACAATATTTCCTGTTACATTCCCTCTGCCCTTACAGAAGAGCAATAATGCAGAATACAACCTCACTAGCTATTCTGACTTTTTCATCATCTAGCCCCTCTGAATGACTACAATAATGGATATAACTCTTGCCTGCAAAGAACTCTGTTTTCCTTGGTAGAAAGAAATTAGATTATCCTTAGCTTTTTGTATAGCATCTTTCATGTAAACTACATTCCAAAACACATTAAAGAGTAAGACCGGCAACAACCAAGAAAACAAAAAGTAAAACAGAGAATACTAGCTATAGACAAGAGAGAAAATGAAATCTGAAAAGAAATATTATGTTAATGAGATAGGGTATTAATTTCACATGACAGAAAAGGCATTCACACCTAGAAATAATAACACTGAGTGAATAAGCAGAAAGGCCCATGATAGATGAACCGAGGAGAAAGAGAACGAATAATACCTTTAGCTGAATTTGCTATATGAATATGTGAGCAAAAACCTGGAGACCCAACTCCCCAGTATATTCCTGTCACTTTTCAATGCTTAGGTGGTTTCTGTGGTGGGACTGAATAAGTGTGGGAAAAATGTTTTTGTGTTTTTTTTTTTTGTTCAAATAAAGAAGCCATTTTACCATTTTTTTTTATTGTCAATGCTCTTTTTTAAAAAAAAATTCACTCCTATAGCATCACAAATCAACAAAACTTTAGCCTGCTTGGTCTACATGTGAAATAAGAAATACCACTTTTTACAGACGGAGGAAGAAGAGGTTATGATTCTTCAGAGTTGCTTATGGCTCAGCTAGAAACACATCATCAATCTTTTGACTGGAATGAGACTACAAAACTATTTCTTCCCCCACAGATCACTCTCCCAACTGGCTTTTCACGTCAAGCGATTGTAATAGAGTGTTGTTAGGAGACATATTTTGCATGTAACAAGCTGAGAAGTTGCATTTTGTTTATGTCAGACTGCAGAATTTGGACTTTAATAAAGCCTCTGCAGGAATCCTCTTGCACTGCAAGTCAACTTGAAGCAGTGGCCTGAACAATAAACACTGCAGATTTAAGACCCATTCAGCAGGGGACTTATGTGCCCATTACTTCACATGTATCCAGAATCCCACAGATGCTTCCAGCACCTGCATGTTCACATGCTGGGAAAAGAGCAAATAAGGAAGCCAGTTTGAGATTTACGATAATACCACTACTGTAGACTTCTGAAGGAGTGGTGGAATGTGTCCCTAATTTTGTGCTTGAACGCTCTACAAGAAAATACTGTGGGGCATTCTGTGTAATCAAGACCTTTGGTTTTCTTTGCCCACAAAATGTGTAGGGAGGAGTAGAGGACATTCAGGTAGATTAAAAAAGAACACTTACAGTTGAACTGAGCTCAGATGGTTGCTATAGATAATATGATTTACTCTAACTGCAGGTACTTGAAAGAAAGGGATTCTAAGTGCTGGAGTAGGCATTTAACAAAAAGATTTGGCTGCAAAAGGAATTTGCTAAACAGTATTATACAAATAATTGTTAAAGTATTAATAAATCCGTGCAGAGCAAATCAGTGGACTCCTTGGATTCTGATCTTTTCTTTTGTGTACTGTATACTTCCCAGGAATGCAGGGGTAAAAAACATTTCCTCAATGCAAATCATTTTGTATGATATGAATGTTATGATGATGAATCAAAGATAATTTGATTCGTATGGCATTTTTCCACACACCTACTCATCTCAAGGAAGGAGAAACTTATCTGCCTTTCCACCTACATAACAACATAAGGCACCTGATCTTAGGTAAAATTAGCTCCTGGTGTCAAAATAGTTGCTTGGATAGATATATTTATCATGCTCTGAGTAAATGTGAAAGAAACACCGAAGAAAATGTGTGCTGTCCCAAGGATGGGTTCAGAAATACAAGATGTCTAAACCTGTCCTTATGCTTCCCTTTCACCTAGCATCAGCAGACCGATATTGGATTTTTAGCAAAGAAGTAACCAGATAACTTCTCTTATGTTTATAATTTGTCATCATACTGGGAAGTTATTTTTCCTATTATCAATAGTTTTTCTAAACCATGGTGAACCTAAAGAATGACCTTTAAAGTAAGAAGAAGGTCTTACTTTCAACCTCCTTTCTTTAAAATATAGCTCTGTGACAAATGTTTTCTGTTATTATTTAACAGACTTCTCAGTTGAAGTCCAGATGGTAGAATCTGGCCCAAACTGCAGAGAGCTATAGCTGCAAATTGTATACCGTGAGGTAGTGAGGAGTTGCTTATGAAATAGATGGGCATCTCAAACACAAGGGTATGTCAGAAAGCAGATCATGTTGCTTCATTCTGAAAGCACAGTACTCTTAAATGCCATGCAAGGATCAGAATTTCTGTTTCTGAGCAGAATTTATTTGTTTATTTTCTCTTAGCAGACAAGCAAAGCTTAACAGACTGCCCCAGAAGTTCTTCCTATTTTAAGTTATTGAGCAGTTTATGCTGTGGGACTTGTTAAAGCAAACTTTAACTTCCCTTCTCTGAGAGGAATCTCGGCTTTGGGGGCAGCAAAGGGTAACAGAAGGCTGTAGATACAATCTCTGACCTTGACCACCCTAGACAAGGTGGGTTTTCTGGCTCTGGGCAGGCTTGGGATGTCTGCAAGGCAGGTCCCTGGCTGCTGTGGTACGTGTCTTCTGACTCACCGGAGTCGGAGAGGAGGCTAGTGCGTGGCTGTCGCTCCTGAAACCCCAGGCTGTCCCTGTGCCATATCTCACTGGAACTTAACTTAGTGCCTGTCTCTTTGGGAGGAGCTGACACCAGTTCCTTCTGGTGCAGGTACAATGTGCAGCAGCAACTGCCTCCAGCCCGCTCACCCATAAAAGCTAACTGCAGTCGGTGATGCGTGGTTGTTGGATGGAAGGGAGCAGTGCGAACAAATTCCCTGCTTTGATTTGTACACTTAAAATTGGATAAACTTTCTCATTTTAGCTTTCTTCTCTAAGGAGTGGGGAGGAAGGACAGGAAAGTATATTTTTACTTCTGATGGCTAAGTCTTCACAGTTCACTGTGCTGCACTCCAGATCTCGACTGCTGTTTTGCTTTATGTTGAGTGAGAGGCCCTTGTCTTGCTGTGTACAGTCACTTTGGATTCTCATGAAAACTTCAAATCACTTTCTGCTTTCCTTATTTTAATACCTTCCCTGTGATGATTTATCTGAGCATTTGTTTAAGGTTGAGTTTATCACCAGAAGTAGGATATAATCCAAAGAGAAAAGAAGTTGTAGGCAAGGAATTTTGTAAGATACATTCACTGATAAATTAGTGCAAAGATGTAATGATATTAAATTATAAGGTAAATGTATGGTAAATTGTGCTGAAGCAAATGAGAAACACCTTTGAATTCAAAGGACAGTTGGATTATTGATCGCTTTTGAAACAGTTAATCTTGGTGCTTTGTAAAGACCCTTTGAGCAATGGCTGCAGTGGATGAAGGGGTTTGCTTCTTCCAATATTTTTCTCAGATTATTAAGAACAAGGTAGATAATTGTACATGTTTTACATATTAAACCTCTCTGCTTTTAAAAAGCATTTTCATTATCTTCATTTAATGCAAACCTGGCATAAATTTGATCAAAACAGTTTTAGATATTGCACATATCTGTGCTTTGGAAATAGGATTACAACTGAAAGAATCCATGTGCAATGAGGGAAGAAGGTAACTTATGCTTTCAGATGTAGGTGTCTTTCAGGGTGGTTTGTACAGTATACAAGGAATATATGGAGAATTTGCCTTGCTTACTTGATAAAACGGTTGTTTCATATTTTAAAGAATAAAGAGTGTAGGAAACAGAATAAAGTAAAATGAAGAAGTAAAATGGCTAGAAAATGCTTTTTAAATCCTAGAGAATATCATCAGCTGATTCAATTGACATCTGATTATGTGAACAATACTGAGAGCAGACTGGACTGAGAAAGAGAACTATGGAAGTCACTCGAGCAAGGACAGCAGGCAGGGAGTTGGATTCACAAAGATTCAGGCAAAGAAATTGCAATACCATATTTTGTCAACTTTCCAGCTGAAAGGGATGCCTTGAAGGAAGGTGCTTAACATTTAATTGTGTTCTCTTCAGAACAACTTGTCTGTGAGCAAAGCTTCTGTCTAACCCTATAAATTACTGGCTGGGTTATGCCCTGGAGTAAGAGTGTTTACTGCCCTATGAAATTGTTTTTGTTCTATCTACTGTAGCACAGTTCATTCTCATTTTTCATATAAATATCTAATGAACATTTCAAACTATGAAAAATGAAACCCTTTCAGTGACTTCAGTGGAAGCTATGCAGTATGAAATAGGACTTCTAGAAGCAAACTTAATGAAATTGGTAAACTCAAATCAGTAACCAATTTTGTCTTGTTCAATTTATTGTTATAAACACAATTATTCTAGATGTATGAGAAAAATTTTCTTCAGCATTTCATATGAGAACTCTACTTTAAAACAGTGCACTTACTAGGTACGTACAAACAGAAATAGACATAGGAAATCACCAAATTTGAATACATAATATAAAGCAGTTCAATATATAAGTACAAGATCAACTGTCAGCCACAAAGAATAGATAACCAGGATTATTCTGTAATTAGTATTTCGAAGCATTCATTAAAAATATACAGTTGTCTTGATTCCAGAACATCAAATTGCATGTCAAATATAATAGATCCTTAATTTAAGTTGTTCTAGAAACTGAAGAACCTGTTACTTCCAAAAGACTTTCATGCAGCCTTTAGAGATGTACATATATGACTATACCTTCAGATACTTGCATATGCTGTTTTTCTTGGACAGTTTTCTGCAGTCCCTGAAAAAAATCTGCAGACACACATATGGTGATATAAAAATATGCCTAGAGTTTTAAGTACTTCGGTATTCTAAGAAGCTCCATAGAAATGTATCTAACTATACTTTACAGATGTGTTTGTAAAAGAAGGGGAAAAAAGTGGTGTGTATATATGGTGCATGGGACCACTAGCTTAACTAAAAGACGAAGCCAAAATATACATGCAACATTGAAAGACTTTGTCACAGTATTAGGATCAAACCATGATTTTTGAAGCTTAAGATTGTAATCATGGAGAAAGAAAAAGGAAATGGATCTTTAGGTACTGTGAAGTTTAGCCTTAGTGATGTTGAGGGAACCCCTGGAACATCTAACATAGATTTTACCTGTGTTCAATGGACTAGATATATTAACAGAGATAAGTTCTATCAAGGACTTTTAATGAGCACGTAGATATCTTCTCTCAGAAGACCTTAAGCTGGACATTATTGAAGGCTGGGACAATGTGCCGCCAGCACATATTTTCACTCTGTTCTTCTGCTCTTCCATTATATGTCATATCCAGAAAAGCGACTATCAGGCTAGATAAACCTTTGGTCAGACCCATAATGGCTTCTCTTCTGTAGAGATTCCCTTGCAACTGGAAATCCATTGGTCTCTGTTAGCAAGATTTAATTAAACTGACATCTGGCAGGGAGCTTTCAGCCACAAATGTGAAAAAAAGAAAAGAAAAAGAAAAAGAAAAGACTATTCAAAATAAAAATACAGAACTAAGTCCTTCTGAGGAGATACAAAAAGGATCCTTTCCTGTTGTACATGCGATATTATTAGAAGGGAAGCATTTTGTCCATTTTTTCTGTAAGTCACAATAACAATATGCCTTTTTCCTAGTCCCTACAGTGACAAAAAAAATGCAACAAATAATTTATTCTTTGAACTTACCATTTTTCTTCAGTAATTACCAGCAAACGTGTTTGCTGCTCATATGTTGTCTGGGAAGTACTGGTGAGAGTTTTCCCCTCTCTGTGAAGTTATTGTGAAACACGCCAGGGGATGAATTTATGTTCAAACTCCACTGTAACTGTCCATATACATGCTGTTTTTCTGTAATGAACAGGTTTCCTTTCAGACAGAGTAGCGTTGTCCATCTCTTGGCGTGGTGGAAACCTGCATACCTAACCTTACATTAGAGTGCCTTTTTTCAGTCATTCCTCTCTGGGAAAACTGATTCTGAGTGGGTCATTGAAGTCCCATCATATTGGTTCATTCTCGGAAAGGATGATCCTGGCTTTGTAGACAGAAATACCTGAGGAAACTTGGAGAGAGATTTTGAAAGATGTTCTGAAAATAGTGAGAATATGCTGGATGGCAAAGTACCAGGAGGCTGTGGTATAAGTAAAATATTTTCTTATCTTCTCATTTGCTAGTCACTAGTCACTAGATTTAGCACTTCAGAGAAGCTGGGCTTCTTTCTGGCTAGCTATGAGAATGAAATTTAAGTTATCTGTTAAGACATGATCTTGATGGCTTCGCAGAATTTACAACTCTGGTAGGTAACTGCCTACATGCCCTTGTGCTGTGCTTGTTTTTGATAGATCCTTGCCTGTCTCATTTCACTGCCTCCGTTTGAGGGACCTAGGCTGTCTGCATATTCTCCAGTGCCATAAACAATCACTTCACTGTGCCTTATTAAAAAATGGACAGAATCTGTTTGCTTTGATTTTAAATCATGCACTCACTGTCCCCAAGTTGAGCTTGGCTTGCAATGCCAGTCTTGGACATGCAACTTGTAGGAAAGCACTGTAAGAGCAGGAATTCAATTTAGGAAGTCCCATGTGGGATTACCTCTGGGCTTTTGGCATGGGCAGCATTGCCTTTCAGCTTCTACAGGACTGACCTGAATCTAGCAGCCACACAGATGTTGCGTGTGATTACTAGGACATTAGTATATTATTTTCCAACAAACAATGAGACATCCTCAGAGGAGCCAATCAATGGCTAATTCTACTGCACGTAGTTTTGCACTCTCAATGTCCTTTTTGCATGTAAGATTTTTACTCCAACACCGCTGTAGCATTGCAGTGCATGGCAGACATATTCGTTCATGAAATCCTTTTGGACTTGACTGCAGGTATGGTGATGGTGAGGAGACTAAGCATTCCTGTTTTTTGTCATGTAAGACAATGTAGGACAGCGTCCTTCTCATGGGACATGGGAGAAGTATGGTATGGGACAAAGACATAGGTTCTGTGCAGCAGTGTAGGTTTTTTGTGAGTTTTCTCATCTGGAGGATATTTCCAGAGAATTATGCCATATTGGGAATGTCTATGTTGGTTTGGTGATAGGATGCTAACAGACGAGCTGAAGACCCTGAGTGCCCCTTTTCGCTCCTCTGCCCCCTACCAACTGTAATCTCATGCTTCATGGCTTTTCTTTATGCAAGAGATGAATTTTAAAGCAAGTAAGTTGAAGTTTCACAAAGAAGGATATAATTGTGACTGTAGGAGTGGAAAAAGGTTGGTCTTTGGTCACTGGGATCGCTAGGCATACAGTTTACTTCATATGGATAACTTGCCAATAATTAGTTTATTTATCAAGAAGTAAAAGCAGTCTTTGGGAAAAGGGCTACCCCAGGCTAGTAATCAATTTATGATTTTACAAAAATTCATAGGAGTTGTATTTGGACAGACATCCGTAAGTATTGACCGAAGAGCCCAGATCTGAAGCCTGAACTTGGAGTGTGTCTCGGAGGCTGTACACAAATGGCTGGTATGAGATGTAGCAGACCTCACGTGCACTTGCCACAGTGTGGAAATGCATGAGCATAGCATGCTCACTGTGTTTGTCTTGTCCTCTCTTGTTGTAGAGAGATATTGTATACAGGTGCTTGGGTGTCTTAAACTGTTGTGTACATGTGTATATATATATATTATGCCGCTTTTTGTCACTGGAATTAAATTTATCCTCAGACAGGCTATCACTAGTGCTATTCTGTAGTTCATATTTTTTTTTTTTTTCCTCCCGTATTCCTTTTATTTTCATTTTTTGGCTGCTCTGTGTTCTAAAATAAGTCAGTCCATCTGTACAGTAAACAAACACAAGAAAAGAGAGGGCAGAAGTTGTTTGTGCTCTTCAGGGCTGTCACTTGTTATTTATTGTTGAAAATAATTTCCTTCTGCTTTTGCATCTTTCCATCATGGGAAACTGTCTAAATGGTTGCAAAGCCATTTCTAATGAAACTGCCTTTTGAAATACTAAATTGAGTGGAAATTTGTACATCTTTGGCTAATTTTGATCATTCTCATATGCAGAAATATTGCCTTGGGGTTGTGGTATTTTGGCTGCTACCAGAATTCAGAATTTGAAAATTTTAAAATTTCAATATTCCAATTTCTAGTAACTTTTACTGAGCTCTTCTGGGACTTGAAAACATGCATTTGACTTGACTATTTCAATGCAAACTCCCAAGGTAGCTTTATTATGGAGGGTTTGGAAGATCTATACTTGTTCCTCTACTCTTTCTCTTGGCAGAAGTAGATGTATTTCACCGACGAAAATTCTTAAATAAGTAGAGCAAGAAAGTTCTTTGGAAGTCTGGAGAATAAAGGAATCATTCCTAATGCATATTTTTTCCACTTCAAAGTTGACAGTGATTAATCATAAAGCATTGCAAGCAAAGGTATATTATTATTTTAGCACTAGGCATTTGCAGAAGATTTTGTTTTAGGATCGGCACTGTTATTTGTGCATTAGACCGAACAATGAGTGATTGTAGCACACCTCTCCAGTCCTTACTTGCTTTGTTATCTTCCCTGTCTTCTGTGTTATCTTCATTTTTTATCCTCAGTAGTTACTTTCATCAAGTAATATAGAATGGAATTTTTGTTACTACAAGGTGGAGTTTCTTCCTCACACATCCATGGAGCTAATCATATGTCTTTATTCAAGGTATAACTCAGAATAAATTGAAGTACCTTCATTTCCCTTTGTTATATCTTTTGACAGATTCGATGGGCAATACATTTCAGAATTAATTAATTTGGAAAACATCTAGTTCTGCATTTTTCTGTTGTAATGAGTGAGATATAAGAGCTCCATGGATAATAGATTTTAGTCTGGTGTAATTTTTGATAGCTTTTGGGCAAAAGAAAAACATAATGAAGGAAGCATAAAAATATTATATGTGATAGAAGAGTTGTATCAAATTATTGAAACCATGTGATCAGTTGAGTAGCATGGGCATAGAAAAATCCTTCAGGCCCTTCATGAGATACATAGTTGATCACAGTTCTAGGTGGAGACTAGATACACATTAAAATAGGCTTTTATTTCAGCTTGTATTAACAGCATAATGGTATCCACTACTGTGCAATATTCAGTAAAAGTAATTTTATACTTAGTGATTATAGGGTTTTTTGTGTAAATGGTTCTTTTTGCTTCATTGTCTGCAAAACATGGTGGATCTATCAGATATTTTATTAGAAGGGGGTGAGCTGCAGACGTCTTTTGTCAGTTACTAAACACCTTCAATACATAATCTATCACAAAGCAACCGCTTCCTTCCATTTCTTTTACAGCTAATGGTGATTTCCTGTAGCACAGCTATTATTTGCATGGAAGGAGTTGGGTCTTAATTCTTCTAATTTTATAACATTAAAATCTAGGCAGAAACAAAACCTGAAGAGCACTTGCAAGATATAATCTCTGGTAGAACAAAGAAGGGTACAACTCTGTGGCAAGGACTGAACTGTGGTCCAACCACTTTCCCAGTGTTTGATCTGTTTTCTGTGTCCTAAGGCTTCCTTGACTTACAGACATTGCTTTTCATCCATTTGGTAGCTACATTAGTGAAAGTATCCGGATTTCCCTTTTACTGTATTGTACTGTTAGCATATTTAATTCTAAACACAGTTGTGTTTGTTCATCTGATGTCACTGAGCAGCTTGGTTGAGGTTGACTGAGGTCCATATATTCTGGCTGAAGCTTTCCAAGTTTGGCTTAGGAGAGCAAATGCTTTTCTTCCCATTAGCTGCCGTTCTCTACAGGGGGTTTTACATTAGCTGTGTGCTTTGATGGAAAGAGCAGGTCCTTCTGTTTCGTCCTGCATGGATAGCAGCTTTCTCCCCATGTTTTTCCTTCTTTGATGTTAGGTAGAGCCTTCGTTCCTTTCAGAATGTTAGTGAGAATGGAGCCATGTTTCTACCATTTGAAAAAAGAATAGACGAAGTTAAATCCCATTCTAGTACAACTACTGACAGGCTATGTAAAAGCAGTTTTTGATCCTACTTGCTGGTCACTTCCCAACAAGGCAAGGCAGTGCATTCCCACTGTTTTAGAAATAGTGGGACTGGGCCTGGATCAGATCACTTCTCAGACCTCCTATCCAGAATCTTTACTTCGAATCTAAGAAATTTTCAGTGATTCCAGTTACAGAGTTGCTACCTGTGTTCTTACTGAATAAGGACTTTATTCTTTCCTGAATAAGGACTTTATTCTTTCCTGGACGAGGACTGAGAACACATAGTAGACGTGTGCCTGCTGTATCATTTAGAAGACAGGATTAATTCAGAAGATTAATCTGATCTTTGAGTCCTCTAACAAAAGACAGATGTGAGTAATTAGACTTTTAGTAAAAGTAAACATTCCTGTATTTCTGCAATTTATTTTCTATGTACGTAGATGGTACCTTTCATCCAAGAACAGGTAAATACCTTTTCAGCATTTATTGTGCTCCAGAATTAAAACTATTTCAGTGTTTTTACTCTTCTCCCATCATTTCTACATTGTTGTTACATGCCTTAAAGCAGGCTAACGCGTTCAATTTGCAAGCTTTCTTCTGAACACTTGCTTCTTCCTTCAGCAAGAAGTTCCTCAGGCCCATGGCAGGCCTCTAAGCATGTCTCCTCATTAGTCACTTTTGACCTGATGCATTTTTTTCTCTAGGGCTTTATGAATTAAGCTAATCCTTCATCCCAGTATTCTTCGAAAAAAGACTGATTAGCAGATCCACTCACTCCTGAACTTCTTCTCAAGAGATATTTTACCACTTGGTACTAAACACATAGAGACATCAGGCTCCTCTCTTTGACTGTTCTCTGGTCCAAATCTCACAACATGGTGTTGCAGACTTTCTTACAGCCACTGTGGCTGTGTAGCCAACTTTAATTCAGTTTCATTTTAAAAATTAAGATAGGCTTATGTGGGTTTATTTATGTGGAAGGCTAAGGAGACTCTTATTCACTCGCTAACTCATTCCTTCATTTTGCTGCTGTGTTATAAAAGAAGTATTGCTCATTCTTAATATCACTATGTCTTCAACTGGTGTAAAGAAACAAAAAGATCTGAAGCAATATACAATACTTAGGTTTATTCTCTTCACATTTTATAACCCTCAATGGTAAGAAGTCAGCAGATAAATTTCATTAGTATTTTTAGATCCTAATGGTGGTCTTATGCAAGTGTCCAGCTCTCAAAGTACTTTAAAATCAGATAAATATAGCTAGGTACTAACATAAAAATAGATATAGGGATTTTGCAAATGTAACTTTCAGTCTAGAAACCTAACTAAAAAAACTCAGCCTTCCTAATTTGTATAAGAGAAGGTTGCTTAATTTGTAACTTAATCCCATAGCTCAATAATGTACAAGTTGTTGTGTTTGGAAGAAAGAGGGAGGTGGATCTCTAGTTTGATGAAAAAGGTGTAACTAGACCCAGTTATTACAAACTGGAGTTAGAAGGATTAAACTGGTGAAAAAGAACATTTTATTTTCTTTTCAGTAAGAAGTATTATGAATAATTTGAGAAACTTCTACAGGAGTGTGACACACCCTTCATACCTTGAAGTGTTTATTTTTTTAGCTATATACACTTTCGCTCAGATGGAAACCAGCCGGTTTCAGACATCACAGGGTAACATTCTTTGACTCACTACACAGGGAACCACTCAGAAATTTCAGAAATTGTATTTCCATTTCATTTGGAAATTCTGATATAAAACAATTGAAAAAGTACTGACATTTTCCACAGTAAAAATAAAACATTTACTTCTCAGGTTTTTAACTTTTTTCTCAATAATGCTTATCTTGTACTGAATAAAAAAATAAAAAAAAAATCCCTCAATATGATACATTTTGAAATAAAAAAAATCATGTTTTATCTTAATATTTTTGTATTGTTAAGGAAAAAGGAAAAAAATCAATCAGTATGTCTTTTTGTCCTGTAAAATTTTGTCAAACAAGTGCAAAATATTTCAATCTTAGTGAAACTGCCTTTCCAAAATCTAACTTAGGCCTTTGAAAAAAATTCTAATCTACCTTAAGTGTGGAATAGACCAAAATGGATTATAACAAATGTCTCTTCGGGCCTGAAAAGCTTTTGTTTTTTTTAGTCTAATCCATGAACAGAGCTCCTCACATATGATGTCATCTCTGTAAGAAAATCACGACTTGAAAGGAACCTCGGCTTGTTCCTGCATGGCTGAAGTCAGTGTGGCTTCTGGTGACAATTTCCGTGAAAGCAGACTAGGCTCTCTGAGCACAAGGTTGCAAGTGAGCACTCGAGCAATGTTAGCATGGGCTGAACTTCAGTTTAGGTGTGCTATTTGGAGAATTTTTGCTGTAAAATCCATTACCCCCATGTGCAAGATTTTGTTGTAGAAGACTGTGAATCTATGTTAAATTTGATTTCTGGGGATTAGATTTACCTACAAGATTCCCTGTCAGAAGTGATCCCTTCTTGATTTTCACTAAAAACTTGGGCTGATAATTTCATGTAGACAAAACCACAGAATTCTCTTTTCCGAGCTTCAGAGAAAATTTAGCTGACAGTTATTTTGTTTTACTTCAAATTTGAGACTATTTTTTGAACGTCACATTCAAGCTTAAACATCAGTAATCAAACTTACGCTTATCTTCGTTGAAGTTAATTAAGTCTTTGCATGCAAAATGTTTTGATAGTTCAAATTCTGAGAAAATAAATATTTGATGACTAGAGATAGCCTAAGCTAAACAACATATGCCTTATTTTAAGAATAATTCCCTGACGCTAGACTGTTTGATTAAAGGAATACCTAAAGAAGGATGTAAATAATTGCTTTTGCCACCAATATTCTGGAAGACAGCAAAAAGCAGAAGGGAGTTTTTTAAAAAAAATTCCAGTGAATACGAGAAATCTGTGGCTATTTTATAACCACGAAGAAGAAAGTCTTCACTTGCAAGAGCAGACCAAAAAGTTTCAGAATGAGAAATTTAATCACTGCTGCTATTTTTTTTGGAAGTTGTGATTAAGACTCAGGTTCTGCTGCCTGTGTACAGCATCTAAGTGTAAAGCAGGTGATTGAAGGCAATCTCTGAACACCACAGCAGCAGTAAGAAGCATGCAAGGGAAAAATAGGACACCAGCCTACCTTTAAAATCAGGCAATCCAGGACAACTTAGCTGAAAACAGTCTTTTATGTCACTTATAGAATATTTAAAATAAACAGAGCAGAGAGTGGAATAAAAAAATATTAAGCCCAAGATACCCAAAGGAAACAGATTATCCTAAAAGAGGAAAGGTTATATTTATTTAGAAATAAGTGCTTTTACAAAATCCATCCCTTCTTGTGGTGGGGTTTCTTCTTCTGCTGAAACATAGTTGTAAGGAATGCTATAAGCTCCTATTGCACCTTCATGATGTACTTGGAGGTGAACTGGTGACTTTTAAGCCTGACACATCTCTAGAATTTTTTGAAGCAGCCATTTGCATCTGAACTCCCTAAAATGTCAAATCTAAAACTTTGCTGTTACTCAGGCCCATTAGTACTGAGAATTTTAGAGAAATGGAAGAAAGAACAAGGGCCATATTCAAGCAAATTTACTTTCAGATAAAAATAGGTTAGGTAAACACAGGCCTGGGTTTGAGTTCACACTATTACTGTTATAAATCAGAACTGATGTTACTTAAAAAAATTCAAAAATCTTTTATAATTTAGGCATTTATGAAATTTCTTTTCATAACCTATGTTTTTCTGATTTTTCAAAAACAAACAAAAATAAAGAGGGTCTCCTTTCGTCGTTTAGGATGTACCTGGCATGAAGCCAGAAAACAGAGAATAGCAGGTTGGTGTGTTTTTTTTCATATTATGCCTCTGCAAGTTCTAAATCTGCAAGTAGCAAGAACCATGTTTCCCCAGAGGGAGATATTCATACCCACTGTGATGATAAAAAAAGACATAGCTGTGAAAGCATTGCAACAGCTAACCAGTAAATGTAAGTGGAAACCAATTTCAATTACATTATTTTGGCCACAGATTGTTTTGAAGTTTGACTGGGCATTCCATGTCCTTTATGAAGTAGTTATGCAGTGATTCACTGTGAAGATGATAGTTCCTCTCGCACAGCCTTCCAGAATTCACTATTTTCGGGCTTTTTTTCCTGGGTATGTGATTTTACCATTCATAAATATCTCTGCTACAGATGAATTTTTCTTTTAGCCTCTCACTTTCAAGACTGTGAAGGCTGGCTTTCATTTACACAAATAGCACTAAAAAGTCAAAAGGTTAAAAAATGTGTTGTTTGTGTTTTTTTTTATTCAAACCTGCAAAAAAAAAAAAAAAA
>Ga0065711_1042140_pt1 | contig 15613 bp, 12 predicted proteins | sample Hoacrofraction12_FD_59098 | JGI IMG/M metagenome (GOLD analysis project Ga0065711, IMG submission 59098) | Hoatzin crop microbial communities from Cojedes, Venezuela - Epithelial fraction 12 v2 (version 2) | ecosystem: Host-associated > Birds > Digestive system > Esophagus > Crop | place... | reverse complement strand
GGTTTTGCCACTGGAGAAAGGGTCCCTCGGCGCGAGCCTCTGCTCCAGAGCCCTTCACCTTCAGTAGCTTCCAATTCTGTGCAAATCTGCTCGTAGAATAAACTACCAGATTTCAGTTAAGTGGAGGAACCAAAAAAGAAAAGAGCTTATGAGAGTTTGACTTTTGGGGATGGTGCAAGCAAAGTACATTGAACAAACAAAAAACCACCAAAACTACACAGTTAAAAATGTTATAAGATGATGGAGAAATTGAAAATGACAGAAATCAAAAGTGATTTCTTAAAGGAAGTGGTAAAAGCCTTGTCATATATGATCCTAGGGTAGGTGATTAAATTCAAATAGTGCAAAGCACTCTTCCTCAGAGGTGTTTCCTTCCTAGGAAATTAAAACAGATATTTTCCATCCTTAACCTCTCCGACTCTAATGTAATCTATTAACTGGATGTTTTTAGGTTATATGTGGTAAAAAACTTGTTTCCACACAAGGAACACAGAGGGGCAGAGAGGAGCAACAACAGGTCAGATAATGCCACCACTCCCATGGAGGATCCCAGAGGCACCATTGTGGGGGGTGTCAACACCACAACCAGAAGCCCCAGCACCCGCCTGGTCACCCCCAAGAAGCCTGCACCCTGGGGGCTAGGGGACACCCAGCACCATGAGTCCATGGAGGCTCTCCGTGTCTCACCACAAACTGAGTGGTCACTGCCCAGGTGTGTGGGACATTTCATGGGGTTCGGTGGGTGGCACATGGCTTATTGTGGGGATGTGTAGGGGAGGAACCAAAGGAAGGAGAGGTGGGGATCAGGGTGGTCTGGGGAGGAGTAAGCATGAGAAAACACAGGGGAAAGCGGGTACAAGGGGCTGGAGAGGTGTGAGCAGGGGCTGACCAGTGTGCTTGTGGGCTTGTGCCCAAAGGGCATGGTCCATCATGTTTTCTCTCTGATTTCCATTTCTGATTCCTGGGCAAGGAGACCTGTCCCATGTGAGCGCAGGAATGGACCGTGGGTCAGGGTCCATGGGTCCACAGTAGCAGCCAGAACAGGTACATGTTCCCATGTGTGATCACCAGCGAATGTGCAGCCCGACCAGATGGGGAGCCAGGTGAGTGTCCTGGGGGTGGGTGTGCCTCTGAGAGTGAGGCACGCATGTAGGCTTGACCCCAAAGGAACCAGGTGTCCAAGCGTAGCACTGGAGGGACTGTGGGGATAGGGATTGACTGAGAGCCCTGCTGGTGTGTTTCAGGGGTGGGGGGGGCAGGGCGGGTATGCACATGTGTATGCGCGCTCATGAGTGTGAGAGAGAGACAGGAGGACCCAGAGGAAGTTACTGCACAGACCATGTGTCTAAGCCCAGCTGCCAGGGGATTCACGTTTGTGTGTAATGTGTGTGTGTGTCTGTTCAAGGTGCTCTGTACCAGTGGCAAAGATCAGGCTGTAAGTTCTGCGTGTGTCTGTGAGAGTGCTGTGGTTTCTGCCTGTGTCGATCTGTGTGGCCTGCTATGTCTATGTGTGTATATACATACTGTATACATGTGTTTGTATATGCTTTACTGGGCCTACATGCTCAGCCTCACCAGCTTTCCCCCTCAACCTGGTGGTGTTGGAGGGATGGAACTGTGGCAGTCTTGTCACTGTCAGGCTGCCAGATTCAGCAACCACCAACAGAACTGTAGGCATCAAAAACTCTTCAGAAGTTCTAAGATAAGGGTAAGGATTTTGGAACTTTGTTAGGCCACACTTTCAGGCTTAAGAAGGATAATGACAATGTTTAACTGTTAATAAAAAACAGTTACTAAAACCAGTGAAGCAGAAAAATAAAACTGTTATCTTCCTATACTATGTCCAAAACATTAAATATCAGGGGGTAGTAACGTGTGGAAACAAAATGTAGATCACGGATATCATTTTCCCAGGAACTCAAAGGGAAAATGAAGTACAGTCACACCCTTTCTGCCTCCCTTCTCAACTTCTTTCTTGTTCTCATTCTCACTTTCTTCCGCACAGTCCATGTCTTCTTTGGTTTAGCTTATGTAAAATACAGCTTTGACCTTCCAAAGCACACAGTGACAATCTGAAAAACGGATCCATCTTGTCCAAATGAAGTATCTGATCACAAAATCCTTAGTGAAGCAAAACTCTGAAGTCAATGAGTTAGAGGAGTGGAGTGACCACTGAAATCAGTGCAACTTTCTTTTGGCTTGGGCTATCAAGCTGCAGTTAGATTTTCCCTACCTATCCCACTAACAACCCACCTTGTTCAGATTTCAAGATGACTGACACCTGTCCACAATAATGCTTCCACAATGGCATATTCAGTAGGAAGCAACACCACAGCACAAATTGAAAGAACAAAAAGGAGAATGGCAGCCAGCTTGGAAGAATTCAGATAATTTTATACTTGAGTACACTGTTACTTTAACTTGTAACTCTCATGGTAAAGAAGTGATATTTCTTAAGCATTATAGAAAGTAATGCAAATTATATATACTGACCATTCCTTTTCTTGATTGTAGTATTGATGGCTACAACCAGACAACAAAGCAAGTGTAAAGATTTGTGCCCTTTTCCTTCCTCACATTATATCAGTACTTCTCTGAGTTGATTTAAACTACAAAATGTTTCAGAAATATAACAGCAATCTCTGAGATGTTTTCTCTGTTAAATACCTTTTAATCTGTTAGTGCTAGACAGGAGTGTTTCCATTTGAAAGGAGTTTAACTAAAAAAAGAAAAGAAAAAAAAATTATCAGGATTTGCAAGGATGAAAATCCAGTTTTCTTGTTTTAAGAGTAGCAGGGCCAGACACAAAAGCAACCTGAAGAAACAGCTTAAACTTTGTTTCTCTTTGCAGAACAGGATTTTAATTTCAGCACGGATTTGCTCTGTGATTGAGTGGCAATTAAATTCAATAAGAGAGGACTTTAAAGAAAAGCCTAATTAATTACACAAACAACTGATGGTCCTGTCAAATTGGCAAGTATATTCATTGATCTTAAAGTTAAGCTGAAAAATAAATAAAGAATTGGAAAAAATAATGCACTTACTACAAGGGTAAGGCTGTTAAAGATAGGTAGTAATTGTGAAAGGACAGCAGACACTGTAGAGAAGGGAAAGATTTCTCTATGACCACAGCCAGAAGAACGCTGTATTAAAAGCAAAAGACACTTTCAGACACAGCATTTTACTACAGTCAGAGGAATTCAGCCTCTCCTCTGGGCCTGGTTAATAACATGGAACAGATCCTTCTGGATGCTGTGTCAAGGCATATGGATGACAGGAAGGTGATTAGAGACAGCCACATGCTTCACAAAGGGCAAACAGTGCCTGACCAATCTGGTGGCCTTCTGTGACGGACTGACTGCATTGGTGGATAAGGAAAAAGCAACTGATGTCCTCTACCTTGATGTCTGCAAGGCCTTTGATATGGTGCTGCACGACATCCTTGTCTCTAAATTGTCTAAATATAGTTACAATGGGTGGATTGTTAGAGGGATAAGGAATTTGCTAAATTGGCGCATCCAAAGGGTTGCAGTCAGGGGCTAAATGTCCAAATGGAGATCAGTAACAAGCGGTGTCCCACAGGGTGACACCATGCTGGAACTAGTACGATTCAAGAACTTAATCAGTGTCATAGACTGTGGGATCAAGTGCACCCTCAACAACTTTGCAGATGACAACAAACTGAGTGGTGCAGCTGGTAGTCTTGAGGGAACAGATCCTATCCAGAGGGACCTTGAAAGGTTTGAGGAATGGGTCCATGTGAACTTCATGAAGTTCAATAAGGCCATGTGCAAGGTCCAGCACCTGGGTTGGGGCAGTACCCGGTATCAGTACAGACTGGAAGATTAATGGATTCAGAGCAGCCCTGAGGAGAAGGACTTGGAGGTACTGGTAGACGAAAAATTGGACAGGAGCCAGCAATATGCACTTGCAACACAGAAATCCAACCGTATCCTGGGCTGCACGAAAAGAAGCATGGCTGGCAGAATGAGGGAGGTAATTGTGCCCCTGTACTTCCCTCTCGTGAGATGCCAGCTGAAGTACTGCATCCAGCTCTGGAGTCATTAGTACAAGAAACACATGGACCTGTTGGAGCAGGTCCAGAGGAGGGCCACAAAAATTAGAAGAGGGTTGGAACATTTCTCATGTGAAGACAGACTGAGAGAGTTGGGGCTGTTTAGCCTAGAGAAGAAAGGGCTCTAGGGAGAACGTATTGTGGTTTTTCAATATATAGAGAAAGACAGAGAAAGACCAGGGCCTGTAGTGAGAGGACAAGGGGCAACAGTTTTAAACTAAAAGGTGGTAAATTTAGATTGGACCTAAGGATAATATTTTTTGCAATAAGGGTAGCAAAACACTACTTCCTAGGTTGCCCAGAGAAGTTGTGGATACCCCAGCATTAGAAGCGTTCAAGGTCGGGTTGGATGGGGCTTTGAGCAAGCTGATCTAGTGAAAGATGTCCCTGTTCAAGGCAGAGGGATTGGACTGGGTAAACTTTAAAGATCCGTTACAACCCAAACCATTCTATGATTCCATGATTCTACAACACTATGATTCTGTGTTACACAAAGTGTGATGGAATTTAAACATTTTCTTAATCAATTCACTAAAGGTGCCAGTAGACATGAGGAAGATACACAAAAGACAAACCAAATCAAACCAAACCAAGAAATCACTATATTTTTATTTCATCCTGTTTGTTGCACTTGCATGGTAGCTGATTTTATTCAACTGAAGCAAGACCAGCCAGCTTCTTAAATTTTTGAATTCTGCCTGGAAAGAAGACTTCCCACAAAAAGGACCAGTGCTATGGAGTTCTTTATTTGCCTAAAAACGCTTAGTTTTCACCATTTTAGGGTTTTTTTCAGTAACTTTTCATAGTGTCGGATGCAGTTTCTCCTACTGCTCGAGATTATGAATTACATTGTTGACTGGGATGTGCTGAAAATAAGACTTTAAAATAAATAAAATGTGCATTTTTCATCTACTAGAGCACTGATTACCCAGACCTTAAGTCCATAGGGCAATGTGTCGTATAATGTGGTTTGTACACACAATGCTAGATAGTTGCAACGACAACGCGATTACCACAGGACCACAGGACAATTCAGGCTGGCAGGCACCTGGAGAGTTCTCCAGCCCCAGCCCCTGCCCAGACCAGTCTCAGTGGTGGGCTCAGATGGGGCTGCTCAGACTTAACCCATTCAAAACATAAAACTCCCCAGGTCAGAGACAGCCCAGTCTTCCTGGGCCCTGGCTCCACTGCTGGGGTGTTACCATGGGGAAAAAATTTCTACTTATCTTCAGTCTGAGCCTCCCACATTTCAGCTTGTGCCACTGTGTCTCGCCCTGCCACCATGCACCACTGTGAAAAGCCCAGCTGCATCTTTCCCGTTCCCTCCCATCACATCCCATCAGTGCTGTTGACTGCCCCCAAAGCCACTCCTCCTTCTGATTGAACCAGCCCTTGTACCACAGTCTCTCTTCACTGGACAAGGACTCCAACCCCATCCTCCTATTGGCCTCCCCTGAACCCACCCCAGACTGTCAATGTTTATATGCATTGCATGTACTGTGTATCTTCTACATATTCTATATGTCTCCCAAATTCTTCAGGTATCTTTCAGGCAAACACGCTATTTCTTTAACCAAATTCTTTTTTGAGGCAGGAAGAAAACTTCAGCAGACTTTTAGTTTTTAAGCCTATTGGATATAAGACCACAGCTGAGAAAGTGCCCAGCACAGATAACATGCTATCCAAGATGAGCAATAACTACCTCTGCAAAGGCTTACTTAGGCGCCACTTTGGGTGGTTCATTGTGCTCTGCTTAGTAATCTTTAAAATGATGTTAAAAGTCTAAAAATTTGTGTAAGATGCAGAAGAAAGGCCCATGACCTTAAAAGCAAGACTTCATAAGAATTCGTTCTACGCAGAGATATCAGAGAAATAGCTGCAGTGGTCCAAAGGATTTTGGATCAAATTGAATATTTAATTTGATCTGAAACTAAATCAGTCTCTTTTAGACACATATTTAGAAACTCCTCTTTAAAAACTAAATGTAGCTGTCCTGAGTTTGGCCAGGATAGGGTAAATTTTCACAAGAAGCCAGGAAGGGACACAGCCTGGCTGGCTGACCCAAACTGGCCAAATAAAACAGGGTATTCGATACCATGGGACATCATGCTCGGTTCTGAATGGGGGGAACTGGCTGGGGGAAAGTTAATTAAGGCTCGGGAGCGCACAAGGCATCGGGCAGTTGCTCTGTGCATTTCCACTGTTTGTTTTGTATATTCTTTCTATCAGTATTATTGTTGTTACTGTTCACTTCATTTGCTGTTGTGATAAACTGTCCTTATCCTGACCCACGAGTTTTGCCATTTTCTTTCCATTCTCCTTCCCACCCCAATGGGCGAAGGGGAGATAGAGCAACCGCATGGTCCCTTGTTGCCAGCCAGGGCCAAACTACGGAAGTAGCTTAAATTCAAAAATCTTGCATGAAACATATTGAGTTTTCACTTGATTACAAACTCCATTTTTGTAATGAAAGTTGCTTGTCTGAACAAGTGTTTGCAACTCTAATGTGCATGTCCCAGTATTAACATTTAATTATGAACTTTAATTTCCATGATTTTTGTGTTATTTAAATATCTTCTAAGTGTAATATTACTTATATTACAAAATAATCACAGTTAGGATTTCATTTAAATGCAATATCAGTGAAAGGTCTGATAGAAAGTCAGACTTTCTCTGACATCAATGTACAGGTAAGCATTTGTTCTCTTCCACAGAAAGTCTACAGTTTAAGAACCTCTGATAGGAAAACACTTCAGTGTATCTTTAAGCGTGAAAATATTCCCAGCTTTTTCAAGATGAGTGTTATTTTCTCCCTTAAGACACACAGGGACTTAAAAGACCTTATCAGTTCATAATCTAAACAGACCCACTTAAACTTGTTCTATCGGATGCTAAAAAATACAAAATTTTCTTATTTGCAAAATATTATCGCACGTACTGTGGGCAGAAACCTATAAAAAAGAGGTCATATGTCTCCAGATTACTTTATCTTTCATAACAATACAAAATTGCAGTGTAGCACACTAGAGTCATTAGGTTTACTGTAAGTAAACCAAACCTGCACCAGTATTATTAATTTCTGACTCTTTTAGTCAGAAAGAGACTCAGTGAGTCACTCTGTAGGCATTATAAACACAGTTTTTAGTGATCTTGGAATTTTCAGGAAAACTGATTTCACATCTGCTAACAGAAATTATATGAGATTTATATCTCCTAATTAAGTAACAGATTTTCTTGTAAATTGTATTAAAAGTATCTATAACCACAGTTTCATGGACCATAGACGAAATAGCCTTTGTTGCATTTTAAACGAAGTTCAAAGTACCTGTCCGCCTTCTTTGTGTCTCATTTTGATCTTTGAGAAATAATTTACATGCAGGTGATCACATTAGGCTAAATTATATAGATTCGTGTACAGTGCCTCTTGAATTAAGGGGCACACGTTTATGACTTTTATTAAATCTTTTATATTCTATGTATTGGCCCAGAAACCTCCTTGCTATTTTACTGTTAAAGAAAGGATTGGAGGAGGAGAAACTACCTTTACTATTTTCAACTTAGGAGAAAAAAATTTGTTTGTTATAAAAAAAAAAAAATGAAAAAGTTTGCAAGAACAAGTAAATAGGAATAAGAAATACTAAACAACTCTTTATTTCCTCTGGATACCTTTCTTTTCTTTGCGTTTAGTGAGATACACAAATATCAACACATAGAAGTAGCATACAGCATGATTGTTTTTATTTCCTTTGACAGTAAAGTTGACTGCTTTCTACTTCCCAGTGTATATCAGGCATTCTGAGTGTATATGTCACCCTCAAATTGACATCCTTCTGCAGTGGGATTCTTAAATCACAAAGAAACATAGGTGCACAAGTGTGTGTCTCTGTATCTTCAAGCTAATTACTATGGAGACTAAACTGACATATTAATAGGAAGACTTTACAAAGATGAGATTTAGAGGAATTGTTGAAGCAAACTAATGATTGTTGCTGGTTTAGAGGGTAGAAACCTGTTCCAAATGTGGGAAGCATTTTAACGGAAGGAACAAAACAGGAGAGGAGAGGAATAGATAATAATATAGTGCATGAATTGAGAGGAAGAAGCTGAAACTAAGATAAAGAAGAAAGTGTGTTGTAAGACCATGGGGTTAAAAATGAAGATTTGAATGAAACATATGCATATACATACTCAAATGATAAAATCCATCTGCTTACCTAATTAGAAATGTTGGTAGGAAAAAAAAAAAAGAATAATAGCAAGGTTAAAAAAAAGAGAGCTTTCAGTTACTCAGGAAATAATTTCAAACTTCTTTTCAGTATGAAGGACTTAATATGCTAACACACATGTTCACCTCCGTATCTCTTTTTGTGGGTCCAACTCCCAGTGAAAAATATCTGCAAATGAAATGTGTGACACATATTATGGTCTCATCAATTATTTGTATCCATTTGCATTCCCAGTACACAATTTTTTTCCATCACTGTTCTTTTTCCAGGAAATAAATAAATAAATAAATAAATATTAAACATCCCCAAACCCTAAACTGAAACAAACCCCTTACTTTTTTATATGCTCCTATGCCAAGACACAGGAGAAACTGGTAATACTGCTGTTCTTAGATATTTAGGGGTTCAGTAGAGGGAATTGATACTGTGAGATGTGAATATGAAATTACCTTTTTTGAGACATTTTTTCAATATAATTGCTTTAAAACAGAGTGGAAAAGCTTTTAAGCCAGAGTTATATAGGAAACATCCTTTGTTTACTGAATATGGAATTAATTATACTTATTTAATATCTAGTAGATAGTAGCTGAAAACTGTCTTTAGAACAAATGAATGAAGAAACAAGCAAATAAAAGACACCAATCAGTTTCCCTAAAAAGTGTGCATAAATCTTTACCCAGAAGCAATTTAAAAAGTAAAGCACAATGTATTTCCTGCATCCGTTACCAGCCCATACTGATGGGAAAGTAAAAGCCCTGAGGTCTTGCAGAAATCTATGTTTACAATGTAGATCTGTGCAGCACTACTGCCAAATCATTAAGCCACCTTCAAACAGAAGTCCTAGCTGAGACAGGTGTTAGCACAGTGGGTACTTAGGAGAATAGAGGAAGTGTTGGATGCTGTAAAAGACAAATACTTTACAACTCAAATTATGAACGGACTACTACAGACCTCCCTAAAGCTGAGCAAGGATGATGCCAGCCATTGATTTAATGTTTGCACACACCAACCCTCACTGATTCACAGAAGCAAGGTCATTTTAATTCACTTTGTCTGTTTTTTCTATTAAAGCAGCAAGTGCTCCCAGGAAGTCTGAAAGAATATTAAGTATTGTGGTTACATTTTAGCCTATCTGCAACAACTGGAGGACAGATTTCCTAACAGAACAGGTGTTACACGCAAGTCCTTTGACTTACAAAGCCGTTGACACAATCACAAAATTGATTAAGTAAGGATTTGTACGTAATACACTAAATCATGAAAAGAGATTTGTTCATTCATTCTTTTTGTGAGCTAAACTCCTCGTCTTTAGAGTCAAAGATCCTTCTGTTTGTCATTCTGTTTGATATATTCGCAAGAATATCTGTGGATAAATTTGAATTTCAAAAAAGAAGAGACTAATAGTGTTGGCCTAGATGACCCACAGAGGTCCCTTCCAACGCCTACCATTCTGTGATTCTGTGATTCTGTGACATCACTCAGGTTTCACTGTGCTTTCCTGTCCAAAGTGTTTCTATTCGTATTAAAACCCCCATCTTCCCCCTTAGATATGAGATAGCAATCCGTTGATATACAGAGTCTGTATATACCTAAAGCATTCCCTGGGAATATGAGTAGGACTAAATGGAGAGAAACTTCTAAAACTATTGGAAAGCGTGCCAAAACCAAATTTTTTTCCTATGTTATGGCATGAAATCGTCAGCAAGGGAGAAGCAGCATACCAGAAGTTCGCGTTTCTAAAATGTGATGCAGCACTAAATCACTTTACAGGGGTTAATCAAGCATTGGTAGGATGATGGAGTATATGACATAAAAGGTCTTTTTTATGTCTAATGATACATGTTCTGGTCTTCTCCAAATGTATTTAATTGCATTGTATTAAGCCCCAAAAGAGGTGGATTTGTCAGCTGGACCTATATCTGCATGAGGATGAGACAAGGCTACAAAACTCATTTATTTCTAGAATCCAAAAAGAATTTTATCACCATATTATTAAAAGGCTAAAATGGAAAGACAAATTTGGTACACTTCTTTACCTCTTGCCTCCTTATCTAGGATTTCACCTTTAGAAAACATACAAAGTTAGCAAGAAGCTTAAACTGGAGCAAAGGTATTTGGAGTGAATTATTACAGTATTTCCTTGGCCAGATCCTGCTCTGCTTTACAGAAATTTATTATCCACAAATCCACAGAGAAATGGAAATCCAGTTCATTGCATCGTTGTAAATGGTTAGCAAGAAATGGATTGTGGAACAAGGAATGTAAGCCTACCTTCAAAGGCAGCAATATGGAAATGCACAGATTCCAGTCATGTGTCACGCTTTGGATTCAGTGCCACAAATACAGTCAACATTCCTCTTCCTCCAGGCTTGGGAGCACAATGGCTCATGTTGTTTCTAGATCAGTGCATATGTTTTAGTTTCAGACTGTATTGCACCGGAAGAGCCTTCCTTAAGTGGCAAAACTATGGTGGCAAAAGCTCAGGGAGAGAGAGTGCACCTAGGCTTCCCCTCCCCCAACCAAGGCGGGAAAGAGTGAGCTCCAGAGGAGTGGCAGCTCTGACGCAGCTCTGACTCAGCGTACATGGGGACAAGAGTGATAGCAGCTGATTGCCCCTCGGATACAAGAGCAGACCCCAGGGAGCACGAGTGACCAGGAGTGTGGTAAACACGGCGTGGAGTGGCAGATCACACAGGGAAGGGTGAAGTCTCCCAGCTCTAGTGGTAAGCTCAAGAAGTTCAGTTGATGCCTAGCCATGGTGTCCACCTGGCCAAAGGCTATGTCCTCTGCCAGAAAGTATGCATCGACCCGGGCTGAGCTCCCAGGAAAACACATTGCTGTCCAGGTCTCTGGCTGCAGGGAGTGCCACCAGCTCATGCTGGAAACAGATGACGGTAGAGGGAACAGCTCTACAGCTCAACAGTGATCAGGTGGACTATGTGCTTGGGCTGGTGGCAGAGCAGAGAGATGAAGTAGACAGTCTAAGGAGCATCAGGGAGTATGAGCAAGAGACAGACTTGTGGAACCACGCTCTGACCTCCCTGAAACCTGAAACAGGGACAGCCACCAGAAAAATCCTGGGATCAAAGGGATCAAGTATCCTCCCCCCACCAGGAAGTAGGCAGTGTCATAAAGGGAAGAATCACGTGGAAATAAGTCCACAATCAGGGCAGCAAGCGGACCCTCTCCTTACCCACCATGCGTCCCCAGCTGCCTCTGCAGAACAGGTAAGAGGCTCTATATGTGGTGGACCAGCCAGTGGATGATGTGGGTGTCAATCCATCCCTGCTAGAGGGATTGTGGAGACCAGAAAGACTCACCCCTCCATATTACTACCACCTCCACAAGGAAGAAAAGAGGGGTCATAGTTGTGGGATACTCCCTGCTGAGGGGAACAAAGGGTCCAATGTGTTGGCCAGACTCACCTCATAGGGAAGTCTGCTGCCTCCCAGGAGCCTGGACTAAAGACATCATTAGGAAACTTCCTAGCCTGGTGCAGCCCTTGAACTGCTACCTGTTACTGCTTTTACAGGTGGGTGGTGATGAAGCTGTAGTACGTAGCCTAAAGGTGATTAAAAGAGACTTCAGGTCCTTGCGACGGCTAGTGAGTGAGTTCGGGGCACAGGTTATTTTTTGCTCCCTTCTCCCAGTGGTAGGCAGTGACATTGGAAGGAACAGCTAGACCAAATCTATTAATACATGGTTCTGTGGCTGATGTCACCAACACAACTTTGGGTTTTTCAACAATGTGATGGCCTACATGTCACCAGGCTTGCTGATATCAAATGGGAACCACCTTTCTCAAAGGGGAAAGAGGGTCTTTGCTCAGGAGCTTGTGGGGCTCATTGACAGGGCTTTAAACTAGGTGTGAAGGGAGAGGGGGAACATATCAGGCTTGCCAATGACAACCTGTGGAATGACACACAATGGTTACAGGGACGGGGTGCTAGTACGGGCCCTCAACCAGTTGCCCAGGGATGTGCTGAGAACGCTGCAGCACAGTCAAAGTCTTGTGCGGATGAGCTGCAGGCTCCTGAGGTAACAGTACCCAACACGGACACTTCCATGAAACGCCAACACCCCAAGGGAAACAATGGGTGTTCCTCTATGAAGATGACTTGGCCAGCAGCCCAGATGAAGTGCGTTTACTTGAATGCACACAGCATGGGAAACAAACAGGAGGAGCTGGAAGCTAGAAAGCTATGACCTGATTGCCATCGCTGAAACTTCATGGGATGAATCCCATGACAGAAGTATGGCTATCCATGGCTACAGGCCATTCAGAAGGGACAGGCAGAGAAAGAGGGGTGAAGGTGTTGCCCTCTACATCAAGAAATCAATACAATGTGAAGAGTTGTTCTTGAAGAATAGCCATGAGCTGGTTGAAAGCCTATGTGTAAGAGTCAGTGACTGAGGCAACAAAGGGAACCTTCTGACTGGCGTCTACTACAAGCCGCCTGATCAAGGGGAGCCTGCTGAAGAAGCCTTCTTCCTCCAGCTCCAGGAGCCTGCGTGCTCACAGTCTTTCGTCCTACCAGGTGACTTCAACCACCCAGACATCTGCTGGAAAAGTAGTGCGGCGAGATGTAGGCAATTCAGTAGACACTTAGAATGCATCGAGGATAACTTTTTAAGCCAGGTAATTGACACCCCTGCCCAAGAGGATGCAATACTGGACATGATGCTCACCAATGCAAGTGAGCTCATCAGAGATGTCAAGACTGGGGGCAGACTGGGCTGCAGTGAACATGCATTGGTGGAGTTCACACTCCTGAGGAATATGGGAAAGGCAAGGAGTGTAATCAGGACCCTAAATTTTAGGAAAACCAATTTCCAGCTCTTCAAGGAGTTAGTCAGCAGGACACCCTGGGAAACAGCCCTCAGGGACAAGGGAGCAGAACAGATCTGGCAGATCTTTAAAAACGCTTTCACAGAGCACAAGAGCTCTCAGTTGCCAGGTGTAAGAAGTCATGCAAGGAAGGGAAGAGACTGGCATGGCGGAGTCAAGACCTGCTGGTCAAACTAAAGGGCAAGAGGGAACTTCAAAGGCAGTGGAAGCAGGCACAGGCATCCGGGGAACAGTATAGGGACACTGCCTGGTTGGGAGGGGGTCAGGAGGGCCAAAGGCATGGCTGGAGCTGGACTTGACAAGGGATGCAAAGAATAACAAGAAGGGCTGCTACAGGTATGTCAGCCAGAAAAGGAAGGTTAAAGAAAGCATATCCCTCCGATGAACAAGAATGGCAACCCAGTATCAACAAACAAGGAGAAGGCTGAGGTACTCAACCATTTTTTTGCCTCAGTCTTCACTGGCAACCTCTCTTCACAGCCCTCCAGGGTCGATGGACTGCAAAATGGGGAACAGGGGGGTAAAGCTCCTCCCACTGTAAAGGAAGGTCATGTTCAGGACCACCTGAGGAAACTGAACATATATAAGTTTGTGGGACCTTATGAGATGATTCCCAGAGTCCTGTGGGAACTGGCTGATGTAGTTGCCAAGCCACTTTCCATAATATTTGAAAAGTCATGGCAGTCAAGTGAAGTCCCTGATGACTGGAAGATGGGAAAAATTACACACATTTTTAAAAAAGGTAGGAAGGAGGACTGTGGGGGCTACCGATATGTCAGCCTCACCTCTGTGCCTGGGAAGACCGTGGAACAGATCCTCCTAGAAGCTATGGTAAGGCACATGGAGGACAGGGAGGTGATTTGAGACAGCCAGCATGGCTTCACCAAGAGCAAGTCCTGCCTGACCAACCTAGTGACTACATCAAAGGACAAGGGAAGAGCTATGGATGTGATCTATCTGGACTTCTCTAAAGCCTTTTACATGGTCCCTCACCACATCCTTCTCTGTAAATTGGAGAGATATGGATTTGATGGGTGAACTGTTTGGTGGCTAAGGAATTGGTTGGAAGGTCACATCCAGAGGGTAGTGGTCATTGTCTCGATGTCCGAACGGACGCCAGTGACAAGTGATGTCTCTCAGGGGTCTGTACTAGGACCAGTGCTGTTTAATATTTTCATCAATGACAGACACAGTGAAATCAAGTGCACCTTCAGCAAGTTTGCAGGTGACACCAAGCTGAGTGGTGCAATTGACATACCAGGGTGGGATGCAATCCAGAGGGACCTAGACAAGCTTGAGATGTGGGCCTGCATAAACATCATGAGGTTCAACAAGGCCAAGTGCAAGGTCCTGCACCTCAGTAGGGGCAACCCCCGATATCAACACAGGCTTACTCAAGATGGAAAATTCAAGTTTCATATGATGTGGCTGGCAGATTGTAATACACAGACCGCCTCTGATATATTAAGGAAAACCAGGAACAGTAGTTAGCATGACAACACCAGGCAAAATTAATGTTACATGTGGAAAAACATCTAAGTTTTAAAAAGGGAACTCAGAAGCAGCGTCCACAAAGGCACTTGTGACCAAAGCCTAGTAAATTAATCTGATTATAAGAATCTCTCAGGTGATTTAATTTCTATTAATTGCTAGTCACTGACTACACAAGGTAAAAATATCATGAAGATAGAGAAAAACTTACCTTTTCCCAAGGAAGGAGGTATTAGGAAGCTTCCTCGCCAAAAAATAACTCTGCTCCCCAAAACAATTTGTGAAACTTGAAGTTTGGAAACCACTGACTCACGTAGACTCAGAAATTGTTACAAGGGGAATTCTGCATCAGGATTTTGATGGAGGAATATGTAAACTTCAGCAATCAATCTGTTGCAGGAAATTCAGTATTAAATTACCAACAATTTCCTCAATTTTAAAACAAATGGATCAGACATCTATGAAATTGTCTACAGACAATACATAACTGGCATTAATGTACAGTACATTTCTAGAATAGGGTTTTCACAGTATGTCTTTTGCCTGTCACAAACTTTTTCATTCCTGTCTTGTTGAGCCAACGGTCTGACTGTCCTTATATTTCTCAGGTCTAACACACTTAGGCTTTAGTCTTAACAGGATGCCAGTATAGTGTAAATAATTTAATATAAGAATGATAAATTGTGGAAGCTGAAATATGCCAGTGTAAGTGTCAAGCCAGTTTATCCTTTTTTCTGTGTTATTTTCCATAAAAAAATTACTGGCACCACATATCTTCACCCTTTTCAAGCCACATCTTTGACAGTATGATACAAACCACATATGGATTGAGTAAATTAGGAAACACACTGTTCAGTTACTCAATGAACTACAGTTAAACTACTGATAAGAAATCCTTTCTTTCTTCTAGAAAAATTGGAAGAGAATAGGAAGAGAGGGGAGGAAAGAGGAGAGGAGAGGAGAGGAGAGGAG
>Ga0065711_1012686_pt1 | contig 15613 bp, 13 predicted proteins | sample Hoacrofraction12_FD_59098 | JGI IMG/M metagenome (GOLD analysis project Ga0065711, IMG submission 59098) | Hoatzin crop microbial communities from Cojedes, Venezuela - Epithelial fraction 12 v2 (version 2) | ecosystem: Host-associated > Birds > Digestive system > Esophagus > Crop | place... | reverse complement strand
GAGCCGCGGCAGCTTCACCGAGCAGCCCCGGCCCCCGCCGCGGCGAGAGCTCGGCGTCCCCTGCGAGGCGGCACGGCTTGCGCAGTGCTCCCCGGGGCTGCAGGCGCGCGGCGAGGGCCCTCGCTGAGCGCGGTGACGACTTGGCAACCCAGGACTGACATCTGATGCACCAGGGTAATCATCAATGCCGTACTGTGCAAGAACAAATTCCAGCGCTAGCGATTTTCCCCCCCAGCAGTCAAGTCTTTAAAAAGTCTTCTTCAGCAATTATAGCTAATAAAACCACAATTTTATTCCACACACACATATCATTGTAACTAATTTTGCTCCATCAGGGCTGAAATTAAAACAGTCATTCAATCACGTTAATCTCGGGGCTTGCTCTCCAGCCGTGACATGGCAAAGAGCATCCCAAGCGCTTGCCAAAAAGCACAGTGGCTACTCCTGGACTTCAAAACGCTCCTGCAAAACACCAACACGTTACTCAATGTTTACTCGACAAGGGGGACGTAAGAATGACTAACGCTCTCCAGAAATAACAGCTTTCGACACCAGGACAAATTAAAGATGACTCCATAGACGATTTCTCATGAATTCCTCCTCTGGCATTAATAACATGAAGTCCTGATGAAAGCACGGCGCTCTGCCACGCTCAGAGCAAGTTACAAACTATGGGAGGGCTCTTGGAGCTTTCCTCTGACCTGCTGTTCTGGCTGAGAACTTCCCTTGTCCTCATCAGATTTCCAGCACACATTGGCCAACATCGATGAGCGGGTAGACAAGGTTCTTGCAAAAAAAAAAACCCTGAAATCCCCAACCAGCAAATAAACAACCTGGAAACATAACGACAGCGCTTTCCTCGGCATGGGGGGCTGCCGTGCCGTGCCAGGACCACCAGCAGCGAAGGCAGTGAACACGGGAAGGAAGAGCAGCAGGGCCAGCGCCAGTAAGACTCGGGCTGGTAACGACCTCCAGCCAGCAGCAAGGCTGGCACGGCACGGTTTCTGCACAAGGCACGGGGGTCCCTGCGAGGCGCAGGGGTGCAGAGCAAACCCCCCCGGAGGCAGCCCCAGCAGCTCATCGTGGAGCCGGGCACCGGCAGCGCCTCGCTCACCTCCTGGTTACCTGCCACGCTGGGTACTCCAGGGATGCTCTCATGGTGGAAACCAAGCTGAAGGCGACAGCGACAGCGAGAGCCAAGCAAAAGCATCCCAGCGCTACCCTCCCCTCGGCCGCAGGGCGCGTGTCTGTCTGCCCTGCTTTCACGGAGACAGCAGAGCCTGCCCCGTCGGAGCGAGCAAGCCTCGGGCTGGGTCCGATCCGCGCAATCAGGTCCTGCAGCCAGGTCTAATTGCCCAGAACAATTTATGCCCGCCAGCACGCAGGCAGCTGTCCCCTGGGTCTCCTTAGCTCGACGGGAAAATAGGTTCCAGCGCTGCGTATCTGAAACGGAGTACGAGATTCGGAGGAGCCGACACGAGAGCGCGCCTCGGAGAGCTCACCGGAGCCGGCGAGACCTCCTTGCTCCTCCTGCCCTTCTCCCAGGCCAGCAGCGCTGCAGCTCAGTGCTCCAAGATCCCGACGGGAAAGGGCACAGCGGGTACACACGCCCACCCTCCAGCCGGAACCGCAGCCGTGACCCCAGGTGGTCACTGGCAGCACACACAAACCCCAAACGACGGGCCAAGCACAGCTTGCTGGACGCTGTGCTGCTTACAGCCCCGCGCCGATCGAGTATTTCACCAACAAACTTCAGATTTCACCGCAGAAGAGCGGCGGCGTTTGCTGAGCAGGGGCAGAGGGTGGCACTGCCCCGTGCCCCAGCGCTCACGGCCCCGGTGGTCTCTGGGGACAGACGCAGGTCCCACTGCTCAGGACAGCCTACGCGCTGACGTCTCTCCGGACGGCAGCAGAGCTGACAAACGCCCCACCAGTGAAGCCAGAGCTGCCACGATGACCCTTGCTGTGCCCCCCAGAGTAACGCACGCACCGACCTGGCCCAACGTTGTGTGAAGTCCCCTCGGCCAGCCCAGCGAGGCCGGGACACACGACCACCCCGCGGCGGGGCACGCAGACAAACACGTCCAACTCCGCAGCCACGCAGGTCTCCACGCCACCGAGAGCGGCTGCTCTGCGCCGACAGAGCCCATCGCCCGCGCCCACCCCAGCTAATCCAGTCCTGCACTGGTGGGTTTTCACCCACGGATGGGGTTCGAGGCAAGGGCAACGCGAGCTGCAGCCGGAGCCAGCTCTGCAGCCTGGGGCGTCCCGGCGAGCCGCTGCCCAGGCCGGGACGCGGGGTCAGCAGGGGAGGCCCCCGCCCCGGGGCCACGTCTCCTGGGGCAGAGCTGCTCCCCTCTTTCCTCCGCAGCGTTCCAGACGCCTGCCGCCACGCACGCCATCGCGTCCCCGTCCCAGACGGGCTGCCTGCTTCAGAAGAAGCACAAGCTAACCTAGCACGGGACCGAACGCAGACACCCAGACTTGTGTCCGGCAGCAGACGGACCTCCTGCCACGCGATACGCGTGTTTGCACGAAGCTGTAGCACTTGGTTAACAAAATGTATTTGTGAATTAGAGCAGCCCTTCCATCCCTGCTATAATAAAGCTCCAATCAACATTTCTGCCAGAAATCAGTGCCACAGAAATTTCTTCTCTGATCAAAGTTGGTCCATGCTACGTTATGAACCAGGGAGCGATCGATAACTCTAAAAGATGTGTCAACAGCTAAAAACACGTCAGTATGCCCTAAAAAACGAGAGAAGGAGCATATTCTGGCCTCGTTCCAGCTGAAGTCAGTGTTAAACCACGGCGCTCCCGTTGCCGCCCTTCGCCGGAGAGGCAAGAACAGCACCTAGTTCACAACATCTGCTGGAGAGCCTCCAAACTCTCGTACAAACATTTAATTCACCAGGCCTCAAAACACCTCTGTGTTTCAGCCATCCAACAGGCGAGGCAGAGGGTGGGAGCAGCAGGGAAATTCAGCTACGGGCACGCACGTGGCCCCAGGGCCAGCCTGGAAACCTTTGCCTTCGGGTCCCGGCCGGCATCAGGAGATCCATCTCCCGTACGCGTCCTTGTGTATCTCTTGACTCCAGACATCTTGTCTCCCTGTACACATGCACATGCACGTGCCACACATTATTTTCTACAAATTTCCCCAACAACTGACTTTTGATAGGTATTTTCTTGCAAGATCCACAAACAAAGAAGCCCAGCTCCATCCGTCCTGCTCCAGCCCTGTCCCCTCACCAGCCGCCTGAAGGACTTCTCACCAGGTAAAAGCATCAGACAGACACACACAAACTGTACTTCTTTAATGCACACACAATGATTTTAAAACCTTCTTTTTGGTGCTGGCACTGGAGCCATTAGGGTTTACACGTTTCAGCTGCTGCAACATTGGAGAGTTTTTGCTCTTCTGCAAGCAAACGCCGAGAGCTCCACGTAACCACACCGCTGAAAACCGAGCTCAAATACATCAAACCTCCCAAGAACCACGGCACAACCACAAGAGCCGACAACACCGAAGCTCCTCCGGGCTCCTTCGCTCCCCCGGGAGCTCTGTCCGGGTTCTCCCGCGCAGGTCGATGCCGGGAAGGGGCCGCTCTCCTCCCAGCCATGCCACCGCGGGGACGCTGGGGGAACATTGCTCCTTCAGCATTTCACCAAGCCAGGTGCAAGGCGGATGGCGATCTTACTTTCACGGAACATTAGCTGCCGTCAGCAGAAATAATTCTTCCTCCCTTCACAGTGCTCGTTTGCATATTAGCACCGCAAAGTTGCAATCTGTTTTCCTTTCCAGACAATACTTCAGGGGTGCCCGGCGCGGGTTTTGGAAGCCACGCGGCTGCTACGGACTCCACCAGGAGAGGCAGCTCCCGGCGAACACGAGGCTGCACGTCCCGACAGCCGACGTGCATCCCCCTCTCCCTCCCGACGGGCTTTCGCCATACTGAGCACCGCAGCCACCTGAAAAGCCAGCAGACTTCAACATCTGTCCTCCCTTCTGGGCTGCAGCACGCGGAACGCGGTCACGTCATGGAATTGCAGCGTCGGTTCAGGCTCTGCCTATCTCCGCTTGCTTCGCTGCAAAGGATGCGGCTCCCAGGCCGGGTGGGCACGCGGTGTTTTCCCTACAAAAAAGTCCGGTTTTACAGCTGGGGAGCCAGTTAAAGCCCAAGCTGGCTTGGACCTGGACCCCTCTGGGAGTGCCATCCTGCTCCAGCCCCCAGCAGCCCCCCTGCCCATCCCACCACCCCGCTGTCACGCTCCACACAGGCAGGCAGAGGATGTCTGAATTAGTGGTTTTCTGGGAAAAAAAAAGGGTGAACCGCACAGCGACAACCCATCAGAACTGTGCAAGGGACCGTCTGGGGCCACCAAGAAGCCGTGCAGCAAATACCTCTGGCCAGAATCACAGAATGGTTTGGGTTGGAAGGGACCTTACAGATCATCTGGTTCCAACCCCCTGCCATGAGCAGGGACACCTTCCACCAGCCCAGGTGGCTCCATCCAGCCTGGCCTTGAACACTTCCTTCGCCCGCTCCCCCGAAGCCTGGGAGCCTGACTCTCTGCACGAGGCGCCGGGCGTTTCGGCTGTCGGCCGCTGCCGGAGCCGCTCTCCCCTGCGGCACGCGGCGAGGAGCTCACGCGAGCAGGAGACCAGGCTCCAGCAGCCCCGGCCAGCAGCTCCCGCACCGGCCCTCGGGCTCCGAGCAGGGCCCAGGCTCCGCCAGGCACACGTGGAAGCTGGACCCAGCAACACCCAGGACTAACCAGGCTACGGCCTCTCTCCGCGGAGAAGGGCCTTCAGATGTCTGCGGAGCACTCGCAGGCCCTCGAACGCAGCGTGCTACACCAGGGTGAAGCCTGCCCTTCCCAAACCCAGCATGCTCCCCGTTGATGCAACAGCAAAACGTGAGCAGCTGGGTTGTCTCCCGCAGGCAAACACGCAAATAACGAGATGCAGAGAGACCATTCAAAGCCACGTGCCAGCACGGGGAACAGGACCCATCCCTCTGAACACCAGAGCGCGGCACGTCGGACGCCCAGCCACGTGCGGACCCTTTCAGGAACAACCCCCAATAAACCAGAACTACCATGAAGCGTGGCTCAATTTCAAACACGGCGTTGAGTCCAATTGAGCCCTTCCAAGATGTGGTTTCTGAAGACAACAACGGCGTTTTCACATTTTCTTTCTGGAACCAAGGCCTAAGGGACCCACTGGTCCGCACCGCGCGATTCAGCGTGTCCCTGCGCTACCGCGTTACTCCGAGCAGAAAAGCAGCTCCCGCTCCCGCAGTGACGAAGCCCACAGAGCAGTCACCTCACCACACACCTCTCCCACGTCTGAGAGTACAAACTCACGGCATTTAGAGCGCAGGTCTTCCTCACCCGCTAAACAGACCCCGATAACCTGTGGGTTTTCGTTCCGTGCCCTTCGGCCGCACAGTGAGACGAGCTCGGAGCGCGGCCCGGCGTCGAGGACGTTCCCCAGGAGCCACGGGGCTGTGCTCGGCTGCCGTCGAGCAGCCCCAGGGCAGGACGGCCACGGGTGAACGGGGCTGATGAGGAGACATCCCGGCAACGGAACGGGACCGAGTTCAAAGAGCTTCCTCCTGCCCTTCTGTAAATACCTGCTGAGTAAGTGTGAAGATGATAAGACAAGCATTGCATGACGATGCTTCCTGATGCATGAAGGGCTTTTTTATTGCCCAGAGTTTAAAAAAAAATAAAATTTGAACAATTGCCACAGTCAGCTTCAGCAAAAGGCTCAGCTGCAAAATGAAACAGTGTAGTTTATTAGCAAAGAAAAACTCATCTAAGTTTCCCTTGACTGTAATGAAAAAAAAGTTTCATTTTATTTCCTGCTAGATCCTTTCTCCTTTTATTGCTCTTTTCACACACTGACTTGCATATTAAAGAATACTTTTCCAGGGCTAGTTCTTCTAAGCAGAACTCTCTCCCCCCTTTGTCCTTCAAACCCAAATCAAACTGAGCTTATATATCTACATTTAGGGATCTTTTAATTTATGGAAAAACCACTCGCAACGCAGACGCCTGCTGTAAGCAGTGCTGCATGGTGCTGCGCTCGAGAACGGTGCCAAGCCATCGGCTGGGGAGCAGCGGAACGCGAGCCCCGGTTCGTGCTGTTCCTGGGTTACAATTCGTCCTCCACCTCTCTTCAAACATGCCCACCAGTCTTGACGAGGAGACAGCAGCCCAAAGCCACCTGGGGGAATGGGTCTTTTCTCCTGTTCACGGCAGAAAAGCATCATTTGCAGGAACCGTAGGGGCAATCACCGGCCCACCGCCCGCCCGAAGCCCCCAATCCCGGGGGCTGCGCAGAACGAGGAGCGCTGGGCACGGTCTGCCCTTGGCATCACTCCAGACCCGGGGACGCTGGCTGCAGCCCGGCCTCCTTCGATCTGAGCTCAGTCAGGGAGCTCAGACGGGAACGTCGGTTCGGGCTGTCGGGATGGATGGTGAAAGCACCACCTCGATTCCACTCCCTCCAGCTCCAGCCCTTCCCGCTCCCCGGCCGGGCTCCGCAGCGCCCGTGTGAGTGCTGGGAAAGGCAATCCAGCAGCGGAACGGGCTGTTAAGGCTGAATGCAATATTCAAAAGAAAGCAATTAGCGGGGCTGGCTGCGGCTCGGCACAGCTCCTCGCACACCCCGGCCCCTCGCCGAGCCCCGCGAACGCGCGTGTCCCGCTGTGCCCCAGTGTCGCATTGTTTGGAGAGAAATTTAATGCCCACGAACTGCGGTTATTGGTGGGTAAATTGAGTTTTACACGTGTCAACAACGCAAGCTCTCATCAGTTTGACAGAGCCTCACCCAGTCACTCGGAACCCAGGTTCAGCTGCAATTTTTAATTACCCCTGGACAGCACGGGGATTACCGGCATAATCACCGTGCCCAGATTGCTGGAACTACGTTACCACTCTCTTACAGCCTAATGCAGAAAACCCATTGCTTTCTGCTGTGAGGGTTTTTCTGTTTAAAACCACGCTGAAGCCATTCAACCTCCCGGAGCAACTCAAATCATCAAAATGATTTCTGTGAAAAACAAATAATTTTCTTCAGTTTCTAAATGAAAATTAAAGCAAGGATCCTCCTCCGCCCTGACGATCCAGACGAGGGGGATTCACGGCACAGGCAGGGAGTGAACTTCCCGTGCAAAGTGCGACGGCCGAGTAACGCCCGGCACGTGGAGACGGCCACCAAGGGCTGCCCGGGCGGGCAGGCGGCACGGCGGGGCCGCGGGCAGCGCAGACGGGCGCAGGCTGGGCAGGGGCACGCTGTCGCTGGGGGAGGCAACCCCGCCATCGGCGCAGCGCCGGGCCCCGGACACCTCTGCAGCACCCGCTGGGAGCCCTGCAGAGAAGGGTGCTGGTGTCTTCCCGGGGGACAGCGACGCGCTCTGCGGTCCCCGCCGTCACGCACCGCGTCTTCCCAGGCTGCGGGGCAGCTGCTCACGGCCAGCTGAAGCTGCCTCAACCCATCACGCTGACCGGGGCTAAAAGCAGAAAAACAGCCCAAACGCCTTAACCAAAACCCCCAGTTCTACCCCCAAAGAGGGCACTCTGGTTACTGAGGCAGCATTACACGTGGGCGCAGTGTAAACCCACAGAACTGCCTTTCACACTTTGGTCCAGTTTATTTTTTTTTAAAGGATAGCTTATTTTCGCTGCTGACCAAAACAACACATATTTGCAGTGGTTTTCCACAATAAGGGGTACCTGTAAGCACTGCCCAGAGCTGCCGGGGCCCCCCGCCCCCTCCCCGGGCACGCACGGGACGTCTGCCCGCTCCCCGCGCAGCGTTCCCCCGGGAAGGGCCGGCGAGCAGTGGGTGTCCCGAGCACCTCACCCGGGCCAGGGGAGCGGGACGGGGAAGGCAGCTCCCACCTTTGGGCTCACTTTCCCCCCCCTGAAGCCCTGGAGAGGAGCGAAGCGCTGCCGTCTCCTCCCGTACGGGGCCCAACAGCTGCCCTTGGGCGTGCTGCTGGACACCTCTGGGCGTCAAACCCGCCACACTTCTTGCCCAAAAGCTGCTTGAATGGATTATGCCCCAGTGATGAATCTCTCCTAGAAACGTTACAGGAGACTCTTGAATCACGGCAAACAGGCTCGGTAAATCAAACAAACTGCAAGAACTGGCAGAGAGAGGCTTTTGGTGCCAAGAAGAAGGCGACAGGCCCACCCATCAGCCCCGCAGGTCCGACAAGACGTCCTTCGGAGCTGCGTACATGGATTTTTTAACTTTGCTTCACTGACTACACTTTATGACACCAAAATAACGCACGATACAATAATTGAGCTGCGATCTCAGCGGATTGTTCACACTGATAATTCCACCTTTGTAATTCAGCTTCAAATGAACCCCCTTTGTTCTTTCTTCTTACCCAGATCCTGGTATCACTCAACTATATTAACTGCAGCCCATTACTGTCACACACAAATGCTCCCTGAGCCATAGCAAAAGGCTCCCCAGACAAAACTTGATGTCATGTTAATCCAAGCTTTCATAACTATGAGGATATATAACTGTATTCTAATTGTGCTTTGTGTTTCTGCACGCAAAAACCAGATCTCCAAAGAGGCAGAGGCAGCCTTCCCCCCGCCCAGCCCCAGCCCCTCGCCCCGCATCTCCCCGGCCGCATTCCCACGCCGAGCAGCGGGGCTGAGCGCGGGGCTGGGCAGCTCCGGCCAAACCCAGCCTCGGGCGCCGGGGAAAGCCGGGCCGGCAGCGCGAGGTGCGGCGGCTGTTACCGCAGCAGAGATGAATGCCCTCTAAAACAGCACTTCCACAGGGATGATCGGTATTATGGAAATCGTACATATTTAATTCTTGAGTGTCTGCTGAAAACATTGCATGATAACGGACTGTAGAAAGCATTCATTTTGTAGCCAACGTTTAAAACAGGCAAAGGAAAAAAAGAAGGAAAAGGAAAGAAGGAAAACCAAGCTGGAAACCAGCAACGGGAAGATTCACAAATTTCTACTAGTGCATTTTCAAGTGCCGGCTGCAAGCTGGGAAATGTTTTTAAGAAAAAGTGGAAGGATCTGACCCACCCCCACGAAGCTGACGCAAAAGTGCTCTCTACTGTGTTCTGCTCATGGTTTTGCTAATCCGGTTTTAAGTGCCTCGAGAAATGAGATTTATATCCCTTCTTTATGTAAGGTTACAGTGCTGATCTCGCAACTAAATCCACGGCGGGCTACAAGTGGCCAGATTTTAACCTTGCTGCTCAGCTGTAGGACACACACGTCCTCCTCACCCTCACCCTCTGCTCATCTTCCCCATTTTATTCCTGTAAAATTCGCTTCGATACAGTAAATCCCAAGCTAACCTAACAACAAAGAAAAAACGGACAAGACCAAAATAAATCGGGAGGAGGAAAGGGGGAGCCACGACTTGCTCCGGGTCAGACGGCAGAGCGGGGCCGGCAGTAAAACCGCGCCGACGCGCGCAGCGTGCCGGGTCTCGCTGTCGCCCTTCTCCCCTCCCGGAGGTGCCCGTCTGCTTGGCCTCTTCTGCAACCTCGGCAACAACCCCCCTGCCACCCCCTTCCTCCCACCCCGCTTAGTGCGAGCTGGGGGGCCTCATTAGCAGAACTTCGATAACGATTAGCCAAAACCGAAGGAAACACGACGGTTTTCCTTCCTGGGTGCTCACCATTGCCCCCCCCGAGGACATTCCCAGTGCTTCAGTGCCAGGAGAGGATGGGTAATGGAAAGAAATATTTTACCTTATTTACCTGCTACTGACTTATAACACTTCACTACCACAAAGGTCACAAAAAGAGACCCCGTACTTCACACGAAGCTTACCGACAGCCTGGGTCAGGTTCTACCCCTCTCTGCCCGAGGAGCTCTGCAAAGCGCCGCGTGAAAGCAACCGCAGCGCTGTCCGTCAGGATGCAGCCCTTTCCGCGCTCTCAACTTTGCACCACCCAAACCTATGGAAACATTATTTCCTATTATTTTTTAAGTTATTCTGGATCGACAGTCTCTCCAGCAAATTACTGCAAGAGAAGCTAATTTCAGGGACCGAGGTACAGAGGTGTTAGGGCTGGCTCCGCCTTCTCAGGTCTGCTGCCGGCGCTCCCCGGTCCTACACACAGCAGTTGGGTTTGAAGTGCCCGGCCCGTTTCATCGCTCTGAAGGGCACATCAAACCAGGAGGAGACTTACTGACAACTCTGACCAGCCCTTTCGGCAGTGGGCTCTCCAAGGTCTTTCCTCAGGCCAGCAGCAGCGAAGCTTCCTCACCCGCACCCCTCTCCGCAGGCACCCTCCCACCCCCGTTTGTCACTGACCTCCTCTCGCTCGAGACGGGATTTGCAGACTTTCCAGATCTACACATCGGGCCCCCCGGGAGATCATAAGGATCAAATCCACATCTGTCTCGAGTGTCAGAAATTCAAAAACAGCTCCTTCAGCTCCCCAGACTCTAATTAGGTGGCATCTTCCAAACGTTTCGAGGAGAAAGCCCAAAAGGTATACAACGCTGTCCATTTTGGCGACAGGAGGTTCTGTTTATTGGTGTGAATTAACCTGAGACAAACTTGGAAAACTTCACTGGATATGTTAAAAAGAAATACAGGTGAGTTCAAATGAGACTGAAAGAAACCACGAGAAAATCCTGGGTTTACTCCTGCAGACGCAGCGTCCACCTCGGCTGAGCAGGGAAGGGTCTGCAAGCGCTGTGGCTCGGGCAGAGCTGGGTGCGGGGGGCGAAACAGCCCATTTCTCAAACCCTAGCATTTTAATATGTCCCACCTTGAAAAAAATGAGCATTGAAGACAGAGCACGGAGATGGGACTGGGGCCCTTTGAGGGCAACAGCGACCTTTCNTCTCCCCAGAGCACCAACGCGGACACAAAGGGCNGCNGAGATGCGGCAGCTTGGTTTTGCTTGGCCAAAAGCAACNGAGAACACGAGCAGCTCTGCTCCTGTGCCCCCGGGACGCTGGGGGGAAGGCCAGCACACCCCCGGGCACGGCGTCCCCACCACCGGCGCCCGCGCCGCTCGGTAACTGCTCTCACCGGGAAACCAGAAGCAGCATCAAAAGCAAGGAAGCTCAGAGGGAACGGGAGAACAGGTCGGATGGACTTACCTTGTCCTTCCGTGGACATGATCAAAACAAAAAATATACCCAATAGCCCTGAGAAGTCAGCCCTCTCCCGGTTCCCGGTTCCCAAGGACTCTGACACTCCAAAACCCCCCGGCTCCAAACCAGGAGCTGCACTTCAAAAGCCACCAGGTTTTAAACGCAATACAGTGGAGGATTTCATTGGCCTGCTGACACCAGAGCCTCTCGATTCCGTATTTTGAGGCTGTTTTCTACAACATGTTTTAAAAATGAAAATGAACAATCTTGTGTAAATCACAAGGCTCCAGAAACTGGAGTATTCAGAAGAAAAAAAAATATCACTGAACAGCCTGGAATTCTTGATAAATCGCAAAATTTGGCAGCACCCATCTGACAATGTTTATTTTTTTCCCCTCTAAGTTGTACTATGCTGAACATCAGAGCAAAACAGTTTTCTTTGGCAGACACAGGTTCTGCTCCGCACTCCCCTTCTCCTGACACACCATATGGACCCCTCTTAATGGAATGTGTCTGGAGAGGGATACCGAAGTAGCTCGGCGCTGGTGTCAGCGCTGCTTCTCTGGAAGCCGGAGACTGAAAAACATCGCGCATTTTTTGAGCTAGCACTTTTGATTTGAAAGTCCTTAGAAGTGCAGTCAGTAAGCCCAGATTAAAATACCAAATAAAGCTTCAGTAATATAAAACACATGCACACACATATATATATGTAAAGTAAAATAACTGCTATTTTTACAAAATGCCTTAAAAGTAGCACGCTACAAAAAGAGCTCAATGAAATGAGGAAAAACTGGCTTGGACAGCTGCAGTACAGAAGAGATAACAACACAAGCAGAAATTCATTAAAAAGCGAGAGGTGTTTTCTTCTGCAGCAAGATTGGAAGGGTAATTCCAGGCTTTAGAATATGTTCAGAACATAGGTACAAGGCCAACGTACAGGCAGCTTCCAAGGAAAGCTCTACAACTCCAGACAGGTTACTCGGGGAGCTCACTGGCGGTTCATTTACTCGCAGATGGTCAATAACCCATGGGTGCTACAGGTGCCCATGGCAAGCGCGGACCCTGTCCGGCTGTGGCACCCGTCGCTCTCGCAGCCCCCGCAGCCCTCCCCGCGCCGGATGCCCCCGGGACCAGGAGCAGGACCCCCGAGCAGGCCGGGGCTGGCAGGGCTGCAGGCGACAGGGTCCCGGCCGAGATGCTGCCCTCCTCCTCCTCCTCCTCCTCAGCTTCCTGGTGGAAACCTGCAGCGCTCCACTGCTGTGAAACCACGGAGCCCTGAGCCCCCGTGCCCGGGCAGCAGCCGGGGGTCTCAAGGGGAGCAGGGGCCAAAGCCCAGGTCAGCTGGGCACAGCCTCCCCCCGACCCGCGGGGCCGCACCAGCCCCTGGGGAAGGCACTGTGCACCCAGACACACCGAGCCAAAGGACAGTCTTTTTTTAGAATGACCAAATTATCCACCCACGAGCTGGGCAACTCCCTTGGGATTTCTACTGACTTGCAGGAAATCTGCCAGTAATCCAATCTGCAGCAACACGGCAGGAGCCTTGCAGCAGAACAAATCTTTTAAGGAGTAAAGTGCTCTTATTTTGGGGAGGAGATGCGTGTCAAGTTGCTTTTAGTTTCGCATTTCCTCCCTCCCTCTTCTTTCCTCCTCCTCGAGCAAGAGGCAGGATGGACAAGCATTATCTAAAAAGAATCTTGCCGCGTAATGTCAAGATCGATACGTTGACCTAACGAGTAATGCCAGCTTTAGTAGCGTCTTAATGATGTGATCATTATCTTCTTACCTGAAGTGCAGCAGCGGCCAGCACGTGTGCCAGCAGAAGACTTGAGACTATTCAGTGCAGAAGACCACAAACACTTCCCCACACGCACACGGATACTCTGCATGTGGTGTCTCGGGGAAGAACCCTGGGCTACCCGCGCTCCCGAACATCCGCAGTGGGCTCAGTTAACCCAGCACAGCGGAAGAGACACCACTGCTGTGGACCCGCCGCCGTTTGCCTCCGGGTGACGCAGCCTCGCAGGCTCCTGGTCATTCGCACCGACGTCCCCCAGGGTTGCTTCAGGGATGGCGGGGAACCGGCACGGCGTGCGGAGGCAGCGGGGACAGGGACGGCGCCAGTCTGGGGTCCCCTCTCTCCGGCTGAGCGTACCTGGCTTTTGTGACGCTGGTGGACTCGCTCCGCCCGACGTCCCGCTTCTCTAGGCAGCGCTCGGCGTTTTTGTTCACACACAAGCACACTGCAACACTCATCTTGCCAGGTTGCTGTACCCAGGCTAGCCCAAGGGACTCACACTTTCCAAAAGCAGTGGGTTTGCAACGAAACGGAGTCTCCGTCGCAGTTCCAAGCTGCTGACTTCACCCTTGTGAACGTTACAGGCCGGTTCTGTGCCTGCCCTTTCCACTCCCTGTGCATGGTGCCAGCCCTCACCGGGCAGCTTGGCTGCCCGAGCACGGCATCCCCATCCGCCGGACAAGGGCACAGTCAGTCCAAGCCCCTTGGAAATGCCCTGGGAGCGAAGGTGCAAGTGTCCAACGACGCAAGGATCAAAGACAGAACCCCCAGAACAGACCCTTGCGGCTCTGTAACCAGCAGACAGACCAAAGAGCCCGACCAATGTCTGTCAAAGACGATATTAACACAACCCAAGCTCTCTGCTGACCACAGGAGCATCTTCCTGCAGCAAACGCCTCCAGGAACAGCTGCCACACCAACCAAAAGATACGACCAGCACTTGCAGAGATCCCTTCCTACCACCACCCTCCAAGCCCCAACCAGTCCTGCTGTTTTGCCTGCAAGTTTAACGTGCCTGAAAGGCTAAAATTGCATCTGACAGCGGCGCATCCAGCGCTGCCGCACACAGCGAGGGTAGCAAAGCGGTACAGGCAAACATCTACGGATTAGCAGGAAGCCAGCATTCTCCTGTCCATTAAAATATTAATCCAAAACACTCCCAAAGCCAACAGAAGAGAATGCCCCCCTCTTAAAACAGCAGTTAGAGGAAGATCCCTTTCCCACAAGAAGCTTTCGCTGGCCACCACCAGCAGCAGGGAGCGGCAATGCCCAAGCATGCAAGCGGCCCCAAGAGTTAGGTTTCAGACTGTCGTGATTTGTCTGTCTCCAGAGACAGACTGAGAAGAGATGCCACTAAGACAACGCATACTTAAACAGATTTCAAGACTGAAATGTGTGATTTTTGGTCTAATTCCAAAAAACGCTAGCTAGTGTGAAACATCTCTTTCAGCTGCCTGCCTTGGATCTCCCTGGACAACGCTAGATAAAGAGGCAATTTATCATTCAGCTGAAGGTTGTGTGCAAGGCGTTATCAGTCTTCCACAAAGACCCGCGCGTTTCGTGCGAGCCCCGTGTTTCGCCGACTGACCTCCCCCCTCCATTCTGAGGTACCATAGCAACATGAAATTAGCACGCACGGAACTGTTAAATGAGTAATTTACTGATTTCATAAGAACCTGTCTTGCAATTTATAGTTCTATTATCTCTTATATCCGTGTCTTAACTCCTTTTGTAAGAAGGTTGCAATCAAGCTAAATAACATTTGAAAACCTAATAAGCAGAGGTGGAGTCCCCGCGCCGGGGCGAGGGACGTGCAGCCCGATCTGCCGGTTCCCGTCTGCGCCGCAGGTCGGTGCCCCTGGCGAGAGGGGCACGGGGAGGTGGCCTCCGAGGAGCGGTGCCGGCGTCCCTTCCCCTCCCGGGCAGGGAGATGGTTTTCCCTTCCCACCTACTCAGGCCCAGCCAAGGACGCACCAAGCCGCACTGACACGTGTCTCCACCTCCAATCTCCCCACTGTAATTTTCAAAGCCGCAGCCAGCGCAGGGCAAGGCGGGCAGCGAGGGTACGTACGGCTGCAATGACAACTGGGGTATAAAATATATCTGAAAAGGCTTCTCCAACGCTATCAGAGATGCTCTTCTAGCCACTCAACCACTTCTTGTCACTCACACTCAATTTAAAAGATATTTATGAAGACAGCACGACAGGAGATTTATTTTCAGACTTATTTATTTGGGTGGAATAGGTTAGATGATTTTTGTTATACGCTCTTCAGCAGAACGGATACCTCCATTCGCTATACATTACAAGCCACAGATGAGTTTGAGAGATGCTGCGGGCTGCAGCTTCGCAGCCTTTCACGCCGCCGAGAGGCATCAGTTTAAAGCACTGGATTCAGCGTCCCCCGAGATGCCGCTAACCAAACATGCCCAGAGAGCAGGACAGCTTTCCTTTGATTGCTTTGTTTTTCAGTTTCTATTCCTACCGGAGAGCTACTCACGGGGTTTCAAAATTAAGAACAGTGCAGCTATTAAAAACAGCGTTTCTGAAGAAGGTGGAGATTTTTTGCACCAGTACAGGCTTGGGGTGGACCTGCTGGAGAGCAGCTCTGCGGAGAGGGACCTGGGTGTCCTGGTGGACGACAGGTTAACCATGAGCCAGCAGTGTGCCCTGGGTGCCAAGAAAGCCAATGGG
>Ga0065711_1011517_pt1 | contig 15614 bp, 6 predicted proteins | sample Hoacrofraction12_FD_59098 | JGI IMG/M metagenome (GOLD analysis project Ga0065711, IMG submission 59098) | Hoatzin crop microbial communities from Cojedes, Venezuela - Epithelial fraction 12 v2 (version 2) | ecosystem: Host-associated > Birds > Digestive system > Esophagus > Crop | place... | reverse complement strand
GTTCTGGGCTCCCCAGTTCAAGAAAGATGAGGATCTACTGGAGAGGGTCCAGGGGAGGGCTACGGGGATGATGAGGGGACTGGAGCATCTCTCCTATGGGGAAAGGCTGAGGGAGCTGGGCTTGTTTAGCATGGAGAAGAGTGAGAGAGGACGTTATAAATGCCTATAAATATCTGAAGGGTGGGTGTCAGGAGGACAGGGCCAGACTCTTTTCAGTGGTGCCCAGCGACAGGACAAGGGGCAATGGGCACAAACTGAAGCATAGGAAGTTCCGTCTGAACATGAGGAAGAGCTTCTCTACTTTGAGGGTGACGGAGCCCTGGAAGAGTTTGCCCAGGGAGGCTGTGGTGTCTCCTTCTCTGGAGATAATCAAATGCGCCTGTATGAGGTTCTGTGCAGCCTGGTCTAGGGTACACTGCTTTGACAGGGGTTTTGGACTAGATGACCCACAGAAGTCTCTTCCAACCTCTGTGATTCTGTGGCTCTGTGGTTCTGTCATAATTTGCTTTTCTGTCATGGTTAGGGTGAGGTTTTGTATGCTAGATGAGTTTTTCAGCTTGTGATTTTTTTCTGGAAACCCCAAATGACTTAACTGTTTCTAACCAGGAGAATAGGGAAAAATACTGTTTGTTATTCTATATTTGTTTGTTTTGGAAAATGCTACCACATCTCCAGGCTTTTGGCTGGGAACACGAACAGTGTCACTGTGGCTTTGTCAGGTGTATGACATTTTCTATAACTGTAAAAGTCTGTCCAGGTTTGTTTTTTAGTGCCACAAATTGAAATTTTCAAGAGATGCTTGAAAATTCTGTTCACCAAAGGCTTTTCTGAGCTCTTAGTGTTTTCCAGGAAGTCCACCTACTGTCATCGCACAGTGACAGAGCGTGATTAAAATGGTTGTCTCTGAAACGACTACTAGGGTGAGGAGAAATTTGCAACTTAACCACGTCCCTTTTTACACTGCATAGAGTGATCCTATATTTGACATCTAGGCTCAAGAAGAGGGACATAAAGAGAATAAAATTTAGGAACAGAATTAGAGAGGAGCAGGTTAGGGCAAAGAATCTAGTGAAATGTGGGGTGGTGTGGGGAGGAGAGAAAAATCTTGCTCGAATTTGAAGGATATTTAGGCTGATTAGGAAGAAAACCAGTCTTGAGATGTTTGGGAATATCTTCCCAATTTTTGACAGAAGAAAAGAAGCTGGGACTATTTGGCTGAATTGTGGGATCTCAAATGGAAGGAAATGTAGGCCTCATAAACCACAGGTTTGGCACAGGGCATTGCAGCTTGCCAATGATGCAGACAGATCCTGGCAATGGTATGCTGAAACGGAGGACTTATGGTTACTGTGTTCAGGAAGTGCTCTGAGAGCCAGGACAAATTGCTCTGGCCAAGCGTCTAAGCCTTGAGTCCAAATGTATGGTAGTTGGACTAGCTTGCTGAAAGCTGAGGCTAGTAAATCACCAAATGGTCAGGACTTGGTCAGGACACCATAGAGTATTTGGTTCTAGAACTAGCTCAGTTTTGAATTAGCTAATCTTGAGCTGTCTTGAACAGTGCTGTATAGCATGAATAGGTATGTTTTGCTGTATCGTGTGCAATGGGCCATGAGGCTTTAGTAGAAGGGGGAACTTCGTCTTAGGGGTGGTGTACAGGCTGGTTGTCCTTTATTAACATGAAGCTACAGCTGGAGTGCTCTGCTAATTATGCTATAATGCCTTGGTTTTTGGGGGAGATAATTTCTCACACAAGCAAGATCAAATTTATCTCTTGAAGTAGGTTTCTTTCATAGGGTTTCTTTGTTCTTTCTGAACTTATTTGTGAATTTGTTGGTGTAAACGAACCAAGCAGACTGACTTCAGCTATGCATTCAAAAATACCACACTGTCGATGTCACTTGACTCGGTTTTGAACTTCATTTGTGTGAGATGCTACCCTGCTTGAATCTTTGATTTTGAAAAACAATCACATATTGATGGATTTCATGATCTAATGTATTTTTGTATATTGGCATGCAAATGCCTTGAAGTAAAAGTAAAACAGGAAGAAGAATATTTTTAGTTTATTTTTACATATTAACATTTGAAATTCTTTGCTACAAGATAATCTTATGTATAAGAATTAAGGAGTTTTTTCAGGATTTTTTGGTTTTATTTTTAATGTATTTATCAGCATTGTAAACCTTGCAGCTTTGGTTGGTTTTTTTTCTCAGCACATGAAAAAATATTTTTCTTCATGGGATGAGCCATCAGTAAATTGCTGGGGTTAGATAACTTCTTCTTTATAGCCAGATTATGTCTTAACAGTTTTAGGGGAAATTAAAAGACCAGTTACAGTTGTTTTTCCCGTGGGTAGGAGGACTGGAGGAGAAACAAAAAAGTACAATTTACAGGCAGAGCTGGCACCCTGACATTAACTGAGATGACTTGCCTGACTCACTGTTAGGATGACTTGCACATGATAAATATCTGCATCAACATCATTACCATGTGTTATCATTAACATTTGAAAGACTCTGTCATAGCTGGCTACATGTTTATAATGTTGTCTAGGTGTCATGTTTGAGGAGGAAAAACAAGCTCTGAAAATGTTAGTGGTAAAACAGGTAGAAGCAGCTTGAGAGCATTTCAAGCAGAGGACTTTGTTGATTTGAGCATGGCGCTGTACAAATGCAGCTCTCCTGCTTCTGGTGTGAAACTGACTCTGTGCTGCAAAGCAAAACGAATGGATTCAAGACTGGTGCACTAAATATACATATATGTATGTGAGTGTGTGTGTGTCTATAGATATATGACTTGGGTTTTTAACTGATAACAGATGCAGTGACTTAAGGTAGCAGTTCAGGAAAGGTCACCATTCCATGGTAAATATTTAGATTTAGTAGGTAGTAAAACAAACAGCAAACATACATGCATATCTCCAAGGGATGTGAAATTAAAGATGTAAAAGTAGAGCTGATTATTTTTCAGTTTGCCAGTACAAGATGACCAGGACTTCTCTTAGCGTGTGCAAACACTTCTGCTGGAAGGGTGGGAATATCCTGTGCTGTAAGCATGGGGCACTCTTGCGTGTTTGTCACACTCCTCTTCAGGGTTAGGCAATGTTGATGATGACAGGTCTGTCTCCTGTCCCCTACCATTGCAGCCTATTGAAAATTTGATGATGTAACGTTACTTTTATTTCATGTTCTGCTCTACATAACCACTGAATGTCATTGAAAACTCTCATTTTGTTAACATTCTGGGTGAAAAATAAAGGAAAATCAGGAAAATACTTGCTGGTGACATTCTTAAAGTCTTGCTGGCAGGCAGAACCATATTAACAAAATCCATGAAATGTGAAGAAAAGTGTTGGTTTGGAAAAAAGAACCATTGATGGAAGGTAAAAGAGAATTCTGTAATGGATAATGTAGGTGTGTAATATGGTCACCCGGAGGAAAGGACAGGCCATATCTTGAGAAATCGTCAAAAAAACCAAATAACCGGTAATTAAAAAAAAGTGTAAATTTTTGCTTAGCTATTAAAACTAGTATCTATTGATTACATTCAATATTTGCATCAGAAATGCTGCAGCATTTGCCAGACTGAAGATTCCCGAGAAAAGCGCTTAGTCTAAGTCTCACCCAAGGCCTCCAAGATGGGGAGAAGCAAGGCTCAGCCTGTCGGCCAATCCTGGTAAACAGAGGCAGTCTGAGATGGACTTTCCCTTGACTTGCTCACAGTGTTATCTTCTTCTCCGAAAATCCCCTATTTCTCTCGAAATTTTTATATCCTTTCTACATTTAAGGTGGAGTTTGAGTGACTGTAGTCATACATACCTTTTATCATGACTGGTGTAAAATTCTCTTGCTTCACGTTTCAAGGTATAGTTTACAAAAAATCGAGAGCACAGACTCGAAGAGGGGTGGTCGCACTTCGGAGTGGGGTAGCCTTTGGAATGGAGGTGTGTTTTGGTATTGAAATGATATTAAAATGAGCAAAGTTCACGAGATACAGCTACTTATGCTTAATTGATGGAGTTAGGTAATTATATTATGTTCTTTTACGTTCTATTATTTTATGTCAGAAGTGCCTAGACTGAAAACCCAATGTACTGCAGCACACTAGCTTTTTTTTCTGAAGCACTGAAGAGCCTAGTCTAGTTAACATGGTACTTACTTGCAGTAATTTTTATTTACTGTGTATGAGTTTAAAGACTACCCCAGAAAAAAAAAGGAATATATTAATACCTGTGCACTGACATCTAATTCAGTTTATAGCAACTCATCTAAGAATCACTTCACATGAATCTAAGGAATTAATATCTGTAGTGTAGCCTATTACTTGGATCTGAAATCATTCATGGTTTTGCGAGCAAAGATCAAATATACAACCGTCACGCACTTATAAGGTTTGTTATTATGGCAAAGGTACTTAACATGCTATACAATCTATATGTAATTTGATTTCAGTCTACTAACGCTAAGCTGGAATGAGGATGCGATATATGTCATCTGGGATGTGGTCTAGAATTTCTCACCTGTGATTACACAGCATTTCTCTACTAAAATTGGATTTTTCTGGCGGAGAATAACTGGATTCAAGAAGATAGCTTGAGTATGAACTTTCTGGGCAGTTCAGATCATCTTTATGATGTCTGAAAACAGCAATAAATCTTCACCCTGTCCTGAACAGCCTGAGAAAATAATTGGCATGCTCATTACCTTTTCTTCATGCCAAGAGCTGAGGGAAATGTACCCTATGTACTATATGAAAAGGGTGGATGTGCAGCTTCTCTTGACTTTGTTGTGTCTTTGTAGAAGTATTTATTGTGCTGTTTCTTTGCAAATTTTCCCTTCTAGCTATTTAAAAAAAAAAGAACAGAATTTGCCACAGTTTCCTGCTTTGCAAAGTGGTGCCATTCTTACGACATTCTTATTTTCAGGCTTAAGAAATTGTTTGCATATCCTCCACAATGCTTTTTATTTTATCTTGACAAAGAAAAAATAAACTTGTACTAGACAATTTCTTAAGCGTTTAGGTTTTAGGAAAATGAAGCTAAGGCTAGGTACTTTCTTTCATTACCTGTCATTCTTAGATAGACTGAATATGAGTTGTAAATTATTTTTTTATATAAAGCTTTAAAAATAATATGTAAAAATATGCTATTGGATACTGCTAGTCTGATTTTAGGAGGATCTACATGTTTAGCAATAGAGATAACGTGTTCTTGAATCAAAATTAACATTGGAGCTTTTTAAGATTATTAAAATAAATGAGAGATTTAGAAAAAGCATGACCCTAAGAGGGGCATATTTTGAAAGGAATATGGCTGAGTTTATGACATCTAAGATCTAATGACAGATATACTTTGAATTTCTTTGGCAGGAGTTATCTTTGTATGAGGTGATAATTGTAGTGTCTTCCTTAAACAGGCTAAGAACTTGGCCATGCAACAGACATCAATAGAGTGGACCCAAGTAGGGCAGAAGCAACTTTGCAAAAACAAGGTATCCATCAAATCAATCTTAAAGGAATACCTGAAGACTTGACTTTTCAATGAAGTGTAAAAATGAGCTTTTTCCTTGGTGGTGAAACAGGTCGGAAATGATCTGAAATGAGCCTTTGTTCATAGAACTAAGGTGGGGGGGAAAAATGTTAATATCATTAGACATAAGTGAAAAGAAGTACTTTATTTAGGGTGAAACAAAATGTCTCAGTTTCATTTGGGGCATATCAACAAGTCAAATATGTGGTAAATCTGTGACTGGTTTGGGGACAAATGAAACGGTTGCTATTAGAACCATGGATTTTTTTTCCCTCTTTAGGATCTTTCAGGACATGAAGTTATCAAATGATTCTGTCTTGTTTCTTAATGCTGGTCAAATGTGTGTTCCTCAGTTGGACCATTTCCTCACATAACTGACGAGAGGAAGATTATATGCTTTCTATAACACAGTGAAATATGTGAAGGGTACAGACCCAAAATCTGGTCCTGCTGTCATCCACATCTGAGTCACATTCTGGTCATAAAAAGAAGACAGGTATTGAGAACTATCTCCTTCCAGTTCATGAAGAATAGTATTGTGACATGCTATTTTATTTCCTTTACTAGCGTCGTCAAGGGTAAAAACAGGTAGGCAGAACTACCCATTTCTTACCGCCTGGCCTTTGAACACCATGAGGGAATTTTTTTTCTTTTTTTCGATTTAATATGCTCTTAAATTTACTGAAAAAGCAGATCATTCATTTTTTATTTATCACTTTTACACTGTACTATCTTTTCCTCCATTCTACTAATAGATTATATTTTGAAGGTATAGTGTGAGGAAATAGGCAGTTTAAACAAAACTGCTTCTTGCACTGTAATTTCTATAAATGCTATATCTATTAGAAGCCTGTACTATGAGCGGTATGCAGGCTTACTAGGAAAGTCCCCATCACTGTGACTGTAGTAAAGAAATCATGTACATAAAGCAAGTGAAAAAATCCTGGTTGTGACCAGTGTCCGAAAAACGTGTGGAAGGCTCTGGTCCTGATCGCTAATGGATGCCCCGTTTGACTTCAGTAAGGCTGCAGGGTGATGCAGCCCACATTCTCTGCAGGTCACTTATTATCTTGCTTTGTGCCCTCAGAGTATCACCTCTCTATTCATCCCTAATCTCTCTTTTGCATAAGAGGCTGAGCTGGGTTGCTTTGTTGCTGTTCTCGAGGCAGCCTACATTAGCTTACAGCTTCTGTGCTGTTAATGTTCTGAAGTAAATGAATTCTCTGCTGTTCTGTCGTTTGATAACACAATGAGGATTACATTAAGAGAGAAATCACATCTGAATTGTGTAAGTAAGTTAGACAGTACTGACCACTGTAGCTCTTTATGGCATTTTTGTCCTCTTCTTCACCTTTTCTCTTCATGGAAATTTAATTTAAAAACAGCTGGTTGCTGTTCTTTGCAAATAAAATACTGAGAACTCTACAAATTTTTCAGTAATTTTCTTTTTGTTCATCCTGATTTAACAATTTTTTCAGTAATTTTCTTTTTGTTCATCCTGATTTAATAATTCTGTAAAAGGTAGTTTCTTTGGAGATCTGAAATTTATCATTCTTGAAGAACAAATAAGCCTGGAAAAAAACCAAACAAAATCGTTTTAGCTTTTGAGGTATAAAGCCATGTTAAGCTCTCATTATAGCTTAGTGCGGTTATTTTTACACTAGCATGTGCCATTTTATTTCTTTGCCTCTCTTTCTCCCCGCTCCAGAGAAAGCCCTATCACGCTCTGTTATTTATCCTTTGTTTCTATGATTTTGAGATAGTTCAGGCTAAGCTGAGAACATACTGCTTTAAGTGGGCCAGAGAGGCATTTTGGCTGCCCTGTCTCTGAGACCTTTCATTAATTTCAAACTGCCTTTGGAAAAGCACTCCCAATTTGTGATAACTCTCTAACAAAGACACTTAAATCTCTGCATCATTCTGAAGAGCACTCCTTAGTAAACTTTCCTCATCTTTAGCAAGTGGGTTGATTTGTTTACTGAGACTTGCTTAAGGCAGTCAACTGTGTTTCTTCCACTTTCATTTGTGAAGATTCTGCAGTTCTCCCCAGTGTAGCCTCACGAAATCAAAGGGGTTGGAAGAGACAACTGTGGGTCATCTAGTCCAAACTCCCTGTCACAGTAGGGTCACCTAGAGCAGGCTGCACAACCTCGTCTAGGTGGGTTTTGGCGATCTGCAGAGAATGAGACTTCACAATCCCTTTGCACTACCTCTTCCAGTGCTCTGTCACCCTCAAAGTAGAGAAGCTCTTCCTAATGATCAGCCGGAACTTCCTATGCTTCAGTTTGTGCGCATTGCCCCTTGTCCTGTCGCTGGGCACCACTGAAAAGAGTCTGGCCCCATCTTCCTGAAACCCAGTCTTCAGATATGTAAATATCTTTTATATACAAATAACATTTCTAAGATCCCCTCTCAGCCTTCTCTTCTTGAGGCTAAACAAGCCCAGCTCCCTCAGCCTTTCCCCATAGGAGAGATGCTCCAGTCCCCTCATCATCCCCGTAGCCCTCCCCTGGACCCTCTCCAGTAGATCCTCATCTTTCTTGAACTGGGGAGCCCAGAACTGGATGCAGTACTCCAGATGGGGCCTCCCTAGGGCAGAGTAGAGGGGGAGGAGAACCTCCCTCTACGTACTGGCCAATTTCATCTTCATGCACCCCAGGATCCCACTGGCCTTCTTGGCAACCATGGCACACTGCTGGCTCATGGTCAACTTGCCATCCAGGTCATTGATGAGTAAGTTGAACAAGACAGGGCCGAGTACTGACCCCTGGGAACACCACTAGTTACAGGCCTCCAACCAGACTCTGCACTTTTGATGACAACCCTCTGAGTCCTGCCGTTGAGCCAGTTCTCAATCCACCTCACTGTCCACTCATCTAGCCCACACTTCGCAAGCTTCGCAATGAGGATGTTATGGGAGATAGGGTTAAAAGCCTTGCTGAAGTCGAGGTAGACAACATCCACTATTCTCCCCTCATCTACCCAGCCGGTCATGCCATCGTAGAAAGCTATCAGATTGGTCAAGAATGAGTTCCCCTTGGTGCATCCATTGACTACTCCTGATGACCTTCTTTTCCTCCACTTGCCTAATGGTGACCTCCAGAATGAGCTGTTCCATCATCTTTCCCGGGATGGAGATGAGGCTGACCGGCCTGCGGTTCCCTGGGTCCTCCTTTTTGCCCTTTTTGAAGACAGGAGTGACATGGCTTTCTTCCAGTCCTTGGCCACCTCTCCTGTTCTCCAGGACCTTTCAAAGATGATGGAGAGAGGCTCAGCAATGACATCCACCAGCTCCCTCAGCACTCGTGCGTGCATTCCATCGGGGCCCATGCATTTGTAGGTGTCTGGTTTGCTTAAATGATTTCTCACACAAACCTCCTCAACCAAGGAAAGGTCATCCTTTCTCCAGGCTTCCTCTCTTACGTGCAGGGCTGGGGGTGCCTGAGGGACAGGCTTAGCAGTAACAACTGAAGCAAAGAAAGCATTCAGTAACTCCGCCTTCTCTGTATGCCCTGTCACCAGGGCACCCACCTCCTTCGTCAGCGGCCCCACATTTTCCCTAGTCTTCCTTTTGCTGATGATGTACTCAAAGAAGCCCTTCTTGTTGTCTTTGACATCCCTTGCCAGACTTAATTCCAGATGGGCCTTATCCTTCGTCATTGCTTCCCTGCATGCTCTGACAATGTTCCCGTATTCCTCCCAAGTGGCCTGTCCCTCTTTCCACATTCCGAAGACCTTTCTCTTCCATCTGAGTCCCGCTAGAAGCTCCTTCCTCATCCACACAGGTCTCCTGCCTCCTTTGTTAGATTTCTTACTCAGGGATCTTACACTGATCCTGAGCACAGAGGAAGTGATGCTTAAATAGTGACCAGCTCACTTGGACTCCCCTGCCTTCTAGAGCCCTGACCCACGGGATCCCTCCAAGCAAGTCCTTGAAGAGGCCGAAGTTAGCTCTCCTGAAGTCCAAGTTTTTGATCCTACTTATTGCCCTGCTTCCTCCATGCAGGATCCTGAACACCACTGTCTCACGGTCACTGCAGCCAAGGCTGCCCCCAGCCTTCACATCCTCAACCAGCCCTTCTCCATTTGTCAGCACAAGGTCCAGCAGCACACCTCTCCTCACTGGCTCCTCCAACACCTGCGTCAAAAGGTTATCATCAGTGCTCTGCAGGAACCTCCTGGACTGCGTGTGCCTGGCTGTGTGGTCTTCCCAGCAGATGTCAGGGTGGTTGAAGGCCCCCACGAGAACCAGGGCTTGTGATCGTGAGGCTACTTTTGGCTGTCTGTAGAAGGCCTCATCGACTTCCTTCTCCTGGTCAGGTGGCCTGTAGTACACACCCACAACAGTGTCACCTGTATGAGCCTGTCCCTCAATTCTTACCCGTAAACTCTTGACTCGTTCTTCATCCGCCCCCAGGCAGAGCTCCATACGTTCCAGTTGCTCCCTCACAGAAAGACCAACTCCACCACCTCACCTTGTTGGCCTGTTTTTCCTAAAGAGTGTGTAGCCATCCACTACAGCATTCCAGTCATGCGACCTGTCCCACCATGGCTCTGTAACTGCAATGAATTCATGGTCCTGTAACCGCACACAGTTCTCTACTTCTTCCTGTTTCAGGTTGCTTATAAGCAACCTGAAACATTCTTGCAAGATGTTAGACAGCTGTAACAATGCCAGAGTTTTAATTGTAAACAGCAAATACAGTGAGTTGCAAGATGAAGTCCAAGCAGACATACTGTATGTAGCCTGAAAGACCTCCATGGCACAAGAGGATATAGTCACGGAATGATGTACAGACTAAGTGCCAAGATGCGCAAAATAGCTGAATCAACAAAGCACTCAGCAATTTTCTGCTCAAACCCCTGCACAGCTGTTTTGTGAGTCTCCGTAGAAATGGAGGCCTCCCCAGGCAGTGCTGTCACAGTGTCACAAGCACAGCCCTCTGGTTCACCCGCACTCATAGATTTTTGTACGCTCTGCTGCTTAGGGATGAGACAAAATTCATATTTGTCCCAAGTGCTTAGGAGACTGTAGGCAGAAAGGCAGGTAGTGACAGCTTGCCCGTGGCAACCCTCCAAGCCTGGACATGAGGACTAGACATCCAGTCTTCCCTTGGGCTATCAACTGTTCTGGCTACCACCTGCACAAGCCACTCGCCACCACAATGTCCACCCCTGTATCAGTCTTGTCTGTTCATAACTAGTGTTTTTCCCATTGTTCAGCCTGTTTATTGCTGTGAAACAGATCTCAGCCCTCTTCCTCATGGTGTTTACAAGTTTAGACTTTCTCCAAGCTACAGTACCATGGCCTCAAAATATTGTATGAGGGAATGACTCTGCTCCAGGCTCCTGGAAGCCTAAGTCACAGCCAGCCTCCCCTTCCAGCATGACATAGCAGGCTAGCAGTGTCTTCTCAAGCCCCTCCGCTCATTAGTGGTGACAACAATAATATAAGAGCAGAATAGATTCCTGCATTAATAGTTCCATCTTCACAATCTCTTTTTTTATACCAGTCTGTTGAGAATTCTTTCCCATATTCTGTGCATATCGCAGAAAAGTTCTAATCTGCATTACAGAACTAGACTCATTTCTATTACTGACTTAGAAAAAATAAGAATAAAATAGCAATAAAAAAGATTGTTAAAATGTTTTGTTATTAATCAGCACCAAAGCAAGTATAAAAGAGAATGAGGCAACAGATTAATGCAGTACATTATGCTGACTAATTTAACTTCTCAGACAATAATGATAATTTATGTCAGCTTGACTTTTTAGGGATTTTTTAAAATTTCATTAGGGTTTTAAAGGACAGTAAAAATGGTTTTCTTAGTCGCATCCTTATCAGAGCAAGAGAAGTCAAGAAATACTGATAACAGAAAAATATACAATTTCATACAATTTTCAAGGTTTTCCAGAAATTATGATGGCCCCTCAAGACACAGTTCTTCATACCACACGTCCTGGTCTTTTAAAAATAAAGGAATTGGTGTTTGTAAGGTTATCCTGGTTGTATTTTTGTATTAATCAGGATAAAGTGCTGTGGCTAGTGTGCTGTCCCTGTTAATCCTGCTTAAGCAGAGCACAGTTTGTAACGGGTGCATTATCCACAGGCACTACAAAGCAACCTACAATTGGCCATTTTTTTCACAAATATTTCCAACATACAATTAATTACTAAGATAAGCTTTTATCAGGGGAAAAGAACAAAGAAGTAACACACTTTACACAAACTCATCCAGGGTGAAGTAGAAATTATTTCTCACATACGCTGTTATGATTGCTGTTTGATTGCTCAGTAAACATGTAAAATACCAGGTGTTATTCAGACAACCTGATTTAGCATACATAAAATTTCCTACATCATATATAGGAGAATCATATACTATAATTAGAACTTGACTTGTGCAGAACTATCTTGTAGCACCAGTAATATTAAGTGCATATATGGAGCTTAACAGAAAATTTTTATCAATGAATATGGTGGTTGAGCTCATCTGAGAACTAAACTTCTTTCTACAGTTTAAATTTCATTCTTACTTTGGCAGAACATTCATTCTAATCCATCAAGTTTTAGTCTTGGATTAACAGTTAAGCTTCACAGTCTTCTTACTAAACAGAATGATTTTTTCTCCTTGGTTTACTGCTCTGAGTCTTGGAAAAGCCAAAAGGAGTACAGAAGTGCTTTCCCCGAGAATTGCTTTTTCATTTTTAAAAACCTTGCACATACATTTCCTTACTTTGTTAGTCCCACAACATCTGTATAATTAGCATTGACAGTTCGATTCTCATTCTTCAATTTTACAAAGTATTGAAAATAAGAATGTTATTATGGCTTAGGAGAAACAGACTGAAACTGGTAAACAGAAACACCTTTCATCTGAAGCCCAAGGGAACAGTGAAATGTCCCTTTGACTAGAGATGGTGAAACAATGAAAGCCATCACACAAACCACATGCCACACTGAAAGTCCTTCAGGAATTTGAATTATATGCGCTGATGTTAAATGCCAAAGTGGGAGGACTGACTTGATTGCAGTCTTCACATTTGTGCACATGTGCACTGAAAGAGACGCAGTAAGAAAAGAACAAGGCACAAGACATGTCAGAAAAGACACGTGGAGTAACTCTGAGTGAAATAAGAAGTGAGTTCTGGTGCTGAATACTGGTTGACTTAGATGTGGAACTACGAGAAAAATTGAACTATTAAATAACTGTTTCCTGATGCTGGATTCCTACAAGTTTAGAAGCACTCCACTGCATTTGCTTTTTTTTCCGATGAATAGGATTGCATCTAATACCTGAGTACATCACCACATTCCTCTTAGCCAGGAAAGTATTTGACCACATCCGCCAGGCTATCTGTGAAATCAGATTTTAAAAAGCTTCTTCTCCTCACCACAGTTAAGACCCTCTCTGGAACAGGGTGAAGGTCAAGTCACATAAAGCAACAGCTTCCAAGCACTTTCCTAACTCCTTGATGTCCATGAGCCAGAAGTAATGGTGTGAAGAACACAGAAGAAAGTGCCAACGCAGAAAAGGGACTCTCTCCAGAGAGAAGAGTGCTAATCTGCAAGAGATGACCAGAACTAACAAGCCAGAAACAACAGGATGCAAGTTTTCACTTTTTCACATTTTCACAAATTGAAGTATGAAATTATCCCATTACAGAAAACAGTGCAATGTAACCCAAATAAATTAAAATCAAACAAATCCATCTTGGATATCAGAGTGAATGACCATGTAGCTCTGAAATATTACACAGAATCTTCTAGGAATTTGAAATACCATTTGGGATATCAAGTCTGTGCACTAGAAGTATATTGCAAGTTTTCAAGTGTTCACAACAATTCAAGATTTAAGTCAGGTTTTCCTTACATAGGCACAATGCAGTACAAAACAGTACATCAGTGGATTACATTTTGTGATCAGAAGCCTCCAAACTTCCTGAAAAGTACAGTCAGTCATGATGCAAGTAATTACTGCCAATAAGCAAAGGTATGCACATATTCAATCTCTATCTTTTTTTCTCCTGCAAAGTGCAATATATCTTACCCCTCAATAAAAGGCAAAGGCTGTTTTGTGTATGGTGTCCTTCCTTACTCTGCCCAGCACTTCTAACAGGGAAAAGAGCATGGACATTAACAGGCTCCGCAGCTTGGTCTGAACACTGTAAACTGCAGTCAGTTTACCTTGTGGCACGTAGCCTTTGTGGTGTTTTTCTAATCACTCCTGTCAGATTATTTGCTCAAATCCCCTCCAACTTCTCAACACAGTAGTTTTTTGTTAGATTGCCTATTCAACACACAGTCATCATTCCAGTATGCCCCCAAATGTCTCCTTTTTTGTCCTTTTTCCCTGTTTCTTTCCCTCAGTAGGAACTCCTACACCCTGCTGCTGCTTTCCAACCATCTTTCTCCCACAACACAGCACGTACTTTTCCAGAAAATGACAGTGATATGATACAAATAGCCTCCTCCCAGTCAATGCTTCCTCTTTAAAAAAACCTGATGAATACTCTTGTTAAAAAGCCAAAAGAAACCTAACCAGTTAATTCTTAACTATATTAAAAATAACTGTCATACAAATGTCAGCTTGATTTTCTGCAAGTTATGACCATGCCAAAGACTAAAAGCAGATGGTCACTTGTGATCATGTTGGTATGTTTTAATAAGGCCATTATTCCACAAAAGACTTAGGCCACTGACCTAAGAAGCCCAAATTAAGTGCTCGGTCAATATGATCTCAGCCTATTCAAGTTTGTTAAAAACATTTTGAAAGAGTTTTGACAAGNACTTTCTTCTGGCGCATGTTGCCTATTCTACCACAAGCATCATAGTGTTACTTGCATTTTTGCACAACTCACAGGCATACAGTGGTGGGCTCACGGCTGATATAAACCTAATAGTGCTGTCAGGTGATGCTCAGACCTGGTATTAATAAGCATGGAATCGTAACCTGTACAACCTTTACAGCAAAATGCAGTGGCAAAACATTGCACCCTATTATGCATTGCAACACAACCAAAGATGAGTTAAATTAGTGAAAGGAACTGTTTGTGCCATTAAACTAAACTCAGAACTGTTTTACAAGAATATAAGTTTGTGTCATTGCTTTTCTAATTTGCAGCTTTTTTAAGGCCACTATTGAAACACCAGTAAGAAGAAATCCACAAACATTCCTTGGAACTGTATATTGTTTTTATTGGTACATATGTATAGAACATATATTCCTAATGTTTTCCCATGCCATCATACAATAGTCTTAAAGTCTACCAGAAACAAGGTTGAACAATGGCAAGAAATAGACAACAGCTAAAGACGAGATTCTACTTTGATTTTGCATACTAAATATAACAACTAAATATTTCCTGAGAGAAGGTTAGAAAAATATGCTCGTAGTAAAAAAGCATACCTAGAAAATTGAAACGGATTCAAGAGTGAAACCAACAAATGATTAAAGCAATTTACAGTGTACTGCTAACAGGGAGCCTAAGGAACAATCTGTTCTACTAGTGCAACAAATGCAAATAGTATCCTATTAACTGCTAGCCCCGTTATAATATTATAGTTTTCTGTGCCCTTGGTATAAATTGATACAAGTGGTCTGAGCATCCTTCACAGAGCTCAGATAAAAAGGTATGGAAAGTGGAAAGCTGTAAAAATGACGTGCTGATTCAAAGCATCTGTGACTGAAGATGCATAAACAATAGTAAAATGGCTTAGAAACATGGGCTGCCAAGGAGCTCTGAAGCCAAGAGAAGAGAGGAGGAAAAAATCTCAAAAATATGACATCGGGGGGAGGGGTTCCCACAGCAGGGACTCCAATGTTCTGATTACAGCTGTACTGCTACAAGCCTGAGAGCACATTGTGCTTTCAGCAAGTGAGAAATGCCACTGAAGTCAAAATAATGGATTCACTAACCTAGGCATCATAAATCAAGAGGTAAAAGGCAGAACCGTTAAGTCTAACTTGAGTTTATCCAAAACCAATTCTATCCAACTACAAACATCTTATCTTATAATACTACACATACAGCTGATATATGTATGTATTTGGTTTATGTTGCAAGGTTTCTGTAGTTGGGGGGG
>Ga0065711_1010905_pt1 | contig 15615 bp, 6 predicted proteins | sample Hoacrofraction12_FD_59098 | JGI IMG/M metagenome (GOLD analysis project Ga0065711, IMG submission 59098) | Hoatzin crop microbial communities from Cojedes, Venezuela - Epithelial fraction 12 v2 (version 2) | ecosystem: Host-associated > Birds > Digestive system > Esophagus > Crop | place... | reverse complement strand
TTGAATATCTCCAGAGAAGGAGACTCCACAGCCTCCCTGGGCAGCCTGTGCCAGGGCTCCGTCACCCTCAGAGGGAAGAAGTTCTTCCTCATGTTCAGACGGAACTTCCTTTGCTTCAGTTTGTGCCCGTTGCCCCATGTCCTGTCGCTGGGCACCACTGAAAAGAGTTTGGCCCCATCCTCCTGACACCCACTCTTGAGATATTTATAAACGTAGGATTCTGTGTTTTCCTTTCCTGACTATTTACTTTTGCTGTGTGCTGACAAGGTCATTCTTCACTTCTAATCTCTTTTAAAATGAAGTCCATGATCTCAAGAAGATCATTTAGATTTTAAGGAGAAATTTTAATACCTTTTTAATGAAAGCCTAGAAAAGACTGCTTCTGTTTCACTGCATAGCTCTGAGGAAGTTTTTTTTTTTTGGCAGAACTCTTAGCTCTCCTTTCCAGTCAATGAACATATGTGTGGATGAGGAATTTTTTGAGTTAGAAGCATGGAAAATGCTGACAGCTTGGCAGCAGCTTAAGAGTTTTTCAATAAAATGATAACTACTTTTGTTCTGTTCCAGGAAGCAGCTTCTAAAACACTGCTCTAAATCTTGCATTTAAGGATCCTAGAAGCTCTAACTTTCCTTCTGTTTGGTGTAATGTAGCTAACAAATGTGATAATGGAAGTACAAGCTCACAGGACGTTTTGTGTAGTCTTCGTATTAAACTAGGTAGCTTTTCATCAGAATCAAGTTTTACTTTGTAAACTTGGAGATTAAGTTGCTTTTGGAATTTGCAAAACCCTTGCAAATTCATTCATAGAATACTACCCTGTGCAAATAGAGGGGAAAGCAAAACTAAGTTTACTAATCAACAAATCTACAGCTGGCACGGATTTTTAGTTAGATTTTGTTTTAAGCAGATAGTTGGAATCAATGGAGCAGCACTATCTTTAACCTGGAACAGCACAACTGGTCAGTCAGCATACTTAGAGCACTTCTTTACTAGTACAAAATGTGTTGCCTTCCAGAGTAGTCGCCATACTTTGTCAAGGAATAGCTGTAGAGTGTTTTAAGAACTTAGAGCAGTGAAAAGCCTTTGGTTATTGTTAGTGTACATTTGAAATGGTAATTAAAGACATCAGAACAAAATTATTTGCTTCATTTTGCTGGTCAAACTTCTTTATTGTGTTAATCATTGCATTAAAATATTATTTTACATTAAGTATAGTGCTTTGCAGACAATGTTTACTCAGTCCACCTTGGTTGCAGATGGCACTGAAAATGAAACATGGTTTGGACTTTTTGCAAGTCACATACAATAAGTCACGTGCAAGTCATGCAAGTCACAGAGAAAAACTTACTCGGATAAAAGAGTTTTCTGGCAAAACATTTCAAAGCTGGTATCTACCATCAAAATACTTACTCGAGTTGCTTTGTAACTCTAAAGGGAGGGATTTATCTTTCCAAAGTTAAATTTGTCCTCAACAAAGGGCACAGATGATGAAGATGATCACTTAACTCGGGCACCTGCTTTGACTCCCCTGGATTGAATGTATTTATGTTTCTTTGCTGATTACAGTAGAAAACTTGCCTTGACCAATGGCTCAGTTTTAGATAGATTCATAATGGTTAGATGAGTCCAATTATTTTTCTACTAAACTTCTGGTTAAAAAAAGAGGAGCTGATCAAAGCTGGGATCTGATCCTAAGCCAAAATTCTGGTGTGTGAGATGTGCGATGCTTCTGACAGTTTTGGAAAAGCTGTTTCACTGTATTGTGAGGTTTGCAACTGCAGACTAGGGGATTATTGATGGTTTAATAATGAAAGATATAACTCATATGTAATTCTGATTAGTATTTTTGAAGATTGTTTATTGTTTGCATGTTTGTAATTGTTAGCTATCATGTTGTGGAGACTATGTAAGTCTTTACACTTAAGATACACCAAAGTAATATCTCTTTATTGTAAGACTGAGAAGTGTGTTGAGTTAGCCTAGGTTAAATAACACAGCACTTGAGTGGATCTAGTTTGCAGTATATTTTCAAGGTTCAGTTCAGTAATAGTCCAGACCTGAGATATTTGATGTCTACTCTCAATGGAGATAGAAAACAACCTAGAAAAAATACCAGATGAAACCCTGTGATAAATTATGTTGTGCTGGAAAATTGCAGTTTCTTGAGATTTTTCTATTCCCTTTGCTTCCTTTTGCACAGTTTTGTCTAGTAATCTGCTATGGTAGCAAAGTGTTTCTGAAGCGTGCATTTCTTTCTCTTAAAAAGTAATGCTGAACTCTAGTGTAAAATCTTTCTAGATTCCTGTCAGACAGCACTGGTAAACTCACCAAAGACCCCAAAAGAGGCATTTTCAGGGCTGGCGTGGCTCTGCCTCTGCTTGAATGAAAACCAGAAAGAATATTTCATTTACTCTTTTATATGAGTACTTGAGTGTGTGTTGTGCTAAGAAACACAACAGGAAGGGTAGCAATATTCTTCAGGACAACTTTCTGTTAGGCTTTTTAAAAGCATAGCTTCCTCTTCAAATATATTCAGATGCCACTATTTAAACTTTATAGTGGCTACTGACATATCATGAACTGCAGATTTTAATGAAGATTTATATTTTTCACTGAGCATGTTACTTCATTTGAAATTTGATTGCAAAGTGTGATATCCTTTATTTCATTCATGGTTAATGCAATACTACCAAGCCACTTCATTAAAAGATTGCTTTTTTCCAACATCTTCTTAAGTAACACAAGCTTTTTCTATTTATTTGATTTGAGCATGTATCACAAAAATACTAGAATGTATTGAACAGAGCGTACAAGTCAAGCTTCTTTTCCTAACCAGAGGTTCAACACAAGCTGGAGCTGGAAATGATGTAGAGTTAACAGGACAAATAGCTACCAGTGGAGCCACAGCTGAGTGTTTCATGTTCATTTGTGTAAACTCAGCTTAGACTACACATCAGACTGTGGCTTATATTGGTTTATTCTGAATATATTGTCTGCAGTTTTACCTGTGGCTGAAATCTCCTGGCAGACAAAAGGTTTTCTAAGTATGGTTTGTGGCATGAAGTGAAATAACTTTGTGGATTGAACCTAGTTTCTGGGAACTTCATTATGAAATTTTCTTACTAAAAGGTATGAGTTGAGAGCCGAGAATGCGCCTCTGGTCTCTTTGAACAGCGCAGAAGCACATGGATGAAACAGGATAGCCATGTATTCCTCTATTGCCATGCTACGCATTCATTTGTGGGCTACAAATATAGTATTTTTTTTACTCATTTCAGATGTCAAAAAATATGAAAGTTTTAGCCTTTTAACATCAAAATCATATATTTCTTTCTTACAGTAAACATTTACAAGCATTAGCCTAAATAAAGAGATGGAAAGTCTCATTTTAAGCAATCATCTATTTTGTTTTGTCATCCAAAACATTGGACTAGTTTATGCTTGCCCATTCTGCAGTTACACAATTCATGTTTGTCACAAATGTGAAAAAAAAAGAAGGCAACTGGATTTCTCCCCAATTTCAGCAACCTCAGTTTTCCAAAACTCTTACGTGGTAGCCCTACATCCTTTCTTTTCCTTTCTGTACATGGAGTAAGGAGGAAAAGATAGCTCTGTGGAGATTTCATCCTCTCTGTCACTGCTTTATTTCTGATGAAAGACTTATTCAAATCTGACTGACACTGGCAATCTGTGCTGATTGTGCTGAAATATATAAACATACATCGATAATATATGTATGCAGACTTATGCTATGCAACATATACAATGACATGAGTATAAAATCTAGACCACATGTAGAAGGCATTAAAAGATCTATATATTCAATAAATTTGTATCTGGACATATGGTATATCTGCTACTACGATTTTTTGCCACTAACCAAATCGGCTAATACTAAATGATCTTTGGGAATAAAGTCAACAAGACAGAATAAAAAAAAAATAAATTCTATTTTGAAAATGTTCGTATCTAAGACAGATACTAGCCTACAGTTTTTATAGAACAAATTTTGAGAAAAGCAATAAAAGGAAAAAATGGGATACTTTAAAAAATTCTGTCTCTAACAACACCCTTTAAATCATTGGGTATGATTTTTAAACTGTAACTCTGAGGTCAACAGCAACTGTGTTTGTATTAGTTTTTTAACTTGGATCATGACTGTGCTTTGAAATTAGTTTCTCCATCATGTGCTCTTACCATGCTTTGGTTCACGCCACTGAGTGGCCTTGGTGTATACAAGATGTATTCCTTTTGGATGGAACTAAATTTAAAATGTGCTCGAGAGTGCAGTTTATGTACTTCAGCGCGTAGTACTCATTATGCATATGGGATCAGTTTAGGACTAGTCGAGGTTAAGACCTCTGAAATGCATGTGTTGTGCAGGAACTGTTTAACTCTACGGTTCTCTTGTTATTGCATTGCAGTACTTGCCAGTACAGTATGCATTGAACAAATCAATTTTTGTCTGAGACAGGACCTCTGTTTTGCTTCTAGACTGTATCTTTTTCTCTGCAGCGTAGGTTTCATGGGATTTTCACATTCAGGAACTCACAAGTTAATTAAAACAAGAAAAATCGGTGTAGGATGGAAGCAGTGAAACAACTTATTGAAGCATGAACATAGATGTTATGGCAGAAAACATTAAATCTATCAAAGCTTGATTTTTTTTTTTTTTTCCAGGAAAGAACAGTAACAATTAGAAGACAGACTGTAGGAGGATTTGGATTAAGTATAAAGGTAGGGTGATTTTTTTGGTCTGTTATTCTAAGTTAGACAAAATGTGTCTTTGTATATAGTTAATGTTGCTTTTAATGAGGACAGACTATATTTTAGAGAGCTAGAAACAAGAGAGCAGACAGATTCTAGGATAAAAATACTGTCACAGTAGGCAACCAGCAATTACACTGCCCTATGGAATGGAAGGCAATGGAAAGATCATTCCCTTAAAATTCAAGTTGAGAAACTCTGTAACAAGTTCATCATCAATTCTTCTACAAATATCACATTAATTCACTACACTTCATTAGTAGGACAGAAAGTCTTATTGCTGTCTCATATTGTTTATTTTGCTGTAGATCAAGCAAAGGCATCAATTTATCATGTTACTATACATTTGCTTTCTTCAGTAAGATTTAAGAACATATGTAAGCGTAGGTGATCCTTTTTGATGGAGGGAGGGATGAGGAGAGTGAGGAAGGGTTAATAATTTTTGTCTTCATAGTTATGATTTTGAAAACCTTACCTGAGCGTTGAATCTCAGTGTAGACAATACAGCATTAATTTTGTCTTCTAAACACAGCAGTCCTCAGTGTCAAGGTAGCAATGGAAAAAGTGAAGCGTACTTCACATGAATGCAAAGAGGCTTAAATTATGCATATAAAGTGAAAGTATAGACCTCCCTGTGAACATCTGCTAGTACTGACCTTATAAGAAGTGACTCAGAAGAGGGACTAATGTGCATTTGTGTTGTCATTAATAAGAATATTGCTGAATAGAAATACTAGTTCTTAAAATATGTCTTGGTACACTTGCTGTTATCTTGTTGACCCACTAATGACCTCTAGTCAAGGAAAACTAATTGCTATGTTGTGGCCAAAGTTTCTCATGAATTTAGTCAACAGCACACAAGTTATTTTCCTGCAATATCATTATAGGTTACAGTTCACTGAGTAATGATGAAGTAATGTGTGTCAATGTAAATTCAAGTGTATGGATGAATGAGGTTTTATTTAGCTGGTGCTAAGAAATAGCTATATAAACTGTGCTAGAAGCAACTGCTATAGAATTTACAAATAAAGTCTTGAAATTAAATTATTTTATTTAATCATATTTTCTAGGTTTATTTTATTGCATAAATATTAATCTCAGTAGTGGAAAGGTGAAGCTACATAAATTTTGATGTGAATAGACAATTTTTTTTGTTCATTTTTGGAATACCTAACAATCAGGTGATGGAATCGCTTACACAGATGTCATTAAATAGAAAAGACATCTCTTTCAACAAAGCAAACTCAAACTTACTGGGATGGTGTAGATTAGATAATGAAAATCGTGAGTAGAATTCTATGGTCTGGGATATTCTGTCAATGTAAATCAAGCACTATGATTTTTTTCTTTTTAAATTATTTATTTTAGTAAATCAGTGAAGATGGGACCTCTTTTGCTAGATGCCTTTATTACTAATCCTACATTCTCTAAAAGAAAGCTTGACAAACGGTTGGATAGCCAACACAATCTAAACCAAATAATTCATCATTACGATCTGCTATTATAATTTTAAGCTTGTAGTAAGAAACAACATAGAACTGGAACTTAAAGTGATGTTTTCTGTAGTTTGATAGGCAAACTTTACGAAGACTCACTGAAATGGACTTTTTAGGTATGCCGTGAAGTGTTAATGTCAGTTCCAAATGTTCTGAAAAGTGACAGATTTCTTTTCTAAAAGGTACTATTTAATCATGGTATGCTTCCGCCTGCAGATGAGTAACAGTTTGTTGCTTTGTTGTGTTTTTTTTTGTTTTGAAAGGTTCCTGCAGTTTAGTAAAGGACTGGTGCTTATTAGCAGTTTTCAATAGAAAAGTAATTATTTTGTAGTAATGCCTTAAAGTAGAGGTCTACAAGTCACCCTGTAGGAGTGAGGACTGAGGCATTTCCTCCTTGTTTCCGTAATTCTACCTCCCACAACACCACATACTACAGCAGTTCCTGTTATCGTGCTACTCTCAGATCACTTAAAGATGGGGGTTATCTGAGGATTTATTTGCTGGCAGTGGTGTATATCAGAGGATGCAGTTTATCTGAAGTGTGAGTTATAGCAGTTTAGTGATTAATGACCCTCACTGTAAAATATTTGCTTGTGCTTTGATATGAATTTGTCTAGTTTTGGCATTCAGCTCTAGGGTGTTATCGTGCCTTTTTTCTACTAATTTAAACACCCATTTGCAATCAGAAATCTCACATGACCAAGTCACCTTTTGGTGAAAATTTTGGAAGTGTCATATCCCACCTTAAGTGTTCTGGACCCCTGGATTTTTTTTTTTTTTCCTGAATAGCAGAAGTTCAAAATGTTAATAATTCCAAAATGAAACTGTCTAGTTATCTTTTGGTGGCTTTTCTGTGAGGGGAACTGTCTTCTTTTTTGTTATAACCTAGATGCATCAAATATGTTTGTAAAAATTAAAGATTCATCTAATCATTTTTAAAAACCTGCTTGCAAGATTGATTTTTGCACAAGATCCAAACTTAAGCCCTTTAAAAAATTGCGTATACTCTTTGAAGGTTTGAAAGAACCAAAAAACCCTCTGTTTTGTGTTTTGCTGTGCTTCATTTTACTGAAGTTAATGGTAAAAGTGTGAATGAATTTGAAGCAGAACTGTTCTGATTTACACTTTTCAGAAGGAATTGTTTTCTAATTTCTGAAGCCCCTTTAGAACCCTCAGTAATAAACCTCTGTGTGTGAAGGAATAGCCATGGAGTTAGATGTAGAAATTGAGAAGTGTAGTTTAGTATTTCAGTCATTTATCACATCTCTGATGATTTGAGGTGCATAGATTTGACACAGGAAGCTGCTTAGTGTATGACTTCTGAGAGAACATCATGTTTCTCAATAATTGGAGTGTAGTGTTCTTGTGGAAATAGGCAATAAAATTGATATAGTTCATTAAATAAATTAAGGTTTGCAGTTACAGTCTGACTCCTGGCTACCAGGACTCCGTACAGTGCCATTTTCCTGCCTCTGTTTTGATCATTCTTTTTAAATGACAAACAGCATCACAGATCGGCTGAGATTTGATTTGACTTTTCAAAGTTTGACTTGATCAAAAAATCTCTAAAGCAAGCATGTGCACATATCCTGCTCACATTTATATACATACTCAGATGATTCTCTCCCTCTACATTCATTCTTTAGTTTTTTTTTTATTAATGTATTTTCTCTGTTTTTCAAATTGAAACAATAAAAAAATAAACAGGCTAGAAAGCTTTAATTAATAGATGAATCATGTAGCTTTGAGTTTAAAAAATTTTCTTTTGATCTTTAAAGATTTATGTACTTGCGGAATTCGGTGCTGAATGCATTTTGCAACTGGCATTTTGGTTCCAGCTACGCCATTCTATCGAAAAGTTTAAATGTGGCAGTTAACATTGGCGCATTATTGTCCATATTGTTTGTTAGCATAATGCCTCGCACATTTTTAGCTTACACCAACTAGTATTCTCCAAGACAGTCAGTGAACACAGTTCAGAGCTTTACATGGACTGCTTCCAGTTGGCAACATGCATGAAGTTACTCTTTTTCAGTTGCAAGATAGTTTATAGACGTGAGCCATATTGTGCCGCTAGCCCTTAAAGCTGAAACAAACAGGCCCATCTTTGTTAGTGGAACAAATGTTGCCTTTTAGTATGAAATAAACATGTCCCCTGCATTGTCTTACTCTAAGGATGCTAAAGTCCAACAATTGGTCTATTTTTTTATAGACTCTCTCTGTTTAGAAAAAAAAATAGTAATTTTCTTATTATACTTGGAGCCAAACACAAAAACAGCATTTGTCAATAAAAGTTACTAGTTTCAGTTGCCCTATTTTTGATACAACTAAAACTTCAGAAAAAACCTCATACATAAAAACTGGGAAAAGAAAAAATCTTTAGAACTGTATCATGAGACCCTTTGAAAGGAGGTGTGGGTGACCTCCCACCAGTAATGGCAAACATCCAGGACAATGATCTTCAAAGAGCTGCCAGTGATTAGAGCTTCCTCTGTCACTTCTAGCAGGACCACCTCCTCAGGTGGGCGGCTACCTTTGTTCCAGGCTTATTCTTGTCTGCTTAAGGAAAAATGACAAAGAAAATTTGTGTTACATAGTTGGAGTCTGGTAAAGGTCTCAGCTGTCAAGATTTCAACACTATTACTTGACATGTTTTTGTTCCCTCCTCTGGTCTGAGGTTATAACCACATGTCCACGCTAGAGGGAGGGAAAATTTAACGCAGTGGAGAAGTGGCCTGTGTTCGCAGAGGTTTTGTCAGTAGAGTATCTCCTGAGCCTGTAAAACCAGAATTTAGATACGCATACACTTTTTCTTCTACAGGACAGAGAATCAAGTATGGAGAATGCAGGAAGCAAGGCTTCAGTGTCAATCTGAAGTAGTATTCAACAAGATGTTGTAAGAACGTATAGAACTCTTTTAGCTTTCTGCAAATTGACAACAACAACTGGGTATAGATAAATGGTCAACTGTTTTCTCTTTCCCATTTTGATTTTTTGTTTCTTAGAATAACAGGCAACACCTCCTATGACTAATTTAAAGGAAATCCTTCATACTGGCCAGACTGGGATGCAGTGAGAGGAGATAATTTTCTTCAGTAGGACATTGCTCAGTGCTTCTTCAAATCTGCAGTGTAAATGGGTTTAGGTAGATATAGTGAGTGAGAGAGGAATAATCATCTTGAGTGCATTGCAGGCTGGCTTAGTAATAACAGTAATTTCCCTCTTTACTGGAGATCTAAGGAGGGGGGGAGGCCATTTTCCTGAGAAAAAAGGAACTACGTTAGCTGTGCTGAGCTTTAAACACTACACTTCTTTGCTGAGCTTCAGATGTCCCGACTAGTGCAATCGCTGTGTAACATTGGAGACTTAGGAAGGGAAATGACACAATTATTCTTCTGTTTGTCTGAAAAATTTGAAAGAAATTAAAAGTGCGTTTGACTAAGGAAATATCTGGAGGGTGTAGATTAAGTCTTACAAATTTACTGAGCTTGAACTGGTCATCTTAAGTGAAATCAACTGTTATGTTTACTGTTCCTCTGGTGAAAACCATTGAAAAAATATTCAGCACGTTATAATGCTACAATTTACTTAGTCTGAACACATCTCTGAGCCTGACTGAAATGAAGGTAGCCTCACGGTCTTTGTGAATACTCAGTCCCTGTTACAGATATCAATACATTCTGTGCTCATCTCCCACAATGCCAACAGAACTTTTCTTCTAGGCGTATAACTGCTGTAATATTACCGAGATCCTATTAACTCAGTGGTTTTAGGACCATTTGTGTTGATAGCCACTAGCAGAAGAAATTTTAATCCTATTTAAAATTCTATGGTTTCACAGGAAATTCATCTTTATTCCATGACAGAAATAGCTGTTGAGTGCAGGAGTCTGTTCAGTTTCAAACAATTGGTTATTGCATGAAGAAGGGCTATGTACTGTTCCTTAGACCATCAAAATACCCATGTCAGTCCTTTCCACACCTCAGCGCAGGATGCCTGGACCTAAGAAAGCCATTGTTTCCAAATAAAAACCTGGCTGCTGAAGAGAAGAGTAAGCAAACCCTTAACCAGTTTTCCTAGGCAAAATGACTGCGTGTGGCAGACTGTCATTTCTGATGATCTGAATTTGCTGAGATTACATACAGGCTTACACTTTGATGCTCTCTACAGAGAAAACAAATACTTGTTTCTCTGTGTATATTTGCCTTTCTCTTCCTTTGAGTTTCCTTTTTATTTAAGGTTTCTTTTTAATACTTTATTTTTAAGTGCCATGAATGTTTCCAGTCCCCACAGGATAAATTGAATGAAGCAACAGCATTGAATTGCTGTTGAACTGTTGAATTACTGTCTGACTTACCTTTATTTCTCCCCATTTATTGAACACCTACTGTTCCATTTCTTAAAGTTTCTTTTTCTGTTCCTTGTTACTTGTCCTACTGCTTTGCTCACTCTGTGCTTGTGTGACAGAGACAGAAACAAATAAAGGCTGCTTTTGAGATGAAAAGTCCAAACTTGCCTTTCTTGGGCTGTTGTTTACCTGTTTCTTGCCAGCATGAAAACTAAGTGGTCACAGCGTGGCTGCCATTGTAATGTGATGGCCATTTTGCTTTTGTAGGACACAATTTCAGACTCCAGAATGCATGGAAACTGATGTTCTTTTCCATCAAGTCTTGTACATCCTTCAATTCACTTCCTGAGCTTATGATGGCAACTGAGAACTCCTTTATGAGAGACAACAAGGGATTAATCTCAATCAACTATTTATTTTTAAAAAAATAAATTAAAAAAAGAGGAAATGCAGGATCAGAATTATTTTCTCAGTCTGTCTGAAAACTGCAGTTAGAGAAATGGTAAAATATAATTTTAAGTAAAAGATATTTCCAGTGACTGACAAGATTGCCATTTATTCTGTTTTCAGGGTGGAGCAGAACATAATATTCCAGTGGTCATTTCTAAGATTTCCAAAGAACAAAGAGGTGGGTGTTAGATAAGTACACTGTGTTTCGATGTGCTCCTTAAAGCAAGGTGCATTAAGTCTTGAGATTCTTCGGTGAGTGTTAAATAAATAACACTCATTATTTACATTAGTAAATAAATGCTACTGGTGTATCATTTCTCTCTCCAGGTCATTATGATCTCTCTCTTCCTCAGAACAGTTCTCTGAAATCAGAGTTCAGAATTTGTGTTTGGAGTATTTTGTAAACAGTCTTTAAGATGATTTAAAAAAAAATCACGCAAAGCGTTATTTTTAAGGAGAGAAATAGGAAGGTATTTAGAGAATGAAAATATTCAGCAAATTTTACCAATTTTAATGATTTTGTGCCTTTTATTTCCAAATGGTTATTGCTAGGAAGCTGTAGCAGATCAAATGTTTGGGTCTTAAAGCATGGTAACATGAGAAGAGAATGCATGTCTTTTGTACTGGTTAGTACGGTAATGCTCAGACAGGGGTGGGTAATGGCAGAACCTTGACAATACCCCTGTCTATTTCAGCATTAGATGCTGTGCTGTGTTAGCCTTTGCAGCAACTCATATATAGCACAACCGGTACTGCGTAAGGTCTTAACCATACTTATTTTTAATTCATGCAGAGCTGGTGCTGAATCCCTGTATTGTTTTTAACTGGTAAAGTTTTGGAATTATTAGAATGATGTAATATGTTCTAGGAAGAAGGATAATGGTTGAACAGCTCATGATTTGTGCAGTGATGAGAAATGAAGGTTGTCAGTCAATAGTAGTACAGTGTTTATATATTTGTTGTATTTATGTAGGGTCAGAAACATCAACTTGGAAGCTTTTACCTCCATCTCTAATGCAATTGTTCTAGGAGGCTGCTTCTTCACAATTGAAATGTACCAGCATAAAAAAAAATCTCATATTCACCCACACAGATAAAGAGAGGTACAGGGGAATCAGTGTATTGAGAGATGAAAGCCAACGCTGAAAGGTAGATGTGAAAGTTGTATCTAGGGAGGCTACAGAGTAACGTGGAATGAGCCCCTAAGGAAGGCAATAAGGTTAACCTTAAGAAGTTATACTTGTGACTCCATTCTTTTCAGTATACAATATTATTATTATATATATATAATAATAATATATATGTATATATATATTTTATATATATACAGTATTATTATTATGTAATACATAGTACTGTGGCATATATTACCTACACTAGCTATTAAAATACTATTAAACACTGCAGGAAAAATAAGAAATGTAGGCTTAAGTTTCATTGAGCACACAAAAGTCTGCAATCTTCTTTTATTTTTGTTGTTATTTTTTTGCTGCGGTAGCTGATACATTATTTATAACCTCAATACCTAGCTGAGATACAATCTCCATTACTGCTTTCAGTAAAAATACCGCTGATTTTTAGAGAGCTAGTTCTGAGAGACATCTCTTGTGTAGGAGACAACTGTCTTGTGGTGTAGAAGTGTCACGCCACATGTCTGTCCTAGGGATCTTTCATACAGAAAATGCTGTCTGACCTAGAGCCTCTACCTCAAAGCTCTGCAGGCTTGATTCTGCCATCCTCCCGGTTGACTCCAGCTCTTTCTTTGGACCTCTAAACAAGAATGTGACATTGGATACAATTCTTAAAATCAGTGATGCACATAGGATAGTTAGGCTAGCACATTAGGTCATATATAAAGGGTTAGAAGAAGAAGAATTTTGAGATATGCATTTATTTCAGAAAAAAGAAAAAAATGTTTAGCTCCCAGTAATTTCAGCATCCTTTGTTACATCTTGGTAGTAAGACCAGTCCTTCAAACATGTATTTGAGTGTCATAATTTGTGTCAATAATAATTCCAGTTTTTACAATCCATGCAAAGAAGTAAGGTTTATGGATCACATCCAATTCTAGCGTTTTCTAGACAGTGTCTTCTGTGAAGTTTTGGAATGCTGCAGATAAGTAGTCCTGTACAGCCTGTTAACATTCTTTAGTTCACATGTTAGGGGTTATTTATTTCTTTATAGTCATTTAAATAGTCTTTGTTATATTTCGTGTGTATTTATAAAGTATATTTGCATTAGATAGCTCTGTAACTCAAAGCTATTTAAAAATTACAGTTGTAGAATTAGATTTTATAAATTGCCGTGTGATTTTTAGAGCTTAGATTTGTTTTAAAAATCAAACTCAGCTGGTGATTTTGTACAGTATACTGATTGTCTAGCTCTTCAGCATGTAGAGTGTTATTCAGCATAAATATTCCACTGATCTTATCAAAGATGCAGGTTCTAAAGTATCTTGGGTAAAAGCTTCCAAGTTAAATTTGTCATTCATAAGTAGCTGTGGAGTCTCGATGTTGCTTTTTCCCCAGAGTTAGGAAGAAACAATCTCTCACAGCCAGATAGGACCTAGCCCTGGAGTCCTCATCTATTCAGAAAAGTATGGCATACCTCATCATAATGGCCTGAAAGGTGCTAGTGACTGATGGAAGATGTTTCATAGTCTTGTGCCTGGGCTGGGTAGACTCTTTCATTGTAACACTGATATGCCAGTATTTGGGGATTAAAAAAAAAATCCATATCATTTATTTGGAAGTTGTGTGTTGAGGTTTTTTATTATTTTTCTGTTTAAATTTTTAAAAATTATGTGAAAAAATAAATAAGAATACATGTACAAGAAATCAAGGCTGTTTGTACAAAAAGAGTGAAAAATATGCTTTCTGTTTTCAGCGGAACTTTCAGGTTTGCTCTTTATAGGAGATGCAATTCTACAGGTGAGTAAAATCGCAAGTTCTTTTGTTTATATTTTTCTAGAAAAGTGAAATGATATCTATACTTATGAAATGTAGAGTAAGTCTTCTCTTTATCTTTTTAATAACAGATTAATGGAATTAATGTGAGAAAATGCAGGCATGAAGAAGTGGTGAGCTTTTCTGGTTTTTTAGTCTACTTTTTGTCTTTTGTAGTTATTGAGATGACAGTGTACGCTGACAGCTAGTATCAGTTCTATCATTGTTATTCCTAAACAAATATGACTGCACTGTCTAGCATGACAAGTAATTCAGATTTTAGTGCAATTGCTTCTTGCTAAATTTGTTGTAGTTGCTGTTCTCAGATAGGCTTTTGTATATTAAAGTTGATTAGTTTATTATGCAGATTTTAGCTGTACATATTCTGACATTTCATCTTCTGGCTTATAGCTATCAACTTTTAGCAGTGCTAGAAATTGCCGGCTCTGTGAGGTCACTTTAATTTCATGAGCTGTAATTTGCTCTGTGTTGGAGGTTTGTTGTTTGGTTCGTTTTAATCCTATTTAAAAATTCAAACAAAACTATTCGTCTGGCTTTTGTTCTCTGGCTGTTTCTTATGAGGGTGCTTTCCTCCTTCAGTTAAGCTGTGATCAGTATGGGTTTAAAACAACAGTATTTTAAGGACATTCTTTCTACAGAAGCCATGTGTATTTGAGATTTCTGTAGTAGGCTGGCTCCTTTGGTAAGTCAGCTTTGCTAAAAGTATCATGTACGTTGGTTATATTTTACTTTTTGACTCTTCTTAAGTATTTTTAGAAGCAGGAAACCCTTTACTTCAGAAAATGATGCCAGAAATTAGAAGATTACCAAAGGAATTATCTTTAAATTCTATGTAGCTCAATAGAATTTGTACCTGTATTCTTAAAATAGCATAGCAAAGTTATGTCTGAAAGTTTACTTTTTTATAACTTTGCCAATTCAAAGATGCTCTATATTTCATACTGCATTCTGTTATATGAAAGGTCATTGAACGTATGCTATTCAGGTAGAGAAAGCACGGGTTAATAAAAATGAATTTCTGAGGAGCCAGTTAGTGCAGGCTGGAAGATTAGACCACCACACTACTGCACTTCTCAGAGTGCTTTTTGGAAATTTGTGCTGCAAAGTATGCTTCATTCTTCAGAGCCTTCGTCATACCACCTTCCTACCACCAGCAGGCTGATAGTCGTAATTATAGTACTTTTAAGCTTTGTCTGTGCAACACTGATCAGACTTTAATCTTCTAGGAGCTTACCACAGTTGTTTGGTTTAATATGCATTGATATGGTAAATCTCTCAATGGGACTTAAATAGGCTGTTGGAATTTCAAGACATGAGAAAAGTACATTACTAAAAGTGTAGATTTGCACACTCAAAGGTACATTAAAAACTGGTAAGCACACCAGGATTTTTTTTTTTTTTCTGAGTCAATCTCTTAACCATTACAATTATACATAAAGCTGTTGGCTATTGTTCTGGTTTGGCAGCGGCCGGAACAAAAGCGCCACGCGGCTGCCCCTCCCCCCGCCGGGGTGCGGAGGAGAATGGAAAGAAAGAGGCAGAAACTGGTGGGTCGGGATAAGGGCAGTTTAACAGAACAGCAAACAG
>Ga0065711_1042138_pt1 | contig 15617 bp, 5 predicted proteins | sample Hoacrofraction12_FD_59098 | JGI IMG/M metagenome (GOLD analysis project Ga0065711, IMG submission 59098) | Hoatzin crop microbial communities from Cojedes, Venezuela - Epithelial fraction 12 v2 (version 2) | ecosystem: Host-associated > Birds > Digestive system > Esophagus > Crop | place... | reverse complement strand
AAAACATATTTCCACATGATACAAAACACTACCAGCTGCAACTGTTTTCCAAACTTCCTTCTTAAGTTCCTGTCTTCAGTTGCTTAATCATAAATTTGCCAGGTTTTGATTCTTTCCAGCTAAGTTTCAGCCAAAACAGTTCAGCTCTTTGTGATAATAAAGCTATGGAAAATATTTTATTTTGACAACATCAGTATTATTCCCTTTCAACTACGCATCTCCAAGCCTTTGAGAAAGGAGCTGATCTTTCATTCAGAGAAGTGACTTGTTTGCTAGCTATGTGCTTTTTTATACTTCAGTAAAACAACCCCTGCTCCAGTCATATAAGGAATGAGTACTGAAGGAAAATATTGCCTCGAAGAGATTTATTTCTGTTGTTACAGAACATAGACAGTAAATAGTGACTGAAAAAAAAAGTACATGAGAATGAATATTTTAATTGACAAGGTAGTTGAATGCTGCTTTCCTTGACTCTTCCACTGAGTTCCTATATGATTTCTGACACATTGTCTATTCTGAGTGAGGATAACATGTCTTACTTAGTAAGACTTACATAATTCCTAAAAAAAATGGCAAGAAGAGTGTTGACTTCCACTTACCTGCCACTGATGACCCATCTGTACATGAACTGTTGTTCTCTGATCCCAAAGAATTGTGATGTGCTCATTAGGAAAATGAACAACAGTGAAAAATCCAGCTTTCCATAACAGTATTTTTTGCAGTTTGTCTATGTAACTAGATAAGCTCTGTTCAAAATAAAACAAGGCAGCTTATAATGTAAGTAAAGTCTTCACAAAATGTTCACTTGACAGGATACAAAACACCTAATTAAAATGAATGACATGGTTCTCAGACTGAAGTCCAAAAACTGACAGAAGGCCACATGGGTAAATGCTTAAACAAAAGTAGTCTGGATTTTGATTGTGAATAGTGTTGTATTTTTAGGATTTTTCCTATTTTAAAAGTTGATTTTATATAAAATTTACAGGATGAGTAACAGCAACTGGAATGAAGATTAAAATGTTAATGGTTCATCTGTTAGGCAATTAGTCTTAAGGTTCCTGGTTATTATTTTCACTTAGTTACACATCATTGCATTCAGAAGGTCTTAGCCACATGCTTTTCTTGAAAAGAGATAGGTAGAATGATGCATGGAGCTTCTTCTTGAAATAAGGAATCGTCTGAATGTGTCCAGAGATTGCCACCTTACTTACATAAAGCATTCTTCTCTCCATTCAGTAACAAACAGATTCCAAATTATTTGTAGCATGCACTAAGATGTCTAGTTTAATTACACAATACTTCATACAAAGAGACATAACTTCCTTTGTATAGTCAGTCTAGAAACTGTAAATAGTACTATTTATACTAAAATTACTAAATACACTAAATATTTACAGCAATAGGGTTTAAAGTTTTGCCAAAACAAAATTTAAATTAAGGCTGTGGAGGATATACCAAGGACTGCAATTTATTTTTTTACAGCTGTATAGGAATATTCCTCCTATGCATTCCACACCAGACTAAACTCTCAGTTCCAGTGGAATTAATAGCAAAACTCCCACTGACTTAGAAATATCTGGATTTTTCCTGAGACACAACACAGGAATTAAGTCTAAATAAAAGAACTACGATCCTCTAATCTAAGATTTTTGGGAAATATAGACAAGATTTTGTTGAGGGACTGACCAATCCAGATGTGATCAGCACTTACAGTAAAGATATTTATGCCTCTGCTACTTAAATGGCACAGTAAGTTTTTGCTAACGAAAGGAAAAAACACCCAGAGAAGTATATATTCTACCTTTTGATCAGTGTTAAAGACTGAAACTTACGGGATTTCCAGTTTCATCATCCAATATTAAAAAAGATTTTCCAACATTAATAAAAATGTTTTTTCTGCAAATGATTCCAGTATTAAAACAGTTAATATTCTCTATAATAACAGAAAAACTGGTTGAAGAAGTACCCTGAAGGAAAAAAAATAAATGGACACTTTTAAATATATTAATATAAATACATATATTCTTACGTAGTTCAATTAGCAGATACCTCAGCGTATAATTATTATGTCATGTGCGATTCAAAGTGTAAGCAAAATCAAAGCTTAAAAAACAGTATGTAGGACCCAATAAAACATACATATAGGAAATAAATAGATGCATAGTTTTTAAATCCAGTTTTACAGAGGCTTTACAAAAACATCTCACCTTAACTAGATAAACCTTACAAGTTCCAACAAAATCAAATGTTAGTCCATCAAATGTTCTGTAATGCCGATCCCCATACGCTGTGCACATTGATGGGCAAGGATGGAAGGTGCATTGAAATGATCCATGCTGGCAAATGCTGAAAAATGTAGGACAATAATAGTAATATCAACTGTAACCATGGACAAATGATTACAGCTATTGCACTGAGAAGCAAAAAAAACAAAAGCCATGCAAGTATGATGACTGTGGACAAAAGAATTTTGAAATGTTAACTAGAAGCAGCACATATAAACTGATTCTCTGGAAAAAAAATGTACATATTGAGCCTGTTCAGTCTGTGTATCTTCCTTTTAGAATTTATAGGTTCCAGAATATATAGACATCCAAAGGGCATTTCTTTTGCTGAAACAAGAAAACAAAGCATGCCACCTGAAGTAATACAATTTATTCTCTAATAATTCACATCAATAATGTGCCACAAAGTTAAAGCTTTCTTTTTCAGCTTCTCAAGAACACTTGTTTCTTTACAAGCTGAATCCTAGAATCAACAAGCAACATGTCCTATTACTACAGTCTTTATTCACACTCTGTTTGAATGAGAATTTCACAGAATTGCAAAGGAAAAATTTCAGTAGCCTATTTTGGTGCTTAGTAAAAGAACCATGTTTTGGATAGCTGGGAATTTTGGGTTTTTTCCAGATGCCTAGGTATTACCATCCCCAAACCCTAGGCCTAACAGTTTAGGGGCTTCCAGAATAGTTCAAGTTCTGTCTACGGCCACCTTAAGTATAAAAATGCTTCCTTCAAATATATACTAAATGACTGTTCAGACCTTTCTGAAATACGTTTGCCTTGTAACTGCCTAATGGCGAGGCTTTGCAGCACTGGATAATATGTCTCTTTCTGCATCACCCTCTTGCAATCTGAATAACATTTTCAGAAATTACATAAGATTTATAAATAATAGATAGAATTTTATCTCCTGTAGCCACAAGACATTCTTAAAATTTTGTTTTTTTTCCTGTTTCTAAATAACCTGGACACTTAAAAAGCTTCACTCGAAAAAGACAGCAGAGCTGGTGCCCTGGTATAGTTTTACTACAGGTATACTTTAAAATACAGGTTAAACTAAATATAGCATGTGATATAATTTCAGTGCGTGTCTAACTTTATTTTCAAAATACTGAATTTTCAATCTCCTGATTAAATGAATGCTTCACATTTTACAACTAAAGTATTAATCCGAGTTTTTTGTCAGTGTAAGTTTTCCTTTTCTGTTCATATTGCTATTATATATGACAAGGTCAAAACACCACTGTTTCCAAATCTATGCAGCTCCAATTACTAGTAGCATCATGTTTCCTTGTGTTCTCTCACCACGTAAAACTTGCACCAACCTGGAGTAATTTTCCAGATTTTCCAAGACTCCGCTTAGCCCATCATTGATTTAGCCCACTGTTGCGTTCTGTGTAACTACATACACAAAGTAGTGGTTTATATAAACACATGGCTAAAGTAAGTTAAAAGTACTACATGTGAAAAGTGTTTGCTGTACCAAAGCACAAGTAGATGGCAGCAGGACTCACCCAGCTAATTCTAGTCACCTCAAAGTGGTACCTAAGGCAGGAACTAATCAAGCCAATGGAGAGAGAGGCAAATAGAATAAATTGTATTTGGACTGAAAGAAGAACTGCTGCTTCTTGTGCCATCTGTGAGACATTAGGTTTTAGTTTTACTCTTGGTCTTTTCAAATCCTGCTCGACATGCTGATCTGTTCAGGGCTCATACAGAAACATTTCTTAGCACGTAAAGAGTAGGGAGCTCCTTTGCACGCTTTCTTTTTCAGGAGTCTTAACACGTGTTATTTACAGTCAGAAGCAAGGGCTTAAGAGGTACACAGTGTCTTTAAAATCCTCTGCACCAGTCTTGCTTGACGCCAAGTAAACTAACATTTAGTTATCAGAATCTAGAGAGTCCTAGCTGGAAAAACAGAGCTACTAGTGATCTGCAAACTTTGACTGCTTTTTAAAAAAAGTATTTCCAAGAAGTATTTGTTTAAGAATACGGAAGGCCCAATTCAGCAGTGCACAGAAACTAACCAGCATTTGCCGAATGGTCTCAATGTTTGACAGCAAACCAGCATAGCTAACTGCCCACCCATCTTGCCTTGCACAGCACAGCACCAAAATACTGTCCTGATACCTTCAGTTAGTGTTATAACCTTTTGTGTTTAATCTCATCAGCACATGTAAGCAATATCAGGCAGTTGCACTGAAAACCAAACTTGGGAAACCTAGAACCGCAGTTCAGACAGACCCCAGAGCTTGGACTGAAAGTTTCTGACACTCCACTAGTAGTTTTGCCAATTTAAGAAATTATTTTATTTGCCCTTTTACTGTTCAATAGTCAAATCAGATTAATAGTTATGTTGCAAATACTATATCAGATATGAATAAGATTATATTTAGTATCAATGCACACTATTTCTTTGCACTAAGTAACACTGAAGTTGTTATAACTCCTATGAGTGCCTAAGTGGGTTTGTTTGCACAGGAGTATTCTCATGCTTTGCACAAGCAAGAATGCACATTTCCCTTGTCATACCAAACACCCCTGCATACACATACAGCAGCCTCAAAGACTTTCTACACTTTGTGTCAAGCAAAGCTTGTTGCAGACTTCCCATCTGTCAGTGAACACTTGATTGCCAAAAAGCCGTTATCACTTAATCTGTCTTTGCTTCTGGACATGGAAGACTAGAAAAGCCATGACAGCCTTCAGGATTTGTACATGAATTAACGGACCTGGCCTCAGAAATAAAGAGGGAAGGCTAAACATCCAGTGTCTTTCTGCCTGTACTGCTGCTGCCTTTGGTGAAGTCTCATACAGATTAAATGGGATATAATAGTTCTCTCTGATGCAAGCAATCCCACACCAGGTCCAACTGGAGAGCCGTTTGGAAATAAGGGGGTGAATAACCCGGGTCGCTTTACCTGCCTGCCCAGTGGAGATGGCTTGTAAGTCGCTTCACCAGTCGACCAAAGGGCTACAAATATCTTCTAGAGCAGATACTGAGGACCTGACAAGAGGCAGAGGTAGGCAGTCAGCACAAGGCTGGAGGGGGCAACGACATCCAGACAAGGCAGTGATTAGAGCTGACTGGACAAGCCTTCACTGCACTAGGCTATACTGAGCTGTGCAGGCCAGGAGAAGTAGTTTACCAGGTGACCTCAGTTAAATGCTCCTGGTAAGCTATAAGTAGGGGACAAAAGGAAGGAACTGCTCTGCTGGAAAGCTGGAAGCTACACCACTACCATAGTATCTTGATGCTTGACCGTACAGCTGATTTTTCTGAGGCTCTAGTAAGACAACTAGTGCTGATTAGTGTCAGCTTGCAACATTCAACAGTGGTCAGAGAAGACAACAGACAGGGACCATCAGGAAACAAGTTTGTTTCAGGATCAGCCAGATATGGCATATTTTCACATCTTAGCTCTTTTGAAGCTTATTGAAATGGTAGTGCACTACCTTATAACGAGAGTTCTCAAAGAAACTTCACGGAGTAATGTAGCTATAGGCTGTGTGCTGCATTTACAACACTGGATAGTAAAAGGAGTAGGTTTCTGCATGTATTTGAGGGATCTTATCAACCTTTGTCTATTGGAACACTTCCTTTAAAAGCCGATTGATTCATCAGTTATCCACACACGCAAAATTAGCAACTAATTTGTCTGCTACTATGCTCAGTGTATGACGTGGCTCAGTACTCAATTTATCATTGTATCGAGCGTATGCTTATGGTCACATGGTTATGTTTTGGGTCCTTAGACTGCTCAGATTCAATGCTAAATATGAAAACAAATAAGTAAAAAGCTTTAACAAATGTCACTCAAGTGTAATCTTTGAAGAATTTTACCTGTACTTTTGGAACACTGGCCAAGGAATATTAATTTAGATTGTCTTGATAAACAAAACAATGGATTTTTCTAAATTAAGCTTTTAAAAAAAAAAAAAATCCAAACAGCTGTTATTTTGTTATCTACAAGTTCCTTGAAACAACAAACCCTAAAAAAAGATGTCATTTTAACAGCTCATTAAACAAATGTAAATACAAAATTAGGGCAGATGATTTACAAGAATCTGGTGTGAAATTTCTTTTTAAGAAACATGAAGGAATAGTCAATCCATAAATAAACAACTAATGAAACAGTCACCTAACTAGATCTCTACTTACCATGTATGACAGGAAGAAATGACTTTGTCACCTGGAAAGTATTCCTTTCCTTTCCATGAACATGGACATTCATCTGTTTCCAAGCATGCATCCCCATGTTTAACAAGACTATCAAAAAAAAGAACCAAAAATATACCTTCAGCAGAAGTACACCTGGTCTCTATATACAAAAAAATTTTCCTAAATTTTAAATTCTTAGCATTATTATTGTTGAAAAACAAATAATATTTAAAATATTCTGAAATTGAAAAGGCACAGTTTTATTAGTAATTGTTTATGAACAACTTGGTAATTTCCTTTCAGAGGTACCTGAATACTTTATCTCTAGTAAGTGCTTTGGGCACTAGTACTTCAACCACTATCTCTGTGAAGACTTGTTCGTTAATGTACAGATTTCAAGGTCAGGGAAACCAAGATTTTCCAGACCTTCTCTAAATTTCACCAAATTTCTTTTAACTCAGCCAATTAACTTATATTGAACTAAAGTCAAGAGATCTTCCAGGATACAAGAGAGCCATCACGCCCCTTTTCTCTAGTGGTACATGCTCTTACTATCAAAAATCTGTAGCTGATTGATTCTAAGAATTTTTAAACGAGGACTACTTCTTCTCCTCTTTTTTTCACCTGATTTAAAAAGCTTTCATTTGCTGCATAGTTTTCCTATAGCTGTAGTTACATCTCTTGCTCTGTGAATAATTTAATCAATATCAAAATAGCTATCCTGTTTGCACAAAATTACTCGAGTACATATTTCTGTATAACTGGCACCTTCATGCAACCAATCACAAACAGACTTCATTTTATTAGCAGAAATATCCTCACAGACTTCAAAGGAGACTTTAATGATAACACAGATAACCATATGCATAGCTATTTACAGTTTGAGACTATAAATATATATAGAGAGAGACTATAAATATATATAGATAGATATAAATTTGTGCTTATAATTACAACTCCTAGAGCAACAGATAAAAACTGAAAATTTTAAAAAGTTGTGAAAAAGGCTTCATTAACAGAGAAAGAATAGAGGAATTCTTGCCCGGCAAGACAAAATAAAGCAAGTAGTCTACATTTTAAAGTAAAATATTTGTGGCTTTTAATAGTATCAAGAAAAAACTGAAATATGAGAGTTAGGTAAAGTGAGATCTCAAACAGATTCTACAAATAAATCTCAGGAAATACACCAGAAATATTGAAAGATTTTATTTAAAAAGCTATCTTTTCACTAAGCCCAAGAAAGTTGTACTTCTTCCAAAGATGGATTTATTTTTAAAAAATACTGTAATGCTACTGTGTAGGCAAACAGATATCAGTATGCGACCTCAAGTCTAATAAGAGATAGAACAACACCTTCGATGACAAATCAATCTGCCAAATGAAAATTATGAAATGTAAACTCTTGATAAGCTACAGCAGTGGCTTTCACTCTAACTGCTGTAGCTCCAACTTGTTTTGGATTCTGTATCTATTCCTCTAAAGGATCCTGTTCAATACAACATAAGAAGCTGGAGCAACTAACATGCAAATTACACAGTAAAAGAATTTCTTACAGGCACCATACAATCTACAATTATCCTTGTTTCTAAATGCTAACTTTTGAAATCTATTTGCATTGTGAAATATACAGTCTCTTAAAAAAAGGTGCTGTTGGGCTGATAATCTTTTTTCTTTTTCAAGTTAAGTTTGTCTAGAACTCTAGTACCTCTCTGTAGTAATACATGTTTTATAAAGATTTTCCTGTGTTCCTAACAGTTTTCTGAAGAAAACAAATTTGGTGTTTCTGATGTTTAGCACTGTAATTTGGGCAAGACATTGCACCATGGACAAGAGATCATAGGTGTGAGGCACATCCATGACAGACAGGGTGATGACACTGTTTTGTTTCCCTAATATCCAAAAGAAATGAAATTGTGAAATCTTTCATCATGGAATATTTTATTTACTTATATTAATGAACTGGTAATTTACATACTATGACTTAGATACTTCTTCAGTGTGTTATTCATCAGATGGAAATTTACAACTCTGTAGCTTTTCTTAAAGGGAACGTGTAGATATCATAAACCCCCTCCCCCTATTAAACTGAAAACCTGTAATTTTTCCCCAGGATATGTGAAGTGTTCTTTGTAATCCATACTTATTTCAAATAAGTCACTTCAAGACAATCAACTGTGAGACTGAAATTCCCACTGGTTTAAAGCCGCTCAGGACTCAACAGGGCACATTCAGACACAAAGAGCATCACACTCACAAGGTAACACTAAATGCAGTTTTTTCTTCTCATTATTACCCTGGCTAAAACAAGTGATAACAGCTTTCTCTCTTGTGAAGCCAAGCAAATGGATAGATTTCAATGATCTAAGAATTTCCCACAAATACCCTACAGAGAGGCCTTGCACAGTTCCCCTTTGAAGTATCAGGCATTTTTCTTGACACTTATATGTACTGTCCAACCTACAACAAACTGCAAAGATACAATGACAGCTATCACACTTCACCACGTGGAACATTCAGTTTTGTTACTATCTCATGATTGTCTATAGTTTTGTTCATTCACACACACACAAATATGTAAATAGTCTTAGTAAAGGCATCATTATCTCCTGTGAGTCAACAACCACTTCTTTGCTGCTGCAAAGCCCACAAATCTGGCTGCAAATTCTAAAAAAGCTCTCTTGTAGCCTCCACTGGGGTGGTTTTCAATGGGTTGTGTATTGCATAGCTCTTCCCCTCCCTTGGGCAACAGCCTACTGCCAACCGATTTGTGCAGCCACAAACACTTTTGCCCCAACAATAAATCTGCTCTCTGAGAGTTTCACAAATCTTCCTATAAAGGCCTGCAATAGATTTTAAGGGAGGGAAATAGAAAGAAATGAGCAGCCGGTAACATTTCTAATACCAGAATTCCACCACCACTCATGACTTCCCTAACCAGAAAACAGGATAAACAAATTTTTAAAAACAGCAGATGCTGATTACATCACTGTAGCACCTGGCTTCATGGTAATTCACTCACTGTCTAGTTTTCTTACTTGTTTGGGGAGCTATTTATAGTCTACCTCTTCTTCTGCCCATCCCATCCCATCCCCTCCCCTCCACCCCAGTTTGTTATAAAGAAATACTAAGGATATTTGCCAAGCACTTAACATTTTGCAGAATGCTTAAAGGGTTTTTAGTATCCTTGCTGTATGTTTCTGTGCAACAATGGATTTTTGTCTGCAGTCAGACCCCTGCACTTCTACAGTTTCACCCTGTATTGGGAACCCCCTTTACATTCAGCTCTACCATTAGCATCCTACTGGTGCTAAGCAGAATGGGCCCCAAAAACAGAAATTCACAGAAACAGTAGTAGCAACTTAAATACCAAAGGTAGGTGAGGGTCAGAAAAACAAAAGCTAGAAGTAGAGTGACAAGGATTCATCCAGATTTCGATACTCTGCAACCTTTTCCACAGAGCCCTCTGAAAATTTGGCTCATTCATTGCCTGTGACTTCTCTGAAGTTTTCTTGAGCAAAAAGAAGCTCCTTCCTCTGCACACCTTCTACTGATCGTTGTGGAGAGAAGAAGGTGAAATTTTCTCACATCACAAATGTAATAATACTCAGAGCTGCATAAAACCTGGGTATGGGTTTTGCTGCATCATCAGAGCAAAGCATGCGAGGGACTATCTTGACATCTGTCATTTTAAGTAGAAAAATACTATGTAATTTAACCAAAGTGACTGAAAGAACAAGGGTAAGAACAATTATTAGCACTTTTTTTTTTTTTTTTTTAAGTGCCTGGACTATCACTGTATTGGTGTGATGCTTGATACATTTCTGTGTCATCTCAGCTGCACCTCATATCTACCAATGTTACTTCAGGCCTATGACTCAATTTGTTCAAAGTTCAAATATTTTTACTTAAGCACATTGTATTAAAGCCTTTATCTACACGCCTTCATATAGTACCCTTTTCTTCAAGAATACCGAAATGCATTTCAGTAATAAAAATCATGTAAGGCAGGATGCCAAGGGAAAGTGAGATACCAAAAAAATCGCCATTTACAAACGGCCAAGAGGATAATACTAGCTATCCCTGCTCTACCATTACTGGTTCTTCTGAAAAGAATTGTACACTTTGGGGGGATGAACATCTTTTTTATTCATTATGCTTTTCGTGAATGAATGCATATTTGCAAATACATGTCACAATATATTCCTGGTCTCCAAATTCTTAATCTGTAGTAAAAGATGATTAATTTACATGGCAGATGACTTAACAGTTTTATAGCTGAAGCAGTTTTCAATGTGCAAGATGAAAGTGGATCAGTGGACTTGCTAATCATTGTCAGTAAATAATATCACCAATTTTTTTACAATCAGATCAAGTACCTACTTGAATTGTAGCAAAGATCAAAAACGAAGAAAAAAAAAAACAAAAAAGGTGGCTTGATTGACTCAGGATCCTCAAGTCCTCTCAAAGAAACCCGCAAGAAGTGAAATACTCCATAAGTACACTAATGCTATTTTAGTATGCAATTTTCCTGTTTTAATGAACAAGTTTAAACAGATAATGCACTTTTGTAATGAAAAGAATTTCAGAATGTAACTCCAAATGTAACAGAAGTCTTCCTTTCAAGCCAAATGACAGAAAGCTCGATGATTCTCTTAAAAACAAGAAGAAAACCAGAAGGTAATATGAAAAGGTGCTGAAAAATATGAATGATACTTGTGAAGTTTTACTGTGAAATTAATAAAAGTACAGGAAAAAAAAAAGATATATTTGTTTGCAGCTAGTGTAAATAGAAAGTAGAAGACCAAGAGGATAAGCAGCACTGAAATACATCATAGAGTCTGCGGAGCAGAAGAGGATGGAAGAGAACCAGGTTGTCTTGTTACGGCACTGCAATGGAGGTATTCTTTGGAAATTACCTCCAATCCAATACCTTTAGCATGCTGTAATTCTATAGCCATCAGAAACAGAAATCAGCATAAAACCCAGTGTGGAGAAATATCAGTTCCTGAAGCACCCAAAATACAGGAATGTTGATGCAGTCTTTGTAACAGAACTGTATTTTCCTGAGGAAACAGCAGAGTGCATAGTCACAATGGTACTCCCATGGCAGGTAATCTTCATTTACCTGGAACACATTAAAATCTTCCTGACAGACCTCTCCAAAACTCTGCCTAAACCAGAAAAAGGAAAAAATTAAAAATACTGAGCATGACAGCAGTGGCAGGGTCATCCAGAATAGAGGTTTGAACAGAACACTGCTTTTGTTTTCACACTAATAATAATAAATTCTGAGCTTTACTTAAACTGAGGAGCAGTAGGTCTTTTCGAAAAACATACTAACACATACCAAAAGGACAGGACTTTGAATTCATCTAAGGAGACATTTCAAGACATGATACAGTTAGCATAATTACTTCTAATAAAAGTTAGTTTTCTAAAAATATTTGAAACTGAATTGCATTCTTCCCCTAATATTAGGTTTGTTTTTCCACAGACAGTTATAAGATGACAAAATTCAGTTTTCTTTGTGCAAATTAGAAAGTGATGAGTTTTACCACACTAGGGAACATTGCAACCAGTCTAGAAAGGCCACGTAACTCCACACCACTTGTTCAAGAGAGAAACTGGGTGCATACTGGAATACTACCATCAAAACCTGGTCCCACAAATGTCCGCGGTGTCTTAATGACGATAACTCTGTGTGCCAACATTGAAGTGTTTGGAATCTGGAAATCTTGGTTTTCACAGCAAGATGGAATTAATATATAATACACATGGAAATTATTAAATATTTCTGTTAATGAAAATGTGAATGGATAACTCAATCTAAAATAAATACTAATGTATATTATTAAATAATTCAACTAAGTCAGTCCAAAGAAAAGCATCTGTCTTCAAAAAGATTAGCACAGGTATCAGACATCACTGGTTGCATTCAGTGTGTGCCGCTTAGCTGGACTGAACTAATATTGTTTAGTTCATGCACCCCAAGAACTCCACTGCTCCATGACGAGGCAGGGCTCTTCATGTTACTCAGCGTTATAAGTACTAATGTTTTTATATATTCAAAAAATTGACTACCGTGGTTATTCTGAGGGGCCCTCTATTAAAAGAGGGGGAAAACGACTTTTTAAGAGGCACGGAATTCATTATATCCAGTAGAACCTGCATGTTCTATATCACAATCCATGACACAGGTAAACCTGTAATATTGACATATTCTGTCTCTCAGATCAATTAATCAATATTTCAAAAGCATTGTGAGGTAATCCTTTAACAATGAATTCTGTGTAAAATTTTCAATTCTCTTTCATTTCTGTGTGCCTCCTAGGACAATGCACAGGGAACATCTGCAAATCACAGGAATCCTTGGCACTGCAGTATGGAGTTTGGTTTGTTCCTGCAGCCCCAAGCATCCCATGAATCCATCACCACTACTACCAGATCACAGAAGAGTAGGGGGGAAGCTGCTCTAAACTGTTGCTGTACTAGGCAAAATAATTACATATGCAACATGATTGTGGCCTCTCTGCTGCAGTGATATGGTTAATATATTCCAAGACATACACTCACACACCACAGTACCAAGTAGCCACTAAAAGTCCAGCTAACCTTCAACTGTCAGTTTGAAAAGCTATATACATTGTATATATAGTACGGGTGTTTTATATTGTACACTATATAAAGTATGGAACCGCCAAATCCAACTCATGCTGCAGTCAAGGGTAAAAATAACATCAATGTGGAAAATGAGAAAACACAAGGAAGCTTCTTCAGGAAAGCAAATGGCTTTTTTTTTTACAGCAACAATACGAGCAGGCTACAAGGAACAACGAACAGAAGCTGGCTGTTTCAGAGATCATTATTGGTCTGACTAGGGACCATGGGAGAACTTACAGAATAGGACAGGCACAAAACAATATATGTCCATTTGTGGTAAAGATGTCACATAGTATGCAGAAATATAGGAAGATACTACTGTGTTTTCTCTGTTTCTTCTGCAGTCTGATTAAAGACTGTGTCTTCATGTCAAATCATGCACATTTGGTACACTTAAAGAGGGAAAAATCAATTGACTCATAGCAAACCAGAAGCAGAAAATGTAATTCGAATATTGAACTTGAAAAATTAGAAACTGCATTGTAAACAGATCACTTATTTTTCTGGAATGTAGCATAGAAATATAGGAAATTGCCATTTGAACAGTGACAGATAAAAAACAGTAAGAAAAACCACAAATAAAACCTTAAAAATTCACTAAATATGCCAGCAAAGCAGGGTGGAACAAGATTAGAATCTGTGTTCCAGGAGAATTAGTGTTCGACCTCAACCACTTCTAAAACAGAGGGGAAAGTATACGATCAGAATTTTTATACTGTAAGAACTGCAACCCATAGAATTGGAATGATATCCTGCAAATTTAAATATTCACAGCATAGTTACTTGTATCTGATTTATTCACTACAGATGAAAAAGGAGGTCAAATGAATCACACTCACAGACAACTGCTACTTTTCACTATGATTTACTTATTTTGTATTTAATTTCCATTTCACATAAGTTCCACTAGAATGTACTCTAAGCACAACAAAGAAGGAATACTAGAAATAGTGAAGTATTGGAAAGAATATTTCAGACTCTCTAGATAATAAAAAAATAGACTGCAAAATAAAAATATTGCCTTCTTGAAATCTTAACACTACTTTCAGCAAAAACTGGTTCTTGTCCTCTCTTTCTGTGTTAAATATTTTTCATGGTATCATTGAAGAACAATTATCCCACTAACAGATTGGAAAGATCCTTCCTTCTGAAAAAAATGTAGCTTCCTATACAGGTTTCTTAACTGTGACATATCCACTTTTCTACACCAACTTTTTTTTTTTTAGTGCTTAAAAACCAGTTTAGCTTACAGATAATGAATCAAACTAAACTGATGCAAGATCTGTAACAGGAACAAAAGCACGAATAAGGGAATGAAACTAATCATTTCATATAAAGAACTAATGTTAAGATCAAAGAAACCCAATGGCTGTTTTACCCTTGTAAACTGGACAATGTCACCTCAGTTTTATAGTTCACCAGTAAGAACTGATTGCCTAGAAAGGTGATTTTGAAGTTGCACAAATTCACAGTGCACTTGAACCCTGCAGTACTTGAACTGTCATGAACATAGAATATGGTACTGTTTGAAGGTAATGATATTTGTTTCATCTCTCTTCCAATAATTTGTTTTTGTCTTTCCGTGTTGCTCTGGCTCATGTGGTCTGCAGCACAAATCATTGGAGTGCTAATTCAGTGACTGACTGAGAATATCAGGGCTATTCAGATCCAACAGCTTCTATCTAAAAGCAGCTATTACTAAACCAACTAAAACATTGAGATCCATTGTCTAAATAGAAAACCTGATCGTTAATACATAGCAGAAGTCTCTTGAGTTTCCAAAAGCACACCAAAACCACATATCTTCAGGACCATCTTAATTCTTCTTACAGCAACCTCAAATAAAAATGTAAATATATATACAGTATAGGACCACGGGCCCTAAATATTTAAAAGATACCAGATTTGACTAGCTTGCAAGTAACACTATAATGGAAAGAACTGAACTGCATTTACAGTGATTCTCAATTTATTTTAAAATAAATACACATGATTCTTGGATTACACCTTATATTCCAAACCACGCAGTTTGTCATTGCAGAAGGCAAGGTGCTGCTTTCCCATGAAAGGATTGGCAGAACCTAGAAACTTGTTCCCTTGCCTTCCAAGGAAGTGTCCTTCAAATACAGCATAAGCTCTTCCCCGTCAATCAGAACCTAGCACTGTATATTAAATACACAGACACAAATAGATACTTTGTCATTTCTACTTCATTAGTACAGACGGATTACCCTGGTTCAAATGCTAGCCTTGTGACAGTTTTCTAGCTCTGCCTTAAGCACTGAGGATCAAGTCCCACAAACAAACAAATCTATCTCTCCTTCCCCCCCCAAAAAAACCCCCAAAAAACCACAAACAACAAAAAGGTTTCTGTCACAGAATCACAGAATGGTAGGGATTGGAAGGGACCTCTGTGGGTCATCTAGTCCAACCCCCCTGCCAAAGCAGGGTCACCTACAGTAGGCTGCACAGGACCTTGTCCAGGCGGGTCTTGAATATCTCCAGAGAAG
>Ga0065711_1042137_pt1 | contig 15618 bp, 11 predicted proteins | sample Hoacrofraction12_FD_59098 | JGI IMG/M metagenome (GOLD analysis project Ga0065711, IMG submission 59098) | Hoatzin crop microbial communities from Cojedes, Venezuela - Epithelial fraction 12 v2 (version 2) | ecosystem: Host-associated > Birds > Digestive system > Esophagus > Crop | place... | reverse complement strand
CCCCCCCCCGAGCCTCAGCGGTCCCCGAGCCACGGCCATGCCGGGACCCCCAGCCCCAGGCCGCCCTTGCCGCGTCTCGGCTCCTTCTCAGCTCCCCAGGGCGGTAAGTCACCCCGGGCTGGGGACGGGAGCGGGCTGGATGCATGTTAATGAAAGCAATCGCCGTTAAAATCTGTTCGCAAATCTGCTGGTAGAACTGTTGGAAAACTGGTTCAGGATACCTTTTCAGCTTCTATTTGTAATTATGGAAATAGGACATTTTGCTACCCAAACATAACCTTGAACATACTATACAAATACCATTTAATCTCAATCAGTCCTCAAATTTAAAAAGAAAACCCAAACGAACCTTTACCTTAGTGCCGTCCTTCATACAGGTTAAAACTGTTTCCTAGATATTTCTGTCCAGATTCCATGCAAAGCAACAGTAGCTGATTGTGGGCAATAGTTTAGAAGGAAAAAAATGGAGATTTTTGGTGTTGGCGTAACATTGATTACACAAATGCAGCTGAACGAAGCCTGGTCAAAGGCACGTGGGAGCATAGCAAGTGGCGGGGGTAGCAACAGAGCTTTGGTGCTGCTGAAGAAATCCCACTGCCTATAGTTACTGCAAGTGGAAGTGTCCGTGCCAGCGTTTGGGGGTCTGTCCCAAGCAGCTGGATTGGAATGTGTTCTGCTGGAATAGAAGGTCTGGCGCAGAGCTAAACTCCGCACAAAACGCTGCTGGCTGCTGTTGCCGCTGTCTCCTCCTCTGCCTTTTCAGCTGGGCAAATAACACACGTGCTCTGCATTCCAGGCAAGAAATTCATAAAAACTAATGGAAATTTAAGAAAAATCTTTGGTGCAAAAACCCCTAGCCATTTTCTCCCCAAAAATATGTTTCCGCAAACCCCAAATCTTGTTACTTCAACACCATCTAATACAGGGATTAAAAATACTTTTTAAAATCACTGTTTTGCTGGCTAGGATTTGTCATGCTGAGTAGCATCTGGTTTTCGGGAAAACCTAAGGAGAACAACAGACATGATTTTCCTCAGTAGATTTTTCCTACGACGGGAACACGTAGTTCGGTAGAGCATAGGGTCTGAGCACTACCCTGTTCAGTGTCGATAGATGGGCTTCCTAAAATTTTCCTTCATAATAATAGGATAAGCAGCTCCACAACTTCTTGATACTCTAACTACAAACCCACGTCACCTCCACATGTAGAAATCAAGATGGGGAGGTCTTCACGCAGCTCAGAAGTAAGTCTCAGTCTACAGCCACCGTGGGCTAATGGAGCTCTGCCGCAGGTACCAGCTCCAGCCTTGGTCCTGCAGTCTGGAAGTTGTCGTGTTGGATGGTGGTTTCCACTGAGAATCAAATCACAAATCCCTAAAGTCAGATCAATTACGAGAGAGCAAAAAAATAGACTATTACTGTGCTTCATCTATTTATATATTTAATTATATTTATATATGCAGCAACCAGGCCACAAATTGTATAATTATTTACCTACCAGGCAAAGACTCAGCATGACACCAGGAGAAGGAATTTGTGTGAACAACATCCTGGTGACAGGTTTCTTCGCTGTGCTGTGCCCTTCCTCCTCACCTGTTCCCTAGCAAGGCAGGCAGAAGAGGGCCCTGATCTGGAGCTGTGTTTTTGGCTTTGGGATCAGAAGTACAGCACTGAAAGGGAAGACTGAACGTCTGTTGGTGCCCAGCCTGCAGTGCCCAGAGTCGCGTCCAAGCGGAACCCATGCTCTCCCCAGGCCTGGGAAGCTGCCCACCCACCCTCTTCGCTTAGACCCAGACGTGCCGAGCAGTCACAAGACACCGCAGGAAGAACGGGTCTCAGCTTTACCAGCAGAGATGAAAATTACATAGGCATACTCTTTGCGTTAAATATAAGAGGAGTGTTCTTCATGTGACTCACCAATGATTACGGAGAACAACCAAAAAGCCATGATTAGCCTTAGCTGAAGCCTTGCAGTGTGCTCCCTGCGTTAAGAACACGGTGCCTTGCACCCAGGAGGCGAGAGGCATGCGTGACAGGAAAACAAAGGGGGAAATCCCAAAAGGTGATGCTGCAAAATGTGGGAAGGCTAATTTAGGTGTAAAAATAAAAGAGCATGTAGATCAGAAAGGCTCTGTTCTCTCCTGCAGCAAAAACCTTCACTTGAATAAACTCAGTAGGAGCAAAGTTACATCCAGGTTTTTGAGCATAGCTGGTGGCAAAGATTGGAGGCAGACAACTAAGGAAGCTTCCTATCCTATTCGAATGGAGAAATCCGTTGGTGTAAACGGAGCCAAATTGAGCTTACTCCTGTCATCTGCTGTTTTAGTGTAAGTGTGCCAGGTTCTTTATTTTATTTGAAGTCCCCCGGAATAAGGTGATATAACTGTTCTCCTTGTAGTTGATTAAAATCAGATGTGACTCATCAGGGAGTACTGTAATCAGAAGGAAAATGAGCAAAAGTAATCAATAATAAAAACTGAATAGGAAATACTGTATTTATTTAATCTTACAGTAGAAGCATTACCTGTATTTTTTTCACCAAGGTGAATTACGAGGAACATCCTTCAGTGAGCAGAATCCAGCGCTCAGAAATTTGTGACTCAGCACTTCTGCTGAATGCCAGCATCTAAAGCCTGAACCGAAGGAATAGCTTTGCTCGCCAGCTCATCAGTATAGTGCCAGTTCGAAATGCAGGCTCAGTGTCTGCGAGGGACGGCGTGGCCCAGTGGAGAGGGCAATAAGCGTGCTGGACTCCATCTGGCCTCTGCCACTGATGTCTTCCGTGAGCTTAGCTCACCCGTGCCTCCGTTCCATCTCTCAAAAGCGGAGATGCCGCGTGCAGGAACAGATCAGAAGAGTGTTACCACTAACAGTGTCAGGACACACATAAACACATCAGAATCCACCTCCCAACTTCTTCCTTTTCAGGCTTTGAATCTTAAAAATAACGAGCACAGTGATCCGTTATTTATTTCACCTTGCCATTTTCCACTACACTCTTCCCTTCTTTGTAGAAATCTACATGTGAAATGGAGTGGCTTGTTTACTCCGTGGTATGGATCAGTTGTGTATTTTATAAGCATCATATTAACAGCAGGATTAAAGAGCAATAGCTGTGATGTTTAGAACTGTGTTTTGAATTCTTAGGTGTTATTAAAATTAACAGAAGTTGAGTGCTCACCTGATTGCCCTGCTTTAGAGAGACTTTTGTACTCTGACTCTTCTTAGCAGGAATTCCATCCTAGGTGGAAGGAAAACAAAATCATGGTTAAATGATGAGCTGTCCTTGTGGACTCATTAACGACAGCTGTGGACAGTCCTAAGTGATTTTCTACCAAATGCATTCATTTAGATAATGCAAAGAGAGGAGGTAGATTTAAAAAAAAAAGTTTTCCAAAAGCTGCTCTTAATAACATGAATTAAAATGAGGCGTAGAAAATAAAGAGACATTCAATTTAGGATAAAAGTAGTTCAGGACTGAGTATTTAATCTGTTAAAAGCCAACCTACAAATGATTTTAAAGAATAATTAAAAAATAATTCTGTGGTCCTTGCCTGCAAAAATGAAGCTTACTGTCATCAGCCTGCTTCAACAGGTGGCAATAGCCAATTACCAGTTTTAAGCTGTCAAAGGAATTAAGAAACAAATCCAATGTAATTCTTCATGTTTGTTTCCTCCGGAGGAGGGGCAAAGCGGCACGATAGTTCAGCCAGCAAATAGCACTCCTTAAGCAGAAGAAAAGAAGAACTTGTTGGGAGACATTTACTTTGTATATTTGGGCAGTGCAGCTCTTTGCGTTTGTCCCCGGGTCATGGTTCTAGTTGACAGGGAGTGCAACTCTCCCAAAGAATTAAACAGTACATGGAAGGGGCTGAATCTTTTCATTTTCTCCACGATGATCCAGCCGTGTTCTGCCTGTGACGGAGCCGGGGCTGCTCTCTGGGAGAGCACGCGACCCTGGCCGGAACCTGCCATCTGTTCTCTGTGTGCCTTCTGGAGTCCGCAACGGTAGGAGGAGGGATGTTGGAGGTGCCCTGCCCAGCCCTTCAGCAGATGCCTTCCAAACCCACCACCTTCTGCCCGCTCAGTGTTAAAAAATCCTTCTGGGGTTCCTTGCTATCAGTGCAGTGTCCGAGTACCTCAAAGAGCTGATTTTCTGCAGTCTTGAAGATTTCTCTGTTCACTGTCTGCTCGGGGTCGCTAATAGTGACGTTGAATAACAACCGGTCCCTGGTATACCCTGCTACTGACTGCTTTCCTACCAAGCCTCGTTCTTTGCTTCCAATCTTTTAATCTGCTTTCGATCCGTGGAAGAGCCGTCCCCCAGTACTGCGTCAGCCTGTTTGCGTTCAGCCTCCTGTAACGCCTTTGTTAATGGCAGAACACACGACCGCCACGTTTCAGTCTTCAGCCAGCCTCCCCGTAGATTCTGCTACTCCTGGAACAGCGGCAGCCCTCCTGCCTCGGGACCCCTCGTGCAGAGGACCTGATCTGCTGAGCTCTGCTCCGAGCCAGGCAGCGAGGAGCGGGAGAGGGGCTGGGGTCTGCCTTGCAGCCCAGCGAGAGCCTTTGCTGAAGCTCCACGCTTACAGCAGATCCGTTAGCAGGGCTGTTATGGCTTTGTGCTCCTCTCCCCTGCTACAGCCTTCGCTGAGCAGGGTGCCCTGCCTTTCCGCGCTGGGCAGGAGGCCTGCGACGCCTGTAAGGGGAGGGAGGGCAGAGCTGTCCTTCCGGAGACGTGCTCCGCACAACGCAAGTGATCTCCTGCGCTGCAGGCAGCCAGCGGACCTGCTCGTGGTCTGCTGCACCTCGACTCTGCTTCAGCAGAGGTTCACCCTCAGACAGCGATCCCCTCTCAGAGCTGCACCGTTCTATGCCACATTAATCAGTCGTCTGCAGGACCACGAGACCAAGTGGATATGGTCACTAGTGCCCAGCACCTTCATCACCCACAGCTCTGGTTCTGCTTAAAGAAGGCTTCTCAGGCCTGGTATTTACCTCCAGTGATAGTAAAACATCACCCCTTGGTAGCTGTTGGGTACTTTGACCCAGCCAAGGCAAATTAGATAAACTGGGATAAAACAATGTAACAGTAATTTAACCAAGAAGTTACCCCAACATGTTATTTAACAATGCTTTGAACAAAGTGACTCTAAAGAAGAAAAAGAGAAAGTGACCAAAATCAGAAGCTACGTCAAACGTAGGCAATACATAATTAACACAGTTATACAAAAAATAACAACGGTCTAATGAACAGTATCTGGTCAAGAAAACATAGCCAGTCCAAAGGTAGGTGGAATGACACCAAGCCCAGCACAGAGTAGACTGTCCCACTGTACATCGCAGCTGGCTGTGCTCTCTGAAGAGCAGCCCTTGCCGACTGACACGACGGGCTGTGGTTGACAGCTTATTCTCATACCCCTCACGCCAGTATCTTCATGCCTCTGAATGTCACCCTGAGGACTAGTGTGCCCTGGCATAACAGAAACTGTTACGTTGCTTTCTCTGAAAGGTCGTTCGGGCGGTGACTTCTCAAACAGTGATTAACCATAGTCACAAAAGGTTGTGGTTGTTCCCCTCCCCCCCAAGAAGTCGATGGCACGTTGCTATATCTAACATACACGGCGACTTCTCTGTTCATTGCAGGTATGGAGGGTTACTCTGTATTTATGTGTTTTCTTTTAAACAGATTCATTAAACACCTGAAATGGATTGTGACCTGGGTGACGGATCAAGTCATGGAAAGAAGCTGTACTTTGAAGTGTAGAGATGAGAAGAAGGACAAGGGGACAACAAGAAGAGTTGTCATCAGCCCTTGTCCGTTGTGACTTCTCTCCGTGGTCATTGCCTCTTGACTGTGCACTAACTGCAGCGATTCATGCACCGTACTGGGCTTCCATAGATAATTCTGGGATGGACTGTATGAACAAATACTATAAGCTATGTCTATTATAACAAAAAATCAAGATGTTACTCAGATTTGATAAACTTTTGAATAAATACCATGTCACCCGAGTGGACACGCTCTACGTACTGCTTAGGCAAATTGTACAATCCACACATTGAAAACTCTACCAGCCAGTAGTTCAAAGACAGTGCTCTCTCAGGGGAAAATACGCAGGAGTGACTGCAAAGAGGTTCTGTTCAGGGCAGCATTATGGCAAGAACTGTGCTAGTAAGATATTTTATTTAAATCATAAGTTTTGAAGTAGATCAGAGAGTGTATTTTATATGTCGGGTGGATTCATTATCTAAGAGAGGATACTTTGCAGATTATTTAAGCTCATGTCCCTATGTACAGATGTGAAAGCAATACAATAAAGACTGACCTTTTCCGTGAAAAAGTCAAGCAGTCACGTGTTGGAGTTTTCTTTTTCAGTCTGCATAGAAAATAACTGAAATATGCTTTCCAGGAAATTCCAGTTTTCCTATAGGTACCTGCAAGTAGTTGGGGATTGTTGAGATGGCCAGCATTAGGATTTCCTAATCCTTCTCAGAAACAACCACTTAAAAAAAATCAGACCTGAACTGAAACACCAGGAATCGCCGTGGCAGGGCGGGGAGGGGGGAACCCACATGTTACTGGGGGCAGGCATTGTACTGGTTTTGTCTTATTCTCATGATTTTAGAAAAGTCAAATTTTCATAACCGTGAAGTTGTTAAGCCAAGTCGATGTACCAAGAACATTTCAGATACAGCAGAACTGAAAACATTTCTCCTGAGCTCTCTCTATGTGTGGTGTCCTCTGCTGTCTGCTCCCAGCTCGGGCTTTCCGATCCAGACAGATGGTGTCAGGAGTCTCTTGTCAGTATGAGGGAACAAGAGGGTGATGGTTTAGAAACAATGACAACTTGTGTATCAAAATCTTTTGTCCTGATGCTCTCAGTGTGTTGCACTCAAATGGCATTTTTAAACTCCCAGTGCAGCAGAAATCAGCTCCCAGTCCCCCGAAGTTCTGTGCCCCAAACGCAGTTTGTGCTGCTCCTGCAAGAGGTGAAGCACCGTCACTGAACCCAGTGGCGTTTCTCCGAGACAGGTTCCATCGGACACAGGCTGGGGCCTTAGAACACTGACAGGTGCTTTGTTCCATGTGATCCCTGGCCTGCCGTTCAGGGATGGAGTCACTCGGGGCACAATATTCTGACATCTCCAGGCACATTTCGGGAACTAAATCCCCAGTTGGCATTGCAAGATCCCATTGCCTGTGAAGAAAGAATTATTTCTCCATTTCCGGACCACTGAACTGGTAAGTGCTGGCAGGACCAACCCGTCCCCCTCACACACAGAGCTCTCCGTTAACCTACAGTATGAAGCCCTGAGCATGTCGTTATGTTCAGAAGCCAGCAGCGGTTTCATAGTGTTTCCAAGGGAAAAACCAAAATAATTTTCAACAGGTACTACAAGCTACTGTAAAAAGGAATACTCACCTTTATTAATACTTAAAAAAAAAAAGTATAAAGACAACCAAAACACTGTATCACAATTTACAGCCTGTACATCACAAACATACATCTCTCACTGCCTCAGAGGAAGAGAACAGCAGTGTACCCACACGATCTGATCAGTCCAGACAGGGCCCTGGAAGGTTCGGCTGCCTGTGTACTGTTTAGCACATTCTCAGATCCAGTCGCAGCGAAGCATACCTGCAGAATTGATCCCTGAAGGGGCATTTGGCCTCTGAGGCTTAGTGAGGGGGAGCCAAGGCAAGGGCTCACCATGGATGGGGATAGCTGGAGTGCCGCAGGCTGATGGGAACATCATGCAAGGTTTGGCTCAAACTACCTCCCATGCAAGCGGCTGAAAGAGGGAAGTGTAAAAGAGGTTTTTTCCATGACTCTGGTTAGACCTTGACTAGAGAGAACCACCATGCAGGCAGTTAAGAAAAACACCATTTCAAGGAGGGTGTTGAGCTAACCCTGAGCTAACCGTGAAGTAGAGACCCCCCTTCCCAATGTGCGGCATATCGAACATTCCTAGCTTTTCCCATCCCTTTCTGTTTTTCTGTCTCCAGACTGTCTCTGGACCGGGAGCCAGAATGCTAGTCCTGACAATTGTCTCTGTACGCTGCAAAGTTCTCTCCATGTTCACAGAGCTGAAATAAGAGAAATAAGAAAAAAAGACAATTGGTTTGCTATCGCAGTCCGGAGGACCAGTGCTTGGCCCACAGATCAGCTAGAGCAGCGGCACAGGCACCGAATAACGCTCTGGGGTATGTTGCTGCCTGTCATTGCCTAGCTATTCCTGGCTCTGTAAAGGAGGCCACACAAACCACACACAGTAGTGATTTCACTGTCGAGTATAAAATCAATGCTTGCACGTTTATGCTGCCTGCAAGTGAGAAACTAAATTCCATTCCAGGTATATGCATTTAAAGTTCTCATCTGAGACAGAGTAAAAACCTTTGAAGATTGTCACTTTGAGGATTTTTGCGCAATAAACTGAAGCTATTTGTATGCATTTGGATTTCTGCAATTGTGTCAGAAAAGTCTGTAATAGTTTTCCAGTTTGAATTCATTTCTTCTTTTTACTTTTTTTTTCCCTAATCTTTTTGAAGGATTCTGTAGCAAGAAAGTGATAGAAAATTTCTTTCTATCCCTTAAGACAGCATTGGTGATTAGCATCAAGAAAAGAGCCGCTCCGAGACTCTCGCGGACAATCTTACAGTATCAGACTGTTTTGTAACACTGATCATTCTTATTTATGCTCCTGACCCTAATGCTTCAAATGAGTGCAGACAGACAGGTGAAATCTGTAACATTGAGCTTTGGAAGTCCAAAATCACCCAGCTGATTCGAGGGCAGTTACCGCTGGCACCAGGAAACAATGAGCTTTGATCAGTTACTGCTTCAGATGTCGTAGGCCCAGCAGCTTGCAGTCCACTCTCCGACGAATCGAGGATAGAATTTCATACTATCACTGTCCTGGTGATTCCTGGTCGTCTTTAATGGTGATCACAGTATCTAGATGCTCTTTTCATCTTTGAAGCTTGTTGTTGATTAACTCTTCATCACTTCAGTAGAAACACAAGTGCATCTTTGAATAGCATTTCAAATTACCCTTAAAAAATTTGAACTCCATCATTCACTTGCTTCAGACATCACCCAGAAGCTCAACTATGACTTTTTTTTTTCATTTTGCCACTATCACAAAAATCTGGCACCAATTCATAAAGCAGCAAGAAGGCAGGAAAACACAGAGGACACCTTCCCCTCTTCTTTGTGTTACCTGTGAAATGATGAAAACAGAATATTAGATGTATGCCCTTCAGCTTAATCACCATTAACACCAGCAAAGCCGTATATCTGGTGTGCTCTGAAAGCAGACAACAGTGGCTGGCGGATGCTGGATGTTCCAAGTCTGGGGGGCAGGATCCAGACTTCCTGCTGCTACTAATCTGCGGTGCTACTGAAGATGGACGTCTCCTCCTGCACTCGGATACCACACTCATGTGGTAACCAGTGCCACAGGCGCGTGCTGCAGATGTGAGAGCGCAACAGCGGAGGGAGACGCAAGGGGTTGTCTACGCAGAGCGGTGTTAAACCCGTCTTTGGCTGGGCGTGGCAGCTGGCCTCTGTCCAGGAATCACCAGCTTTCACGGAGCGGAGCTCTCTACCACTGACTGCCACTGCCCTGTGTCCAGAGGAAAACCGCGGTCGTTCGGGAGCTGACCTACATGCTTAGAGACTCGCATCACATGCTCCCCTTGAATGACAGATGCAGGAGGTTGGAGAAAGCTTTGCTTTTGTAAGGTTTCCTGGCAGTCTTCATAGCCCTGATGTCTTCTTTTCCCAAGTAGTTGTGGTTATTCGACCAGACATAGAGTTAGCTGTACTGCGGACTGTTGCAGTTCACTACGATTTTTGACTGCTGCTGTGTAAAGCCAGTCTGCGAGGCTGGTATGGCGCCGGAGTCCTCCACAGCCTGTAGCCTGCTCCGAGCCACAAATACAGCCAGTCTATAGCCGGCGATCAGCGCGCCGAGAGCAACAGTCAGGCAAAAGCTTGGCGCACCGCATGGCTTAGGGAGCCACTGGCAACTGCAGCCCTTGCCAGGAGCACTCAAACGACAGCCCAGGCAGCTGGTGATCACGCTCCAATGCGGTTTTTGCCATCTGAGGGAAAATTGGAGGTGGTCTGGTGTCTGGCTTGATGCCGGCTTCTCATTCTTCACTGGGATCATTTCACTGATGCATCCTGCATAATGTTTTTAAGAGCAAGAGGAAGCACGTGGCAGAAAATTGGGAGCAGAAACCGTACATAAAACCCTAACCCTAATCCCGTGCCCGCTGCAGCTCCTTCAGTCCAGGAGCGTCAAGGCAGTCAGATCCTGGTGATCATCAGCAAAATGTTAGCGAATTGCCAACGACGCAGTTATTTCTGCCTTGAAACTGTGCAGGCAGAATCAATGAATTAAAAGTGGCTGCCGGTGGCTAAACTACATGAACCAGACCGAGAACAAGGAACGGTTTGCTCTGAGTACAGTATAGGCACAGCTTCATGGTGAGACAAGCAGCTGTTGAGGATTTGTATTAAACAAGGGAAAAGTGAAAGGACTTAGTGAAGATCAGCACAAAACAACCTAAGGAGTACAGAACTCATCTATTAAACAGGAGAAGTCCACGGAGCTGTTTAGTTTTCCGCAACAGAACAGGGAAGGGAAGCGGGCCAGCTGCCAGTCACCGAACTGAGCAGAACTGGGAGTCCTAGGAGCAGTCCGTTCTGGTTGATGCGGCTCTGGCAGCCTGCTAGTGCTGGTGCCGGGGATGCCAGGTGAGTGGGAAAGGGGCCGGGTGCGATGCTGGCCTGTGCCCCTCTAGGGCCGTGTCTCGTCACTTAGCTGCGTACACGCTGAGGCTGTTCCCATGCCTGCTGCCAGCGAGACCGGAGTCCACAGCTGCCACAAAACCCGACTGTGTTCTCTCAGGGAGCCAGGGCTTACGTTACCTTTATGGGATCATCTGACTCTACACGCTGATCCTAGAGTCCAGCTGCTGGAGGTGTTCGAGAACTCCGTAGGGAATGGTGGGATTCCACATCCTGTGAGGGCAAATTCAGAAACGAAAGAGATTTTAAGATGCGTAATTTGCTTCAGTTTTTCTGGTGTGTTTGGTGCGTTTGTGGCATATTGTGGTGGTTTTTGTTTGGTTGGTTTTTTTTAAGCTGCCTTTCCTTTTTGAATATCATTCTATAAAAGTATTTAAGCTATGGCACAAATGAAAATGCATTTTCATTTAGAAGCAAGCAGTTCACTCCCCGGCAGACTGGTTATGGGGCACACTACAGTCCCGTCTCCAGAACTGCTCCTCAGCTTTCTACCAAGCTCCCTTCCGCTGAATGCATGCTGGCAGCTTCAGTCTGTTCAACCGCTGACGATGGCTGCTCGCTGTTTTTCCTTCAAACACAAGCCCTGCGGCACAGAGCGGATCAGGTACTCGGGTAGGCTAGAGGAGGAACAAAGGGAGGCTCAATGTAAGCTGTGCTTAAAGCAGGACAAGCAGCTTGCCTGGGAGAACAGGGAACTGGTGCAGCTGAAACCAGAGACAACATTGTTAACATTTCTGTGACTGCGTTTGTATTTTTGGTGATGTCTTTTTTTGTGCCTCTTATAAATCTGACAGATACAGAACACAGCTTTAGCATTAATTCTAACCCAATTTACAGAACGGAGATACAGCAAACAGCATATCAAGAGACTTACACCAAGTTCTTTATATGGGGACATTTTCGTAGGCTCTCCGTCAGCTGCTGGGCTCCAACACCAGTTATTTTGTTATACTGAACACTGAGGAAAAAAACCCTTCGTTAATCCAGATCACGTCATGTAGCAGTGTAGTCAAACATTTCATTCTAAATAAAAATACTATATGGGTTTATCTGCAGATGGGGGAAGAAAGAAAAAGAAAAAACCAAAATAGATCCTTAATTAAAAAAAAACCACTGTAATAAAATACTCAGAAGGCCAAACTGGAACTTCATTAAGTTAGTTCATCTGAGGGATTCCTTATTCTGTGTAGCCGAGGTCCTTCTCCAACTCTCCATGACCCTATTCTCCCATCTTAAAACCCTTTTTTTTTTTTTTTTTATGGTGCACTGCTCCTTAATCCTTTCTAACCACTGACTATCTGGACTCTGCCTAAGCAATTTTCCCTGTGAAGTTTCCTTCCTCAAATTCTGTCTCCTCTACCTGAAGCACGGAAGATTTGAATTTTCAGTTACCAAGTCAGTAAGCTTTCCTGGGCCATCTCAAAAGGTTTCATACTCACTCTAGCACTCTTAAAGATGCCATCTCTGGGAGAACTTTCGCAAGATTTTCTGCTCCAAAATCACAAATGCTGTTATTGTATAAGCTGCAGAAAACCAAACCGGTACAGTCACAATTGAATAACGGATAATGTAAACAGATCACATATTAGATCAAGGAATTTCAGATATGGTTGGTACATCTTAACTTCCAATTTATCCTGATCTATTTGCAGCTAATGTTTAAAACACAGTTCCATATTTTCCGGATCGAGTAAGGCAAATGGCCCCATCCTTTCTTCAGCTAGCACAGCTATGGCAAAAATAGGTTGTTCTTCATGAAAAATGAGAACATTTCTGTCTACATTAGAGCAAATTAAAAATCTGCAAGAAAAAGAAGCTCAAAGATCTGGGGCACAGCATTCAGAAGACTTCCATGTAAGCAATTTATTCTGGACTTGCACAGGATGGTTTCTTGCATTCCCTCCCGAGACACTTCACTCGGGCTGTGCCAGACATTTTAATGCAGTGGGATGCGCCATCGGTCCCCTGTCAGCAAACACACGCCGACTCGTTGCTAGCTTAGGGCTTAGCACGGTGCTTATCAAGCTCCGCATTAAGCTTGCTGTAGATCAGTGGCCCTGGGTGCACATTTGTACAGAGTATTATTCATAAATGAATATTATGCATTGGAATTAAAAATCAGTAAAGTCCTCATTACGTTCTTGAGATATCCCTCTGTGTGTCTGCATCGGGCCATGCATTTCTCTCCTCTCCATTCTTGCATAAAGCCTTAGAGAGAAGTCAAAAGCTTGGCTACTGCACAGCGTACAGGTTTGTTCCATGCTGGGTAATGTCTGACAGAGATAGCAAACTATGTTGTATGAAACAACTGAACAAGGTACACCTACTTACCTTAGTGTCTTTAATGAATACAACGAAGGCAGAGCTGTAGCTAATTTCTCCGCACCCACATCTGTTATCTTATTCTGCGATAAGCTACAGTAAGGGAGATTGCTTTGTTAGTTGAGCACTTTTATTCTAATTTCTTACAATGTGGGGAAAACTCATTTTAAATGTCTTTTTTTATATAATTTGGACAGTCTGTTTGGACCAAATGGAGGGAAAAAGAGAAATTACGGCCCTTGAATGGAGATGAGGAACTGCCATACAACTAACCTATTTCTCTAAGGAATGTACAGATTAAGTATGTCCAAAGACTCGTTGGTCTCCCATGCCCGTGGGTTAGTTGTGCCCATAATTGTTAACACACAGTCCCACAAGGCTCTAGATTTAATCTGTTTCTTTTCAAAATTTCCCAGAACTGTTAAACTTGCACTTACTTTAATGTTTCCAGTGATGTCAGGGTTGGAAAGACCTCAGACAGACTCTTTGCTCCTTCATCTCCTATGCCATTTTCACTCAGAGCATCAAGGCTGGGTGATGACAAAGAGAGAATTAGCTTCCCTTTTAATCAAAATTGTTGTGGTTTATTCACCTCAGAGACCACTCTATCTTGAGAAGCTCCTTCCCTGCAGTAGCCTCAATCAGCAAGAAGCACCACACAAATTACAGCTTTTCTAATAGGCAGCTTTCTGCTTCCCAAATTTACAGCCTGAGAATTTGTTTTTCTTTTTACTAGTTGAATGGCTTGACCCATTTCCTTTGATATGCAAATGGTTGCACTTAATGACTTGCTTCCACCATACACTGGAGATTAGTCAAAGGGTTATGAAATAGCTGTGTTCCAGCTACGCTGAAGTGAGATTGCCTGCACACACAGAAATACAGAACTGACAAAATCCAGCAGAGGCTGTAAATCCCTGCCGAAACAGCTCCTTCTCCAGATAGGGACGGTTAGAAATGAAGTTTTTCCTCATTCAGGTATCCAGATGGAAAGAGGTTTAAATAGTCACAATTTTAGATACTGAATCCCTTGCTAATCTGGCCGACAACGCTGGGATATATCGGTTTAATTCCCATTTTAGAGCTTTTTTGTTTTCCCAAAATATCATTAAAAGGCCAGACACAATACAGACAAATGGACGATGGGCTGAGCCAGTAAGGCCAAAGGCCCTCTCGAAACCCAGTAATCTTCCCACAGAGTTGGCCGCAGAATATTGACTATTGTTTCTAGCATAAAGAAGCTTAAAATTCAGAGACAGCTGGTTTGTCATGGATACAAGAGAATAAATGGTAACCGGAGTTCTTAAAGCTCCATTTCTAATACTGCTCCTGGTAAAGCAAGGGACAAAGACTGTGTGAAAACACGCGGGCAGAACAAAACCACATGCTGGCTGAGTATGGCGTTTTTATATCTTTTATATGAATCAAATCCACGAAGCTCCATCTCTTACAAGTTCTACCAGAAGTTCAGGTTGTCCGTTGACACTGGGAGGTGCAGAGCACTGGCACCAATACTGAAGTTAGCCCCCAAAACTATCGCTATTTCTGGTTTGGGAGGGAGCCTGTTCTCTCCTGGGGCAGGCACGACCGCGAGTCCCTCAGAAACCTCAACACGAGGGAGCCGGGGCTCGGGCAGGTTGTGGAACGGGACGAGAAATAAGTCACCCACAAGCAGTGTTGGTCCGTGCCGTGGCAGGGAGGGGGAGCGCCCCGCGGGGCTCTGTGCTAAACCTCTCCCACCAGCTCGTAAGCGCACAGGGAAGTGACTGAAGGGGTATCGAACAAACTGCTACCAAGTGTCTTAGGGGAGATGCAGAGCACTAGCTTTCATTCTGCTGTTCTATTCTCTGAGTGTTTTTGCTGTTCGGTTTGTTCATCAAAGCAAGTAGTCTTGTTGGCAAATAAAGTATTTCTTGGGTACATGAGCTCCCCCACCACCAAGGGCTGCTGAAGATCAATGTGAGGAAAGTTAATCTTTAGCATTACTCACTCTAAATGCTGAAGTGATGGAAATGCTGCAAGGATTTCCACGAGTTTTAGGAATCCCCGTAGGCCACATACTGGACCCAGTCTGGAAGAAAACATAGACATGCAGCAGTTTTTTCACATGCTCAGAAACAGCAAAAGTTATTAATTTTTAAGATCTTGCCCTGCAGCCCCAAATGCATGATAGTTGACACTCCTCAGAAGCAGCCCTTCCCGGCAATCCGCAGTGAGGATTTCTGCTCTGAAGCCTCCAGATGAGAACCCGGCAAGGCTGCGGTCAGACAGGGCAGAGCTGCCAGCACAGAAGCAGCAGTGTGTGCGTTTGCCTCTTTTTTTGTTGCTCTTTGCAAGACTCATCTCACTTATTTTAGATTCCTATATATCTGTTCTTTTTCTACTTTTTTCAGGGTTTTCATTGTAAGTATTATGATCTTCATAACAGAGATTAAAAAAAATGTTCCACATCACACCTTCCCCCCCCCCCCCC
>Ga0065711_1042135_pt1 | contig 15618 bp, 12 predicted proteins | sample Hoacrofraction12_FD_59098 | JGI IMG/M metagenome (GOLD analysis project Ga0065711, IMG submission 59098) | Hoatzin crop microbial communities from Cojedes, Venezuela - Epithelial fraction 12 v2 (version 2) | ecosystem: Host-associated > Birds > Digestive system > Esophagus > Crop | place... | reverse complement strand
GGTTGTGGAGTCTCCTTCTCTGGAGATATTCAAGACCCACCTGGACAAGGTCCTGTGCAGCCTGCTGTAGGTGACCCTGCTTCGGCAAGGGGGTTGGACTAGATGACCCATAGAGGTCCCTTCCAACCCCGAACATTCTGTGATTCTGTGATTCTGTGAAGCATAGGAAGTTTCATCTGAACACGAGGTAGAAATTACTTACTTTGAGGGTGACAGAGCACTCCACTCCCTCTCCATACCTCCACTTCCCAGAGGGATTGTGCAATCTCCTTCTCTGGAGATATTCAAAATCCATCTGGATGTGGTCCTGTGCAGCCTGGCCTATATGACCCTGCTTTGGCAGGGGTTTGGACTACGTGATCCCCAGAGGTTCCTTCCAAACTCTGCCATTCCGTGATTCTGTGATTAATGAAAATATGCATAAAAGTAAAAAGTAGCTCTTTCACTTTCTCAGTTTCTCTTAAAATTGAGGGTGTTCAGTGTGATGAGAGTTTTAATGGTTTCCTTTTTGGTTTGCTTTTAAGTTTAATTGGGCATTGTTCCTGTGAAAAACCTTTGACTTAAAGTTTCAGCATTGCAGTATGGCATGTTCATTTGCGAGGCTGGAATCCCAAACAGCAGACCAGCTGAGACTCCTCCCAGCTAGGTTTCATCTAAACTAAGTCTGGCAAACAGCACATTTTTATTTTGGAGACACACCTAGAACTGAAATGTTAGAAAAATTTCTTGATTTGATATTTAAGTGTTCTTGGTGCATAAAGCAGTAGTTTGGGCCCCAGTCCACTGTGGTTTTCCAGTGTTATCTTGTCCACAACATGCAGCGTGAGATCCCAAGAGGTCATTCTGGTACATGAAATTGAACAGAGTCTGAGTCTAGCTGCCTTAGTCCAAGGAAATGACTCAGAAACCTCCACTTCCTGTAAGAACCCTGCATTTATTTGGTAGACACAGGCAGACTGCAGAGTGCCTGGGTTCCTTCAAAGAAGCCCTCAGGCTTGTGTGGAAGTCACTCAATGTAGAAATTTAAGCAGCTAGTTGTTTTTCGAAGCTCTGGAGACCCAGCACAGCATTTAAAGAATGCCTAATGTGCACAAACTAGATCTTGCCCAGTCCAAAGAAATGTAGTTGTCACCACTACCAACTTTTGCTTTGCTGTTGATTAACTACATTTGGCTTTGCTGGTTTGCAAGAGAGGAATCAACAGCTCCAGAGGCCTTTATTAAAGAGAGTGCCAGTACAGGAGTGCAACAGATGTTTATGGGGTCACAGAATGTTGAATGTTCTTATACCAGGAGGCATTCACATCATGATGACACTCCAGCCATCAATATACATAATATGTGTACAAAAATAAATGAAAAATGAAGAATTACCAACAACTGTAGCCTTTACAAAAAGTGCAAATGCAATCACTCCTTGAGAATTTCCATAGCGAAATTAATGTCCTTGCCCAGGAGGAGACAGTCTGTGGATAGCTCTTAAACTGAAGAGTTAGAGCTCATAACTACGACATCGCAAAACAGAGCCTTAACTGCACCATCCAGAATATTTTGGATCCATCATGTAACCAGATATACAAGAATGGTGGGGCCACATGACAAGCAAATGGGAACCTAACTCATATTAAGAAAGACATGGATTATGGACTTTATTCCCAAACTCGTTTTTGTTGATTTTGCATAAAGAAACAATTGGTAAGAGAGACCCACTGAGAACCTCTCTCTCTTCTGTTTAGGCTACACACACTAAAAGCCAGGAAGATGACCTCATTCAATGACACCATGGTTCCAGTTTTGGTCCCTAATTGATGAGGACAGTGGCAAGGACATGAAGACAATGGTGATATCGCTGGTGCCTGCATGGCTCCATCAGACTTCTCAGAGACCTGGGGTGATTTCTGTGGAATGTGATGGTCATGACACAGTTTAGCATTTCTGAGCTCTCTTGAATGTGTAACAGCACTGGAGCCCTCCCCTGTTTGTGGTAACCTGACTTTGATTTGCTCTCTGGCCACACGAATCACCTCTTTCTAGCTGTACACATAGTGCTTTATCGTGTGAAAAAGTGCTCAATCCAAACAATGTGAATTAAAGGTAAAGCAGGTCTAGTGAATTCCTTCTTTGTAATAAGTTATCCATTAAATACCACTTAAGCTTTTCTTGTTTTAAAGCATATGTCAACATAATCTCAAATACTTTTTATAAAGTACTAGTAGTAAGTCATTAAAAATGACAAAAATGTCTTTAATCTATAAAAAATATTTTAATCAACTGAGATATCTTTTTCAGCATAACAAAATAAACACAACCCAGACTGGGCTATCTAATCTTCAGCTCACAGTGGGATGACTTTACAGCAGAATGTCAGAGTTACCAGCTATATTCATTAGGTGCTTATTGCTCTCAGGATCTTTCAGGTGTGTTTTCCTCACTACTGTGGAATATCCTAGTTCTTTTTAAATATTTACATATGTCAAATGTTTATATGTATTTCCTCAGGAGCAATTGCTTGTGCTGCCTGAAAGGTGGCGTGTTTGAGAAATAGGAAATAACTTCTTGACAGTCATTGATCAAAGGTAAGATAAAGATTCAATACCCTTCCTGAGCAGCCATTCAGAATTTCCATTCCCTTCATGTGACTAAGATGACTGAGAATCCTGGAAAAGACAGCAGAGGTAGGAAAACAGGAGAGAAAAGAAGAAGAAAAGGACTGGTGAAAATCTATGAGAATACTGCAAGTATTTGTCTGCCTACTATGACACCATTCTTTTCTGAGGTCAGTGTTTTGGGACAGTTCACTCACAGCAGAGTTAAACACCTGCTGTGCCTAACTTCTATTTTAGTTAGTTTAAACACACTTCTAATTTGGCATCTAAACCTTACAGTCTGGGGCTGGAGCAAAGTCACTCTCCTGGTCTGATCCATGCCCAGTGTTGCAGACGCTTGTCATGAGCTCAGGGACAGTGGAAATCAGATGAATCGGCCTCTCCAGTTTATCTTCTGGTTTTGCTGATTGCTGTGACTGATTGTGAAGTGTGACAAAACTTTTCTCGCAGAAGATGTAAGACCATATTATAGGATGCACATTCAGTGTCTCCTTGAAGGTGGCAGTACTTGCTGGGGGTCCCACACTGCCGCAGGGCCAGGAGCTGCCGTCACGCTGCTTCTGTGCTGCTGACCTCATCCATGTGGCCATACTACAAATTACAAGATACATAAATGGCCTCAAGTTGCATCAGGGGAGGTTTAGATTGGATATTAGGAAAAATTTCTTTACTGAAAAAGTGGTCAGACATTGGAATAGGCTGCTCAGGGAGCTGGTTGATTCACCATCCCTGGAGGCGTTCAAAAATCATGTAGATGTGGCACTTTGGGACATGGTTTAGTAGGCATGGTGGTGTTTGGGTGACAGTTGGACTCGATGATCTTAGAGGTCTTTTCCAACCTTAATGATTCTACGACTCCATGATTCTATGATTCTATGATATCCCTCTGCCATAAGGAGTCCCTCTGTCCTTCCACTTGAGAGCAAAGACCTCATAAAGATCATAGACACCAGCTGCAGTCCTTGAGCACAATGGAGTTTCACAAGGTGTGGGCCATACTCATCTGTGATGGGCACAGAGGTTTCCACCAGTATGGAACAAACATCTTCATGTGTTAAGATCACCACAAACCTTACCACTTCCCAACACAAGCACAGGCCTTCCTCGACTTGCTTGCACTATCTTAGTTGTTTTAGGGGCAGTTTGGGATAATCATATATACAAAACATTAATATTTTAAATTTAATATTTATATATGTAGTACACTACATAGATGAGAAACTACATCAAAAGGTGGCCATCTGTTTTTAGAATTACTCTAATTGAAGCTGATCTGTTTTTTATTTGATAAGGCCATAATAAAGAGCAAGACTCAGCATAAAAGTTTATGATAATAATGAGTATGGTTCACAATGTCTGCCTGATCTCTATTCACATTCCATATTTTATTGTATGACAATTATTAAATATTTATTTTCTGTGACCCTTGTTTCCTTTCATGCTTCTTCATATTGGACAGAGTAGATCTCGGCAGAGGGATTTCTACCATTTAGATATATAAATAGAGTTGAAAATCTCTCCATGTTTTTTCCCCAAGTAAATATTTGCTGAGATTTAGTAATCACAGTGTGTAGAGACGGACGTACATAAATTCCATTAGACCAGTTTTGTAAGCTGAATTTCATAGATTTATCTCTTCTCCACAAATGTAAGCTTTTTTTGTGTTTTTAATGGAGTTTCTAATAGATAGCAGGAAAGTTTTACTCATCACGCTGGCGTAACCAAATTCACAGTTTGATATTTATACTTGTTTCTCAGTAGAGACTTCATGCTTTACCGCTTACCAGCAGTGAAACAAAGCCTGAAGGCCAGCCTCTGGAGTTGTCCAGGAAAAAAAATGGGCATAAGTAATTCTTTCTACACACCTGAACTGAATTATGGACATCACAGGGAACAGCCCAGTGAAGAAATACAGCTCTGCACAGCTGTTACGGCATGCAGGATGGTCAAAATGACCAAGAAAGAGTGGACCTTGGCCTTTCCTGTCTTTAAATGCACCTGACACTTTGCCCAACGTTATGCTTAGGAAAGGTAAGGAGGACCAGATGATGGGCTGTGCTGTGCTCTGCCTAGGGACAGTGGTGTGGTCCTAAGGTGGGAGGTACTGGTCCAGCTGATCCTCTGCTGGGGGGGTCACACATGAGTGCTATCATGTGCTGATGACACAGCACCTGACTGTGGTTTTCCTGGGACCCATGATATCTTGCAGGAAAGCAATGGAAGTCCCAGAAAAGCTGTTCTGTTGGACCAAGTGACTGCTCTGAAGCTCTCTCTCTCCACTCTCAAAGATATGTAACTCATATGTTGTTGTGGCTTTGGGTCGTGTGATGGTTGAGATCTGTGGCTCAGAGTGTTGGGAAATCTGGTCTTCCCTGATCTAGACTGGAAAGTTGTGTTTTCTACTGTCCCTGAGGACTGGGAGAACCTATAGCTGTGATACCTGTCAAGGCACCTTCAGTACAGGGAGCAACATCCTGGCTTTCATGTCCTGAGAATTTGCAGGCACAAAAAGCAAGTATTTATTTTTGGTAGTGGATAAGTGACAAGAAATTAATGTCTGCTTTTGCTGACAGTTGCCTGGTGCTGTATCTTAATTCCTCTTTATTAAGTACACTGTTGTGTGTGCGTGCTTTACACATGCACACAGACTTCTCTCTCAGTACAGACAGTACAGGGATCAACCTCACATTTCGAACTGAGTCTTTTTACACCATTCCTGCAACAAAGGGAGCTGTCATATAAAGGTGAATCACAGCTGGCAAGAACACACTTCATTTTTATTACTTATTTTCTCATACACTATGCATGCAAGGGTAGACACAGGTAACTCAGTATTTGTTTTGTTTCTCAGATATTTCTTCATAGTTTATAAGCCTCTGTTTTCTACAGAAAAGGGTAACCGACAGTTCAGATCTTTGTGAATTTTTGCTAAAATTGCTTATCTGTGTAAGAGTTGGTAGCCATGCCTGTTCTCAGAAAGTAACATGCCTCTTCTACAAAACAGTATTCCAGTAATGCTTGTATTTCTCACCTCTGGGCTGGAGAGACTATCAAAAGTATCTCCTTTTTTAACAAATCTTTCAAAACTACTCAGCCCCTTAATTTCATTATAAATTGGACTTGTACAAATCCTTACAAGTATGGTTGCCCTTTGACAGTTCTTCCTGCTTTAGTCTTAGAACAGCAATGGGAACAGGACTCTTGATCACAGCAGGAATGCGTTTATGATCATGCATTGCTCAAGTCTGTTTTTATTTCTCGTTTTATGTAAAATGCTGCAGTAATCCCTTTAGAATTCCCCTCAGCTTAAATCTCAGAGACTGTTCAAGACTGCCTCTTAATGTTTCAAGAGCACTTCAGCTGACATAAGCCTCATATTCAACAGGTAAAGCCCACTTTGTTCTATAGAGATGGCTGAAGTAATGTAAAATTAAAGATTTAATCTTCTGTGGTAACTCAGACTGTCCTCAGTCCAACACAAAGACGCTAAAAGTCTGTTAACTTTTAAGTAAGTAGAAAATTCTTTGATTGACAGTGGTCTGCTGTATTGATCCCAAAAACTCTGCCACAACAAATTTTATGACAATTGGGTGAGAAGACTTACTGCACACTTCGGGAACACAAAGGGATTCGTTTCACTATTAACAGGTTTTCTCCATTATAAACTTTAATTGACAGGATTTAAAAGCAGTTAAAGTCGAGACCAAACATTCTGGACAAATTAAGGAAGAATTTTTTGGGTTTTGTTGTTTTGGGGTTTTTTAAAGCTAAACTTAGACTGAAGAAGTCAAAGGAGGGACTGAGCACTTGAGAGTTCAAATGACTGGTAATTATATGACATGGAATATAGTCTGTACGCTTTTATTCTCATTAGGAACTTCACACAGGAGCTTAACCCATCTTTATCTTTAATGTATTTTCTCCTAGTTAGTGGCTAGATGCTTGTACAATGAACTCCACTAATTAATGGAGTAAAGTAGTCTAGGCTGACATTCAAGGTGGGTTAGTATGGACACAGCCAAACTTAATATATATTTTCTCAGCCACAGGTCTATCAGGTACCTCCAAAAAACCCCATTATTCCCCTCAGAAAATCAACAGAAGATGTTTTAAGGTTTTCTGGGCTGGTATCCCACACTTCTACTACCAAGCTTGCTGAGAAGAAAAAAATGCAGCTCATAGATGACTCCAGAAGCAAAGCAGCTGGGTATTTTGGCATTACTGCTCTGGAAGTAATGCTGATGTTTCAGGGGTGCTCTTCTACCTTGGACTGAGACCAAAAGTTGAAATATTAATATCTTTGTGTACTTTAATGTTCTGGAAAATTACAGTTTGCCAGGCATCTGAATGAAACATTTTGTTTGAGAGTAATTAGCACTAGACTGTTTCTACTGCTATGGCTCTAAATCTTCATCAGAAATATGGAGGACCAGATGGCTACCTACTTCAGGATGAGCTGAATATCTCTTTAGACTGCATCAACTAGACCTTACATTAGATCTTGACTGATTAGTGTGGAAGCTTAGAAAGCTCACTCATGTGAACAAACACACATATACCCGTATTGAGCCATCCTAGTATGTGAGCTGAATCTTACCTGGAGTGATTCACCTGCTTTAGCTCTCTAATTTGCACATGAGGACAACAGCCTTTGCAGCCTGTCTATCTCCTTTAAAAATGTAGCATTGGAGGATTCCTGACCTGACATTCCTGCTGTATTTTAAATTTAACATTTGGGAATTGTATATCTTTGGAGCAAAGTTCTGAGAGTTGCAAGACAGATACAAACGATTACAAAGAACTGAGACCCATGGGTCATTCATTTTTGCCTCTGTTTCGGTAGCTCACTATCTAGAAGTATCCATGATTTTACCTGCTCTACCTTCCTTCCTTTGCTTTCTCTTGCTCTTACGTCATGAATTGCATCCAAAAGGACTGATTCAATATAAGGCAGAGAAAATTAATAGCGATATTCAGAGACCATTTTCAGTGGAGTATTTGGGTGGCTATGGCCTCATCTGGAAAGCACTCCCACCCAAAGGATGTCTGATTGTAGTGCAGTGGGCCTCAGTCTCTCCTTTACTATTCCATTTTCAGTAAAGCACTATCATGTGATTGAGACAAAGATGATAAGAACATCTCTCTCTCGCTTGTTTTGGGAGATGTCCCGAATCTACAGCCAGTGGACACATTGAGAATGAGGAGCAGAGAGAAAGGGCTGCTTCAGTTGCTCCTTCGTAACTAAAACTGCCCTATAGCCTGGCAGTGAGGCAGAAAACTTTTGGGAATGCTGTCATCAAACACTGCTCTGGGCATAGGTGAGTCTTGATTATTGACTTTGCACAACAACATTATGCTTTACATTGCAAGTAGAAGAGAATTAAGACTATTTTTCTTTTTTCTTTCAGAAACCAAAGGTACTTATTTTCAATTTTCAAATGCCCTCAAGTGAACAAAAAATATGTACTTGGGCAAATATACCTTTTGCCAAACTGCTTAACTGCCCAAAGTAAAAAATCCAACACCTCACCTAGGTCTACTCAGCACCATCCAAAATCAGACATTCCGCTGTCTCAGATCTGCAGTTTTAAATGACTTGCTGAAAGCGTACAGCCTCGTAGATAATTTCATTTTGTAAAAGTAGCCTCTGTGAGCAGAGCCAGCATAAATATAGGGCTCTAATTACTTAAAGAAAAGGCAAGTAAGAGGCGATGACAGATGCTCTTCCAGCATCCATCCCTCTAGCTTAGAGCTTTCTACTGCTGCGCATGATCATAGCAGCTGAGTGCCTGCTCTGCGAAAGACCAGAACAACGTAGGAAGGCTGGGAAGAAAAGGCAACACCTCTTTGAAATGTCCCCTAGCCCAACTATCATCTGACTACTCTCATGGGGCTGTTTAGTCTAAAATACATAGTTTAGGAAGACCTTTTTGAACATAAAACTAGAAGAACACTGGTAACATTGCCTTACATAAGGCCGGTGAGCGAGAAATACGAAGTCTGGAGGTCCTATCAACTCACTATTGCCTTAAAGTAGGATCTCAGATAAGTTTTTGTAACTATTTAGGATCTCATTTTCTTCTCCTCAAAATAAGGTCAAGTCTGTAGTTTATCTATCAGCCACATACAGAAAAAGCTCAGGGACCAGGAACCAAAACTGAGATCTCTCTCTGCTCAGTTCCCTGTCGCTGCATTAGAGTTGCCATGCCTAGATTTTTTCTCATCTCTCCCCCTCCACCATACAAACACTGGAATTTCATACTCCTTTCACTAGTAAAAGGTCAAAAAGGAGAGGCAGAGAGTGCCGTACTAAGACCAGCTGGTAGTTGGGAAGCCAGCATTCTCTTTGGGATGGGATGGATTTGATCCCCTGAGACTGAGGGAGACTGGACCTGGCCGAGCTCCCCACTGCCCAAACCCAGCTAGGACTACATCCTGGTGAGACTTTGCTCCACTGTTTTATAAAGACCCAATCCCCCAGTTTCTGGTGAAGCTTCAGGTACTAAGATGACATCAAGAATACCTGCAGCCCAGATTAAATTCTAGGTAGCTAGATTTCTTTCACTGGGGCCTATGAAATCTGCATGTGAGTGCTGAAGCGTTTGGCTGTTACTGCTTTTGCAGGGTGACATTCCCTCCTCGTGCAAATCCATGTGTGTTTTATGGCTGACTTCAATACGGCTGGATTTTTTCCTTAATGCCTTGGAGCTAATAGCCTGTTACATGCTACCAGCTATGACTGGGCAATATTTGACTTAGCTGCAGAGAAGAAACATTCTTGCTGTATGAGCTAACATTTTAATCAATTCAATGCAAAAACCCTCTACTTCCTACTAGAATATTCTGTTTCTCCCCTCTCCCTGGGAAATCCTATTATCTTCTGACATGTGTCAAAATATATCTACTGAGAACTGATATCAAGCAATTATGTGATACCAAATCATTCGTGTAGGGTATGAGGGAAGATAGAAATGGCTGCATTCTGAGCAGCATCTCTTTGTAGCAATGTGGCAAAGGCTTCAAACCTCATATGAAAACCAGCAATGCATGTAAATTACTTTGTCTAAATGGATTTTCATTAGAAGTGGAATCTAAGCAGTTCAAAAATCACTAATGTTCACCAGCAGGAGCCAAATGGCTGAGTCAACATCACTTTTAGTCTTTAGTGCCTCTTTTCTGTAATGTTGAACCACTGAAACAGTCTGACCAAACTTGGCTTTGCAGAAAGTGCATGGTGCCAGATTAGTTAAGTCACAGACTGATTCATCCTTGGGGTATGACAAATGCTAAATGAGCTACTGATCCTTTGGGTAGCTGGGTACAGCTTGCTGTGAGATTGGGACACAGGCAGTAGGAGATATTAATAGACGGTGTCTCTGTCATTCGGTTTAATTATTCTTATGTATTGTCCATAGGTTTCTCCTCTTCATCACAGATGCTTATTATTTTATTTATGTTGGAATGGAGAGAAGCCCAGCACTCATAAATAAAAAACTGAAGGGTCATCAAGATTCCTTAAAGTAAATTTGAGCATGACTCAAAGTTTAGATCTTAAATCCTTTGTCTGTACATGTTACAACATCCAGGATATGCACAAAGAGGTATAACATAAGTTTTCAGCAGGTTTATGCATTGAAGAGATAAGGACTGTGCTCTACTGTGCATCCAAGAACATTGCCATGCTCAGAGCATGGCTAACAGAGCTGTCCCCAACAGATGGTCAGGCTGGAGGTAGCTGCTCTTGTGAACACAGATTCCTCACATAGGCACTTGAGATACAAAATACAGATGGTGACCGAAAGTCAAAACTTTCAGTGCTCAATGAACATATGAGAGGTTTTTGGACCTGAGAGGAAACGGCCTCAAGTTGCGTCAGGGGAGGTTTAGATTGGATGTTAGGAAAATCTCTTTACCGAAAGGGTGGTCAGACATTGGAACAGGCTGCCCAGGGAGGTGGTGGAGTCGCCAACACTGGAGGTGTTCAAAAAATGTGTAGATGTGGCACTTCAGGATGTGGTTTAGCAGACATGGTAGTGTTGGTTTCATGGTTCGACTTCATGATCTTAGAGGTCTTTTCCAACCTTAATGATTCTATGATTATAAGTTTCTTTGCATCTAAAGTCTGCTCATGTATTCTTATAGGAAGGTGTCCTGACGTACATCTGTGTCAGGTGCAGAATGAAGAGACAAGAAACTTGGTGACAACATTCCTAGCAGTGTTTCTTGCTTCCTCCTTCAGGATGCAGAATTTTTTTCTGTAAGTCTTAGCCTATGACTCTGTGAAAGGACTTGCAGCTTTATGGTCTTGTGCTCTGTATTTGCTTTGCTCTGAAGAATTGCTGTGGATTCAATCTGCAAGATATGCTAAATGGAAATCTGTTCTCCTTCAAGTTACATTTCAAGGCAGTTTAGTTTGCATTATTGGCCACCGGGGATATTCTTATCATGCTGTTTGTGTGCAGAACTTTCATAACTAACACAACCAGGCCTGCCCTGTCCCTGTTTCCCTTGAGCTCCATGACATTCAACACTTCTGAAGTTTTACAGAAGATAGAAATGCACGGTTGACCTTTACAGTATTAATTGGATGACAGTGCATTTAGCTAAAAAAATACCCCAAGATTTGAAAACTGGTTGGGTTTAGCTTTTTGTTCATTGCCAGAGAGTGACACCATTCTGCCTGAATCTACCTCGGTGATGCTCATCTGGTGCGCTCCTACGTGAAATGTGTCAGAGAGATTTTTGCCATTTTTTAGATAAAAGAGAAAATGTGTTTAACAGGAATGGATGATCTGGAATACCTGCTCAGTTATGAAATGAAGGTCCCAGTCTGCGGCTCAGAGATGAAACAGCCACTCACAAGCCAAGCAGGTGATTACACTGGGCACAGCATCTTGTGCTAAGGTTGTCCATGTTGTCCTGCCACTAGATACAGATGAAAGCAAATAACTGCAGCTGGAAAGCAGTACCTGCAACAATTTCTCAGCTGATTAAAGTCTTAGGGAGTATCAAGCACTGGCAGCAATCTCCCATCTACTGTTACTGGCTCTCTCCCAGCTGAGACCAAAGGGTCATGTACAAGTGCTCGTCCTGCTTTCTGAACTGTTATGTAGGACAGTTTAATCTGCATCTAAAATTGATTTTGAAACAAAACCAAGTATTTGGGAAACCTGGGTCATCCTACGGGGATGTCTGCATGCTTGTGCTCCCCAGGTCTTGGGCTGTGACTCCTGGTCTGCTGTTCCTGTCCATGTCGCACCAGACCCTGTGCCCGTTTCTGTGAATCACAGAATCACAGAATCACAGAATGGCAGGGGCTGGAAGGGACCTCTGAGGATCTTCTAGTCTAAACCCCCTGCCAAAGAGGGTCACCTACAGCAGGCTGCACAGGACCGCGTCCAGGCAGGTTTTGAATATCTCCAGAGAAGGAGAATCCACAACCTCCCTGGGTAGCCTGTTCCAGGGCTCCGTCACCCTCAGAGGGAAGAAGTTCTTCCTCATGTTCAGATGGAACTTCCTATGCTTCAGTTTGTGCCCGTTGCCCCTTCTCCTGTCACTGGGCACCACTGAAAAGAGTCTGGCCCCATCCTCCTGACACCCACCCTTGAGATATTTATAGTTATTTATAAGGTCCCCTCTCAGCCTTCTCCAGGCTAAAAAAGCCCAGTTCCCTCAGCCTTTCCTCATAGGTAAGATGCTCCAGTCCCCTCATCATCCTCATAGCCCTCCACTGGACTGTCTCCAGTAGCTCCTCATCTTTCTTGAACTGGGGAGCCCAGAAATGGACAGAGTACTGCAGATGGGGCCTCACTAGGGCAGAGTAGAGGGGGAGGAGAACCTCCCTCGACCTGCTGGCCACACGCTTCTTAATGCACCCCAGGATCCCATTGGCCTTCTTGGCAACCAGGGCACACTGCTGGCTAGTGGTCAACTTGTCATCCACCAGCACTCCCAGGTCCCTCTCCACGGAGCTGCTCTCCAGCAGGTCCGCCCTAAGCCTGTACTGGTGCATGGGGTTGTTCCTCCCCAGCTGCAGGACCCTGTACTTGCCCTTGTTGAACTTCATCAGGTTCCTCTGCGCGCAACTCTCCAGCCTGTCTAGGTCTCACTGGATGGCAGCACAGCCTTCTGGTGTATCCACCACTCCTCCCAGTTTGGTGTCATCAGCAAACTTGCTGAGGGTACACTCTGTCTCTTCATCCAGGTCATTGATGAAGAAGTTAAACAAGACTGGGCCCAGTACTGATCCCTGGGAGACACCATTAGTTACCGGCCTCCAACTAGACTCCGCATCGCTGATAACAACCCTCTGAGTTCTGCCATTCAACCAGGTCTCTATCCACCTCACTGACCACTCATCCAGCCCACACTTCCTGAGCTTGCCTATGAGGCTGTTATGGGAGACAGTTTCAAAAGCCTTGCTGAAGTCGAGGTAGACAACATCCACTGCTCTCCTCTCATGTACCCAGCCAGTCATGCCATCGTAGAAAGTTATCAGACTGGTCAAGCATGATTTCCCTTTGGTGCTCGGGCCTTCTCCTCTGCTTAGCTGCACTAACCCACAGTTTACATGCTTGTGGGAAGGCTGTGGTGCATATTGGGCTGTACTCTCTGGGCATTTCATTAAGGTAAGTCAAATAAACATTGAAACTTAGAAGATTAACTGTTACTTGTGCAAATTACATTTGGTACAGGAAAAGTACAGCAAAAGCTTATCGCATACCCCTTTTTTGTATCCTGAAGTTTGTAGCAAATTGGGGTCAGTCCATGACGAGAGCTCCCAGAATACTAACACAAGGGCTGAATTTCAGTTTCAGACTGTAGATAGAGGTTTAAATAGCACCTCTTGGTCAGCTATAGCAATCCTTTGCTACCTCAACATTTGCAAAATTAATTCCATAAATGTTTTAGTGTTAAAATATTGGTAAGCTGGAAAAATTAGGTCTGGAGAAGGAGGTGTTGTCTTGGTTCAAGAAGGCATGCAAGGCTTAAATGAATTCAGGTACGATGTCAAATGAATAATCACAACTTGTCAAACTGCTAAATGCTATGAAAAAATGCTAATTGTCCTGGTATCTAGAGAGTTTAAGACAGGCCCACAAAGTAAGAAACAATTATTGGTGCTGGTGACTTCTGAAGCAGTGAAATATGTTTGGTGTAGACATTCACTTTTCAGGTCTTTTAGTCACACAGATACAACATCTTGCTTCAGCTAGCAACGAGACACATTTTATCCAACAAATTGACCAGGCAAGGTTATTCATTTGACCTTAATTACCCAAGTGTTCTCCCAATACTATGCAGACAGACAACATCAGTTGACACATTGGTCCTGCTAATAGTGATACTTAGAACTCTCTACCATTTTTCATCTTCAAAGCACTTTCCAAATTTTACTTAATTAATATCTTTGAAGATGCCAAACTGTTTGCTGATATTTCACTGATATTTTCTGCTCTTTCCAGAGCAAAGGAAAAGATGCTGTTTCCTAATTAGATTTTAGTAAAGACACTACCGACTTCCCCTTCTTCTCATCTGTTTTTCAGTATCCTTCTGTTCCCAGCAGTCTGACCTCTTGCCAGTCAGCACCTGAGGAATTATTGCCTGACTTGCCTTTTAAATTGCAGATAACAAATTGTTGCCAAAGTAAAACCTCTTTATTTTTTTTCAGACAAATTTAAATGTTACACCTTTAACTTTCAGAACTTCATTCCCTTTACTAGGTAACAAAGCAGGAGTCAATTGATTCCAAAAATTAAGCTCAGTGCTATATTTTTTCTGTCTTTTTAAAAAGTTTTCTAGATAGAGTTTGCTGACTTTGTGTTTGTTAGAGCCTTACAAACATTTATCAGATGCTTGAGTTATAGTCCACTGTTTCAGCAGAAGCTTTGGCACGTTGTTGAAATATGGATGTGATTCTGGACCTTTCATGTTTTCATGGAGCTTCTAAAGCTACATGCAGTATATTAAATGTCATCAGCACTGCTGCATCTGTCACCGTTGTACATGAATGGGCTATTGGCAAAGCACTCTCTCTAAAGTCACAAACAAGCATTTCCACTGAGGTCATGAAGCTCATAACTTTTATACACAACAGTGTATTTGAAAGAAAAAAAAAATTACATGTATCTGCAAAGGATGGCCTTATCCTATAAAATGAAATGAGAAACAGCTGAGTTTCAGTGGATATGAGGACAGTGCATTGCTCAGATGGTTCAGCAAAGAAGGCAGAAAGCAGGTTGTTGGGAGACTGTTCCAGTGGCCGCTGGGGCCACTGAAAAATTGTACCTTGCATTACACCACAAAACTCTCCCTTGTTGAATTTTATATGACCTAGACATTGAGGAAGATTAATTTCCTTCTAACACTTTTCTTTTCATTTTGTTCCATCCTATCAACTATTTCTTCTAATTCTGCTTTAGCTGTAATCATCTTTCAAATATCTATCTGTCAGACAGTACTCTCCATCAGTTGACACAGCTTAAATGCACACACAAACATGCTCATGCTGCAGACACACACACGTTTGTGTCTGGCTGTAGCTCTTTCATCTGCAATTCAGCAAAGAAGTGAGCTTGCTGGCATTCTGTTCAACAAAGCACTTAAACATAAAAGTAAGGAGAAGGCTGAAGCTAAGCACAGTGCAATTGGCAGTGGGCTATTTAATGAAAGGTTGAGATGGACAGTACTTACTGATATCTTGTAAACTAAGGGAAGAAACCTCCTTCCAATAACTTTCTGAGATGCAAATAAAATCTATTTCAGTCAGACAGTGGGTACTTCTGCCAGCAGAAAATCCATCTGGCCTAACTCTAATAGGATGCTAAAAACAGCAACAGTGAGAGAAACACCCGGATCAGAAATACTTGCTAAAGATGCGATCAGCAGCCAGCATACCCCTTGGGGACTCACTGTTTACTCCTCTGCAAGTATAGGGCGAGATTTTCTAAAAGAATAAAATATTGATAAAAGTGCAGACACCTCACCCCCCTACCCCATTACCCCTCCCCCCC
>Ga0065711_1042134_pt1 | contig 15620 bp, 9 predicted proteins | sample Hoacrofraction12_FD_59098 | JGI IMG/M metagenome (GOLD analysis project Ga0065711, IMG submission 59098) | Hoatzin crop microbial communities from Cojedes, Venezuela - Epithelial fraction 12 v2 (version 2) | ecosystem: Host-associated > Birds > Digestive system > Esophagus > Crop | place... | reverse complement strand
CTCCCTTCGTCTACCCAGCCAGTCATGTCATCGTAGAAAGCTATCAGATTGGTCAGGCACGATTTCCCCTTGGTGAATCCATGCTGACTACTCCTGATAACCTTCTTTTCTTACACTTGCTTCATGATGGCCTCCAGGATAAGCTGCTCCATCACCTTACCCGGGATGGAGGTGAGGCTGACCGGCCTGTAGTTCCCTGGGTCCTCCTTCTTGCCCTTTTTGAAGACAGGAGTTCTCCTGTCCTATGAACTCGGTTTGTCAGTGACTGAAGAGAGAGCTCACCTGCAGACAGCGCTGCGGCGTCTTTGGGAAGGAAAGATTATGCACAAAGCAATTATATGGTGGGTTACCATCATTTTCTTCTCGCTCAGCTCAACATTTTCTAGGCTTTGCTGTCAGCTCTGCACCTGCTCCATGATGAGTCAAGCTTAGAAACGAAGAAAAAAACCCTACGATCTCTCCCACGGTGTAGTCAGGGCTCATCACAGATCAGCGCTTTTTCCCTTGCACCTCACCAACAGCTCACTCTCTCTGTGACTGGCAGCCAGTGTGCCATGACACCGGTCACACACAAATTACGCCACTCATCATGGTCTGGTGGGGACATCGGGTTCCTGTCACCACTGCTTTGCGTCACCTGGTTGTCTCCTGGGCAGCACCGGGTTGTGAGTGCCTGGAGTTGGGACCTCTTCGTTATGTGCAGGCTCTCTAATGGGCTATTTGATTAGATGCTTGGCAGTCTGCCTTCGAGCCAACAAATGACAATAGTAAGGCTGTGCCTTAGATGTTGCTGCTGCTGGAGAACAGAAAGCTCACCTGTAGGTTGTCATTCAGATGTGATATTCCTTGTATGAAGCTCAGATGGTAAAGCCTTGTTACTGGTTTATACATAGCAAGGTGACTTTTCAGTTCTGGTCCCCCACAAAAGTTAATGATTAGCTAATCTCTAGATAAACAGATAGCTTAGTATCATATAGTAATTATTTTTTTCTTTTAATCTCAGAAGACCTTTAAAACTAATTTGTAGACCAACTGGTAGTGTTGAACACAAGTAGAGGCACTATAGTGGGGAAGGTGGTCAGGGGGTGTCTCCAGCCATTTACACCCTGGTTTTCACTCCAAGGGATGCGCTGTCACCAGAAGGCCCCTTGTGATTCTGCAGAGGGTATCCAGAAAATGCCTCAGTTTATCAGCCCACCTTAAAGAAAAATAAATAACAAATCAACTTTTCTTAAACATGGCATGGCTTGCAGTGTCTGCAAAGGGTTCGTTGCAGCATGGCTTATGTTATCATTAAAATGATTTAACTGGAACCTCTGCTCAGCAGCATTGTAGGTGACATGTTCCCTAGCTGCAGTGTATCCAAACAGATTGTTGCAAGGCCTGGAATAAACATTTTGTAAGTCTAACTCTGAAGCAATTTACATCAAGCAGCATTTCCTTCATGGGTGCCAACTAGTTCTTGTGTATTTCTGGCAGAGCAGGCAATGTTTTCTATCAAAAGCTGGTGGGTGTAAACAGAATACCTGTTAATAACGTGGCAGGAACCTGAATGAAAACAATATTTATGGCTCAGGCGTATGAAAGTCTCATAGATAGTTTGCTTATAAAGAGCATATGAATTCTGTGCTTAACGTTTAAAATGAGTAAGAGAACAAGAATAATTTTAAACATTTTTCACACAGGCATGCGTACCCACACACTCTCATTCCTCATGTAATACAAAGGATTGATGCTTTTTTCAGAGTAGGCTGAATGCAGAGCTCGTCAAAGCTGGTCTGTCCGTTGATTTCAAGAGGTTTAGTGCTAGGGTCAATACAATGTAGTAAAGAATGAGACTAAAGCATTCAAAATCTAGCAAAAGGGGAAAATTCCCAGGGCCCTTAAATTTTTCGTGCGTGTTACTATGGTGAAATCTCAAGTTCATCCATTGATTTCAGTGACGAGTTTAAACTGTGCTGAAACAGAGCAGAAGCAGGTCTTGGCCGGCTCAGCAGTCGTTAGGTGGTGAGTTGTGTGCTAAGCACCTTAAAACTGAACCTCATCCAAACCTCAAGTCTGCAGAATGCAAATGGAAATTTTGTGAAGCACAGCTTCACTTCGAGTATTCTCACTCCTTTTTGCTTTCACACAAATTAGCAGAGTTCTAAAAACAGCTTCTAATGCTCATTTCTACTGGCACGGCCAATATTGATTGTGTCCAGAAAGAGGGATGGAAAGACACGACTGAATTGGCAACGAACTCAAGCTGTGCAGTTTGAATCTAAACCCTGATCCAAACTTTGCTAAAGAACAGGAGGGTTTTTTTATATCTAGAGGTTTAATATAATCTCTTGTACATGTATGGAAAATCTGTAGTGCTGGAGTGTGGCTTTTTCTCAACGGACAGGATTGATCGGATCTGGTGCTCTGGGGTAAGTGGCTTGGTGAGGAAACTTCGAACCTGGGAAGAGAGTGGCCTAAGCAGCACCAGCAGCATCTGCAAGGGAGAGCGATCTCCAGCCATGGGAACCTGGATGGCAAAGAATATTCCCAATATTCAAACATGGCCCAGCTTAAACATCTCATCTACCTCTTTTCCAGAACAGTCTTTTTTTTTTTGTTGTTATTCAGTCAGCTGGAGCAGGTATCGTACTTAAAACATGATTCACAAGTTGTCTCATGCATAGGCAGGAAAGTTTAATCAGCATGAAAATTTTGGTCACATTGTGATTAACACTTGACCAATTTCTGCAGGGTTTTTTTTTCTTTAATGAGTTGCAATTCATTAAACTCATTGCTTTCAACCAGATGTTTGCACCTGGGAGTGCATTTATTGTCATTTACTATTTGTTGTTTTTTTAGTTTTAAGCTCTTCTGCCTCTTCAGTCCAGAAACAAAAATATTAGCATACAATTGAGCAAACCAATATAATCATTATTATTGAATCAACTAACAAAATATCATACTGTACAATTTGCAAAAAGACAGCAGATTGGCAATCGCTTGTCCAAACTGTGTGGTAAATATATTCCAGTAATGAGTGGCTTAGCATAAAACAGGAGAAGAAAGACCACAAATAAAATCAATATTATTATAAATATTATTTGCCATGAATAATTTGAAAAGCTCCATTTTCATCCAAAACATTTGTTTTAAATTATATGCTGACATGTTCTGGAAATAACTATGATAGACTATTTTTAAATTAGTAGTACGCAAAGGAGTTTCTTCTTTATGTCCTTTTTTACATCAACAGTTTCTGGTTTCTGACTTACTAAAATAGACTTGGATAAGGATTTATATCTCTCTCTCTGTGTATGTATGCATGTAGCCACTTTTATTTATTTTCTGGTTTGGACTACAGAATTGTGTGCTTTGGGAAGCAGGTGGTTTCCAGCATTTGAAGAGATCTGCATGTTAAAGGAGTTATGTTTTGTATTGTAGGGAAGTATTGCTACATGTATTTTCATTACATTCCTTTCAGGCACCTCTTTGGGTTCGTTTCCAAAATACTATGAAAAAGTGATTTGCTTTCAGGAAGGAATTGCTCAGCTAAAAATAATAAATATGTTATAGCTAATGTGGAAACTAACTATGTTGGAGGTGATGTGGAAAACGCCGGAGCAGACTGAGCTGAAAGGATAAACCATCTCAAGAAGCAGTCAAATGAAGCTCTTGCAATAACTCCAACGTTTACCTGAGTCAGGACAGTTTGGAAACCACAGATGAAAGACTTCAGCTTCCCGTGGAGGGTTCAGAAGAACCAAGAGACTTTCTGCCGCCTTGAGTGAATGAGTCGGTCACTGCCTGGCCAATGTATCCTCACATTGCTCCTTTCTGGGCAAAGGATCCCGATGGTGGTGCCCTAAGCCCTGCATCACATTATAGGATGGCCAAGTGTCCCACGGAGGCTCATGCAAGCTGGGAATGCCATGTGCTTATAGTTTCAGTGGCAATCATACACCTGTGTCCACGATGAGCATTTTGTCTAATCTTCTCTACAGGCTTTAGCAGTATTGGAGGTCTCTGTAGGGACTGAAATTTCCCTCTTGTTGTCCCAGGAACCCTTGACGGAAACGCACATCAAGGGTTGCAGTCTCAACAGTGCCCTGTATAACTAACTGGCTGACAGTCCTGAGGGACGCCTGCCCTGTCCCCATCAGCATACAGTATCTATACCACAGGGATCCCTCATGACTAGATGCGCTGACATATGTGTACGTCGTCTTCCTGGTTTCACCACCAAATATCACGTTGGCTAAAGGCTGACAGACAGCTCCAGCGCGTGTCATCGCTGCTTATGAGAGCATTCATCTTACCAGATATTTCAGATCAATTCTCCAGTTTGGGTATTGAAATGAAAATTAAACATCCTACCCACCAGGAAAACTGATTTGAAAATACATTTTTAACCCCAGAGCAATCTTTTACCTGCAAACTTAATTGTGTTCCTTTAAGAAGATGTAATTAAGTATCCTCATGGCAAACCATTGGTTTTTACAAAGCAGCTCTAGAGCAGATAGACATCATTACTAATACAATTCTTGGAGGTGCAGGCAGGAAAATAAACTGGTTGTCATTGGGATATCATCAATATAATGAACATCTGACATGTAGACTGTTTGTTTCAGATGAAGCAGACATAGATGAGGGGGGAAAACTGTTAATAAGAACAGCAGACAGGACATCGCAGACTGTAGCTGTCTCATAAAATGTTATTTGCTGCCAACACATCACAGTAAAGAAAGTCTGGTCTACCAGGGAATAGATGAGAAAAATAAAGTGAAGAGACACTTTCAGGTATGTCCTGAGAAGCTCTGCTGAATAAAGCAGTTTGAATCTTTGACTTTTTTTATTACATCTCAGTAGCTACTTTCATTTCAGGCAGGAAATTGGTAGTTTGCCTGTCTTTTATTTCCATTTACCACTACAGCAAAATTGAACCTTTGATTTTTGGAACTATACCGTCTCCAAGAGAAATCGGTAGCTAACATTGTCATGCAGACAAATATAAAGCAGAGCTGGTTCAAGCCCTGCAAAGCCTACGGGGAAATCTTGACATGCAGAAATGAATACCCAAATGCCCTCGACTGCCTCAGGGATTTCCAGCAGTGTCTGCAGGAAAAATTCCTGGGGTTGAAAACAGCTGAAAACATTCCATGACAGTGTCCCAGCTCAGCACTCTTTAGTCACACCCATCTTACGTGGATTTAAGCATGTGTTTATTGTTAAGGGTAGATGCTAAATTCAGTAGGAACGCATTGCTTTTCCAAGCAGGACAATAGCTCCTTTTCTGATTCGCAAATTATTTGGCAAGTGAACTTAGACTCTATCAAGTCTTTCCTTCCAATATTCATTAACAAGTTTGGACAATGTACACTCCGATTCAACTGTTTCCTATTCAATTTATGTGATGGGTGAACTAAACCACACAATAATCTTCCCTTTCCCAGTTTTAGGTGACTGAAACACACTGAAGGAGAAAATTTTCACTTTATTTACTTGGAAGAATTTTGGATGAATGGTTGCTCATGTCAAAGAGATTAAAGAAGGGATTTATCAACCCACTCACACAGATCCCCACTTGTCAGGATATACGTGAGCTAAAACCCCACAAGTCAGAGCAAACTACAAGAAGCAATGCCATGAGAGAGTGTCCTTATGCAACTAGAGCAGCTCGGAACACCATGCACACCCTGAGCTGATCAGCAGGTATGAATAACCCTCCTTGTGAAACACGTTTGGCCCAAGAAGGCATGGTAGACAGCATCAAAGTTTACGTGAAACGTGAAAGATACACCCGAACCTCAACAGAATCGACAGTTCAGATAAGCATCCTAACAATCAGACACTAAGGTGAATGCTCTCCAAACCTATCCAAGCCATCTGGGCCCAGCTTATTAACCTAGCAGTGTCATGAGAAATGGCTTTCTCACAAGGTTTCTGCTGCTTCCTCCTGTTTGACAGGCAGGACAAGCCATCAGCAGAGCCTTTCTCACTGGAACTCATCATTTTTGGTACAAGAGGGAATCAGCAAGTACAGAGGCGCGCTAGGGTTGGCTTGGGGTGGAGAAGGGATATCGAGAAAGACGATTATTCAGGTTTTCTCATACCACAGAAACAGGCCAGTTTTGAGAGGTATCAATGCATGTGGAGATGGGCTACTGTGCCGGGCGGTAGCAGGATGTGCTTCTGGAAGACTGACTTCAGCCCAGGTAATGACATTTCCCTGTGACTGGAGAATGCAGCAGAATGAGAAGCTTTGTTGAAATGGGAAGCTGCAAATGCAGCTCTAAAAAGGTTTTGCAGCTCTAAAAAGAATTTTCATTGTAAGGACCCCAAATCGGTAACATTAATCTTCATGCTGTTGTTGCTTCGCAGCGTATCTGGCATCCTGGGAAGGCTCATCAGCAATTGCTTTTTTATTAATATTTATTTTTTAGTTTGCAGGGATCTAATTAAACACTGGGCTACCTGCTAGCCTATGGGGTATCACCTCATTGCTCCAGGGTGACAGGACATCAGCAATAGCCTCTGATGACAGATTCAGCAGTGTACGGCTGTGCTGTTTTGCTACAGCAAAAGCAAATGGAGGATCCTTTGTGTGCAAGCCTGAGGCTGTGTACACATGCGTGTGAACTCTCCAAAGGCAAACAACTAGCCTTTACAAAGCCAAATTCCAAGCAAGAAACCAGCTCAGCAGCTGTGAAAGGTGTCTCTGTGTTTCATTGTTGATAAAAGTACAACCCACAGTGACTCAAACCTCAGGATGTGGTGGGAAGCCGAGAAGAAAAGAAAGATAGAGAGTGGGGGAGAAAGGGGGAAAAAAAAAACCCTTCTCTGGATGAGGAGTTCAGACACGCCAGATTTCTTTGACGCAGACATTGCTGTCATGAGCCTTGCAGACGTTTAATGTTTGATTCCCTGCTCTGTTTTCACTTGGCACCGAGCGTGAAGATTTTTAAAACAGTATCACAAAGTGTTTTAATTTGCAAAGCTGACCTGTGAGTGCCATAAACAGCATCTCCTTTATATGCTACAAGTCAACAGTGCAGGCAGGAACCTTCCATGTGAGAGCTGTCACCAATCTGTCGTTGACCTGCATCTGCTCACAGTGACATAAACATCGATGATCATTTTCCTCCCCACCTCCCCTCCGCTCCGGCCCTCTCTTGAACTCTTCTGGGAAGGCAGAAGGCAGATGACTGAAGGACAGCAACTTGGCATGGAGAAAGGGAAAGGGAAAATCTAGTCTGGAAGCTGAATACTAAAAGCAGGCATTGATTTCCTATCAGAAAGGTGAAGCGTTCAGATTTGCTACGCTGCTTTGGCTTGAAAGGCATTTACCCAGTGATCAGGACTACCAGACATGCTGCGTTCAAAAGAGATGATGCTTCAGGATTCATTTTGAGACCCCAGATTTCACTCCACCAGCTCCAGCCATCCAGCTTAGGCACAGCTTCTTGCAGAAGCAGCAGGAGTGACTTGAAGCTTGGTGGCCTCAGTGTTTCTCTTGTGATGCTGTTGTTGGATATTTAGCTGTAACAGCACTAGCTCAGGCACGAGGACAGAACAAAACTACCCCGTAACAGATAGTTACTAACTAGCAGACTAGGTCTTTTTTCTACCGAACATGTGTTTCCTTCACTTGCAGTAAAAGAAGAGTGCAGCTACAGTATGAATGAAGTGAGAGTAGAAGGACGTAACGGATAAAGAAAATAAGAAATAGAGCAAATCATGTGAAGGCTGTATGGGCTTGCCTCTAGCATTTGCTGATAGGAATAATACAGGATCTCCTGTCAGGTCTAATCAAGCCTGTTGAGCTGATAATTGCTGGTTCAGCACTGAGACACAGTGCCTGCTCTCCAGACGAGGATTTGCAAAGGTCAACCTGAGCCTGTGCAGCAGTGATTTTCACATTGCTGGTGCTGGGAATCCAGGAGCTACTCAGACAAGGCACGCGGAAGGCAGCTAATAAAAACCAAGTCTATTATTGATAGACTTATATTTCTACACCTCCTCCATCAGGCCATCACAGAGGCCCAGAAGGCCCACAGCTGGAGAGAGGTTGAAAATGAACGTTGTCAGTGAAGAGTAGCTGGGCTTCAAAGGCTGGTTCAGAGCAGGAGCCAAACCGAGCTGCTCTGCATCATCTTTACTGGTGATGACAGGAGTGAGAATTCAGTGTCCCTGGGGAAGGTCTGCCTTTAAAAATAGCAAGTTGTGTCCGGTTGCTTTTAACCTCCAAAGAGTTTAAATAAGTCACTTGAGCTCTGAGTGGCTGCAAAGGACCAGACACAAGAATAACTGCAGTGGTGCTACCGAGGTACCTCGGCAGTCACTGGCACCTGATCTATGCTATGTATTGTGGTCTTTGGTCTTTACGGGCGGATTGTTCAGAGATACTGACTGCAATCAGGAGTGTATCACACTCAGCTCCTCCAGGAACTGCTTGTGGTGGGCATGGGGAGAAGCCATAGCCTTGGCATAACCAGAAACGTCAACTGGCTACTTCCACCCACTGCTGCTTTGCTTTTGGCTCAGCTCTGAAGCATTGTAATGCCATGTTAGAAAGCTAAATGTGAAATATTCACTTTAATATTCAATATTCAAATATTCTTATACACATACACACTTATGTATGTGTTTGTGGATGTAACACACGTAGAACATAAATGTGTTCATTTATCAGTGCATTTCCTGAATGGCTGTGGTTTTTCTCATAGCGCTATCGCTTTATCTTCACAAATGAATAAAGCTTTTAGATCTGGTCTCTAATTACATTCTGAAGACCTTCAAGCTTATATTTGCCTCAGATTTCAAATGGTGAAAAGGGGAGGGAAAGACTGTATGAATGCCAGCTCAGCAAAATAAATGGTTCACACAAAAACCAATGTCGGGAGTGAAACCTGACTCACTGAGAGCCTCTTGTGTATTAAGTGCATGTGCTCTAGCGAACAGAAGAACATCCCTGCTCCCCCCAACGTAATCCAATCAAAATGCTACTTAGTCAAGTGTTTGGAGATCAAAACACGAAGAGGAAAGGAACAAAAATATCTCTCTAAAGTTGTGAATGAGTGGAAGCTGGAGTTTCAAATATTGGTTTGAGGAGTGTGTGAGGCAAACAGTGGTGGTGCTTGCTGGAAGCACAGCCCAGCACATGGGCTGTATACCTGCAGGGTAGTTCTTCTGGCTCCAGGGCAGCGCTGCAGAGCTGGGGGTGCTGGCATCACCTCTTGGGAGGGAGAACCTTGGGGGAATTTCCATCCCAAGTGGAGCTTTAGGAAGCGGAAAGGAAGTACCTCCAGAACATAAATTTCTGCTAGCTTGTGTGGAAGCGCTTGGACACTCATACATCCTAACAACGACTCAGTGCAGCGTGTCTCCTCAGGCAGCACTTGGAGTAATTCCGCCCTGATAAACTCTGTTCGTGACAAAATCCTGGATACTTGGTTCCTCTCCTCTTAGTGTGCTACCAGACCACGGAAGAATCTTCATTTTCAGACTCCTTTCTGTACCAGTCTCCTTTCCTCCCATTTTCCCAAGAAAATCCTTCATCATCTGCAATGATGTAAAATATTTGTATAACAGCGATACGTTATGTATATACATGACCACGGCGAGATGTAATATCCTCTCCTCGTCTTTCAAAGTCTCCTTTCTCCCTGCTGCCCATGGTTTTATTTCTGGTGGGTTGGCAAAGCCTCTTCAATCTCTCTGTTTGCAGTAGATGAGAAGTACAGGGTAACTCATGCACTGGCCAGTCACAGATAGTGATGATTCTTGTATAGGTACCCTACATATCCTAACCAACCAACCAACAACCTACCTGAAAATGAACAAGGCAAAGCAAGACCATCCAGGCTGGGACATCCCTAGAGCTATTCCTGTCTTTCCTCTATAGATTTTCTGGCCCCGCTGGCAGTGTGGTCCCAAGGCTTCTGGCAAGGCAACTTCATTTCTCCCTGTCTTTGCAACAGTCTTGACTTTCTGGATGTATGTCAATGACTGCCTGGTAAGGTAAGGGGCCTGTCTGTGGCACAGGTGAGCACGTGCAATGAATAAGCTAATAATTTAATATGATGGTTAAGGAGGATGATTTCTGATACCAGCTCTTTACAAGAACAGGTTGACATTACTCCCTATCCTAGTCTGTTTCCATTCCTACTCCCAGTATTTTACTTATTTCCCTCACTCACATCCTTTCCTAAATGATCTCCAGTACCTGGTATTTAATTCACATGCTGTTCCTCTGTATCCTCTGTGTACATGAATTAAACCGTCAACAAAAGGAGCTTATCTCTTCTCTTTTATTGAATCTGGAGTTTGCTAATACAGCCATTACCCTCATATCACAAAAAACAATTAACAGATGTGTTTGTTCATAAAAGAATCACTTATCTTGGTTAAATGTTTGTATCTTGCAGCACCAAGCCTTCCACAGCACACCTTGGTCCAGAGTCCTTCTGGAGCACCAAGAACATCCCTTAGATCACGCAGGAAAGGCATTCCTGTAAGTGACTTCATTTAAAAAATTATTTTTGTGTCACAAGCATGTCTTGCTATCACTGATGATTTTTATCTAAAAAAATTTAAATTTAATTAATTAAAAAATTAAATAAAATTAAATTTTAAAGTGTCTAAAATCAGCATGGAAATACACAGACAAAAGAGACTTCATCATATTTTCATCTAATTTGCACCTCTAGGAGATTTTGTAAGAAATCAACATGGACTCCACAGCTCACTCTGGCATGCACTGTAACTACAATCAGTATTTCTAAGTATCATAATAATTATGATGATGATGATAATGATGGTCATGGCTTCCCACCTATTTGCTGTAGGAGAAGAGCTGACCACCACAGGTTGCACCATCATTTAGGTTTAGTCCCAGATTTGTTTCTCGCCTCTCTCTGAGGCAAAATAAGTCAATATTCTGTTATAGTCCAGATATTATCAATTTTGTTTCCCCATATATTTTGATATTCCAATGAAAAAGCCCCTCAGAAATCAAAACTGAACTTCAGAAAAATGACTCATCTCAGGTGTAATTTTTAAAGTCTTCTCCATCTATAGTTTCCATTTTTTTTATCTCCAGGGTTCCTGTGTGTGTGCTCTTCGCTTTCTCAACAGAGATAAAAAGGAAAACAAAAAATGAGGACTCAAAATGAAAGAAAACAAAGCAGATTCTTGTGCTTGTGGTTGTTTTCATTGGGAAAAAAACCCCACAATGTCTCTCCCAAAACCAAATAAACACTGATATTATTATTTATTGCAATATCAGCCCCTTTCTGCAAGTATTACTCTGGGAGGTGTGTCTTTCCAGAAGCCATGTACTCCAAAATCTTAGCCTTTTCTTTGGGACAAGAAAAGAAAATATTGAACTGCCACCATGAGAGGGTATTTTCTGGGTAGAGCAAAATTTTTGACAGGCAGCCACATGTATTAAATCAGAACTACTATTAATGTCTTGTCCATTTATTCTGATTACTGTAACAGAGAGCATTCAGTGGTTTATGCCGCCTTCTCTGACAGAAGAGAAACTGCAGTAAAGGAAAAAAAATCTTCTGTTTATGTCCAAGGTTAAGACAATCTGTAGGAAAGAATGAAAATGACACAGAGAAATTTCAGCAAGTTGTGAATCATTATCTGCAACATTTTGGATGATTCAGCATATCTCCTGACTTTTTTTTTATTAGGAGGGGTGTTTCTGTGAAAATGAACGCTCAAGGAGCTGAGCTTATTCTGCCTCTCACTTCTTTCTCTGCTGTGCCTGAAGCTGTAGGCCTACTTTTCCTCTTGCTGATCCTAGGATAAATCAGATACAAGATCATTGGAAGTCCGGTACTGGAGAAACTGGTGTGAAACTGGGCTGAGTAGAGACCCATCACTTACTGGGTGCTACCTCTCTCCAGATCACTGCAGTGACTGTAGGCAGGGAATAAGTAGCACACGCTGAAAAATCTATAAGAAAGAGAGCAACTTTTTAGAAGAAAGGGCTGGACTTTGGGGTTAATGGCCAGGGCAATGAAAAGAAGGGAAACGAACATGATCAATAACAAATCCCTTCCAAGGATCAACCTTTCTTCTTTCCCCAGTCTGAGCATGGAGATCTATTGCTCCTCACTGGAAAATAAAGCTGTGAACGTATTCTTAAAAACTGGACCAATACCCTTCTGATTTAAACATGAGAAAAATATGTTTAGGATTAAGAATATTAATTGTTCCACTGATATGTGATATTTTCTATCAAGGTTCAAATGTTTGAAAGAACTCTTAGGTTTTTTACTCACAATCTACTGCAGAAGCAATTAATTATAAGCACAAACTGGAGGCAAAAGAGGAAAGAGAAAAGGAACAGCTGGAGTAGGTAGCAAAAAGAGAAAAGCGGGAGGAAATGAAATGGAAAAATAGATGTAACCACATCTGCTGTCGAGGTAAGAAGGAAAGAAGTATGAACTATGTTTGAAAATATTCGTGTTGACAGGAACCTGGAATTTTTATTCACCATCATTTCTTTCTCCGGAAGTATCACTTTTTCCTTGAAATCTCAATATTTCACATAATTTACATCCTAGGGAATCTTCATTCCCTGCCTTTCCTGACATGTGTGGGATGAGAGCTAAAATATCTAGATTTTCTGCAAACAGAGTGAAAACTCCAAATCCATAGTGAATATCACTGACAACGTTCAAAATTATAAGATCATGTTTCCATGCTCTTATGAGGTTGAGTTGGTTTCTTTCATCCTGCCAATCATTTCCTCTTTGAGGAACTCTGAGGGAGGGTGAACAGAGACATCAGATAAATGTCTGGCAGTGGGTAGAAATGGCTAGTGCAAAAATAATAATAGCTCATAACTGCCTCTTTGCTTTATGCCTTGCCAACCCTACAGCTCACTTTTATGAAGTTTATTATTATTATGTGAATATTTTTCATCAAGAACTGTTCACAGGAGTCCTTACTGCCCTAGAGCTGTGTAATGGCACTTTCAGGCAAAATCAGTTCTGGAGCTGAAATGGCAGTCATTTTAAACTATTGTTTGAAAACTCAGTATGTGGTCAAAGTAATAGGTAACTAGGCTGAATGGGCTGGTGAAAGATTTCCCCCAAATGAAGGAAATCGTGTCCAGATGAAGAGGTCACTTCATCTGCAAACCTTAGGCATTGCATGGATAATCATATCCAAGTTCAAGCATTAACAGGAGAGTAAAAGATAAATGGAGACATTTGTCATCTATTTCCAAATAAATGTAAGTTTATTATGCACAAAACCTTCACCTTGTCTCAATAGGCAGATCCTAGAGAGTAATTTTGGGGTAGTTTTCCCTGGTGAATGTTCACTCCAGGTTAGTGTGGGGTTCTGCTTCACCTCTTCAAGATACAGCATTGGGCTGTTCAGGGACCAGCTAGTGCTTCGTACTTAATGCTACTGCTTTTGGCGAGCAAAGCTCTTTGGAACAATTCCACACAGGTGTCTTGTAAAGAGATTTCTTTAAGTTAACAGAAGGACGTACAAAGATTTTTGTGGACTGTGAAGAAAGCCCATGGAGATGTGTTTCTACTGCCACAGTACATGTCTGGGAATGATGAGAATGCAAACAGGCTGAAGTTCAATTATCCAAGATGGAAATCATATCCATGAGATGATTAAAGCATTTTGCTGATATGCAGGGAGGGACAAGTGATCCTGATTGAGAATGGATGAACCTGCCCACTTGTGGACAGGAGAGAAGTGATGACAACCCCCATGCCACCAGACTGGAAAGTGTTAAAGAGCACCAGTTAATCTGCAATCAAGCAGCTGAGAGGCATAATTAGCCAGATTGATTAAGCCATAAGGGCTGTAGCAAGACTTAGCTTCAGTTTGTCTGCAGGGGGGAGCCTGTAGGCTGTGCTCTTTGGAGGAAGGCTTGGAGGACTCCTGGCCTGGGACTACCAGTTGTCCTGCTCCATCCTAAGTGCAGCTGCTCTGGGAAGGAGCTTGGAATAGCTGTTTACTTAACAGTGAGTAATTATGATTCTTAAATACAATGCTCATCTTCTATAGCTCTAGTAGAGCTGTTTTCTAGTCCTTGAGCTGAGGCCTGCTCTGTGTTTATTTGGCTATTCGAGATTTCCTAAGTTGGCTGCTCTATACGGGGGGGAGCCACAGGTGCTCCAGCGGGTCCCAACTTATTCCGTTTCCAGTATCAGGGCAAGAGAGACATAACAACAGATCTTCATCTGCCTGGGCTTTCTTTGGGCTTCCGCGTGCTGAGGTCAAGCTGTTGGGGTGCTTGGTGGAGGTATCTGAATGTGAGCATCTGAAAGCTGTGGAAGCAGTGATGTGGGGTGGGTCTGGGGCTGTAGAACAGTTTGATGCTCTGCTGAGGAACCAGCCAGTTCGTCCTCTGATTGTTGCTGAGACTTGAGGGTCAGCTTTTCATCTAGAGCAGTGGTGACAAGGAAGAGGGCTGGAGTACTGATAGAAGTCCTCTTTTCACTTATCCAGTGCTCACTAGTAAAGTGTTTGAGGGTCCCTCCAAAGGAGAGGAGAAGGAGAAAAAAATCAGCAAACTGGTTTCTGTAGTTCTTTGCTGAAAAACAAATCAGTGCATCTGTTCTGAGGTGATAAATAGAGTTTAGTACACAAATATGCTCTGGTTTCTGGCTTCCAAAAGAATCTAAAGAAGGCACAAGGAAATAACTGAAGCAAGAAACACACAAAAGCCCTTATAAAGTGGCCTGTTTTGCTGTTTCCCTGCCTCCTAAAGCCCAGCACACCTTCAGACATTCCTGGCTGAGGTAGATATAAAAAAACATGTCTAATTTGGATTCGCAGAGCCCGATCCTATCCTGAACAAACTATGCTGCCTGGTATCGCTTGCCAGACAGTTGGCATAGCTTGCAGATTAGCAACACTAACAATAACGCATTTCAAGAAGCAGAAGAGGCTGAACTTGGCCTTCGCTTCCCAGCTGGAATCCCATGCATGGCCCCCTGTATCTGAACTTAATTGGAATGGAGGGCTTTGCAGATAGCAGGTTGCTCAACCCCTACACTGAACCCTGCATGGAGGTAGGCTGCAAACCGAGTCGAGAGAATAATTCCACTACAAATTGTTGCAAGTGTTAAAGCCCCAGGGACCAGATTTAACAGCTCTCTTCAACTCCCGCGTTGGTTTGTCAGACTCTGGTTTATGGGCACAGCTGGATGATGGCGAGAGAAGGCAGGAAGGGGAGGCCACGCTGCACTTAAACGTGTGGAGAAATTAATTTGTATTTGTTCAGGCTTTCCTTTGTGTTGATTCATCCTTGTAAGTTTAGATGCATGAGGAAGGGATGCAGGCTACCAGTGAGGAGCTTTAATCCGGCTTGCCCAGATCAGGAATGTGGGAACCAGCACCAGTCAGGCCCTACACGCTTTATAAACAGTGAAACAAGGTTTCAGCAGCTTGGTCTGGAATTTGGGTGGCCACATGTAAACACCAGCAAGCTTAGCTTTCTGGGGAGGAAAAAAAAAGTAAGTCATGACTTCAAGCTTATATTTGCCTCAGATTTCAAATGGTGAAAAGGGGAGGGAAAGACTGTATGAATGCCAGCTCAGCAAAATAAATGGTTCACACAAAAACCAATGTCGGGAGTGAAACCTGAC
>Ga0065711_1011476_pt1 | contig 15620 bp, 10 predicted proteins | sample Hoacrofraction12_FD_59098 | JGI IMG/M metagenome (GOLD analysis project Ga0065711, IMG submission 59098) | Hoatzin crop microbial communities from Cojedes, Venezuela - Epithelial fraction 12 v2 (version 2) | ecosystem: Host-associated > Birds > Digestive system > Esophagus > Crop | place... | reverse complement strand
TCTCCCCTGCTCCCTGCGCAGGACCAGGGGCCAGCGCAGCTTTGGGACGCGCAGTTCCAGCAGCCACCCTCGAGCCGCGGTCTCCAGCGTAGCCCCGAGGCAGCTGGAAGGCAGGGGTACAGGGATTATTTCCACGGAAAGCGTTTCTAGAACCAGTCAGAACTCTGTTTAGAGTAGAAAGGTCTAAATAAGCTTATGAGTTCAAAAACATTTATTCAGTGTATTTGTACTTGACAAATGTACAAGTCACAGAAGGTTTAGCAAATAAAACAAAGATTTAATAAACAATGATTACATCTTCGGGGCTTGCTGCTATACAGTATTTACATTCTCCTCGTTACAACACTGCATACGAGGGCTGGAGGAACTGCCTGGCTTTGGGTTTGGGTGGTGCCATGATCCCCAGCCTTCCCGCAGCTCCTTGCGCGGCGCTGGCGCCGTACGACGCCGGGCTGTGGCCCGACGGGGCTGGAGCCTTGGAGCCGGCCGGCCTCCTGGTCCTTCGGTACCTGCTGTAACCACTGCAAAACCCAGGGAGAAGGCACGCGTCAAGCGCCTGCGTTACCTGCCGCGCTCCCCACGCCCACCGTTACGCTTCCTAGAAGACTATGCTTTCGTTTTTAAAAAGGTTGTTGGTTTTGGGGGCGTTTTGGCTTGGGTTTTTTTGGTTGGTTGTGTTTTTTTTTTTTAAATACAGGTGGCTGCAAAAGCACCTTTGAAATGTAAATCCCGCGTAGCTGTTGCTCTGGCATTTGCCTAAGGGCAAGAAGCAGGGGCAGGGAATGCTGAACCGACCTGACTCCTATTAATCCAATTAGAGCATCAACATTAAGTGGCACTGCAGGGTCAACAGCATTTAATGACTAATATTTTCCTAGATGAGAAGGTAAAAAGGGTGGGAGTAAAACCTACCGAGCTGGGAACCGCTGTTTGCTACAGCAAGGAAAGAACCGAATGAGGACAGACAGGGCGGAGGAGCAGACGTCCTCGGAAGGCCCAGCGGTGGCGAGCAGCGAGTTCAGCAAGGCAGACGGCGCTGTCTCGCTGACGATGGATGCACGGTGAGGTGGCAGTAGTTAATACAGCAGTAAAACCTAACAGTCTTTAAAACTGAGGCATGGCTCTTCAGGTGGGGATTTTACAGAATGTTTTGGAGAGCACGTTTGTACTGCTTAGAGCTCCTCTTCCGCAGGGCCTGGCCTCCCCCGGCGGAGAGAACGCGATGTCTGCGACGCTTACGGGCCGAATAAAGCCCCACTCAGATCACTGCAGAAACGCAAGGCGCAGGTTGGCCACGTAACTGCTCTTTCGTACCTCGTGTCCTCCACCTCAGGTACCAACCGAGGGGCGTTTCTGGGTGCGGGATTAGGCAACCTGACCACAGCACAGCACAGGGAACTCCCGCTCGCTTCCTTTTGCGCAAGGCAAGCTATGGGCACAGAACCCTTTGAAAGGTGGGACTACAAATCCCAAATGAGAACTTACTGCTCAAGTTTTCTAATGCCCCCCCCCGTTTTTAGGGAGGGTTTGGGGAGGGCAGAATTGCTCCAACCCTTTCTCCTTTTCCATTCGCTCCCTTTCAGCACCGATTAATCATCCTGCTTTGAAGCATGGACCTTCAGCACTAACTGCTGCTGCTTGAGTTACCAGACTAATAATGGCATGAGCTGCTAAAATAAGGGCACCGACTCCAAGGATGAGGCGCAGCCTGGCTGCTCCATCACCCTGTGATAGTTTGCTGGTGGATCTGCCCTGGGAGCTCAGGACCAGCCAGACTCCTGGGTCCAAATGCTGCGGTCTCGATGCAGGCATTGCCTTGTATGGCACAATTGGAGAAAAGTTCTGAATTAACAAGGGACGGGGAACTGAAGTTCAAACGTTCCATCAAATCTTCGAAGTTTCAAGCCATCTTTCTGTTCCCAAGCACAGAATCCAGAAAGCCTGCTAATAATGGTTATGGCAGCACGCTGAAATTTAGCATCACGACTTAAGCTGTGGCAGTCAAGAGTGAGGAACAAAGGCCAACTGTTAAACATCCTTCCTCACCAGGAGCTTCTTAAACAGCAAATGGTGGGAAACCAAAGTACAGCCGTTGTTGCCAGGTACCTGGACAGTTTTAATGCCATTCTTAAAGCCCATACTTGCTCAGGAAAATGCAGTGGGATAACACTGCACCTCTGGGATCATTCTGGACTAAGAAAGGTAACAAATGACCACAAGCAACGTACCTTTTGGGATGAAACTGCTGGCTGCCACCATTACTTGTCTTTTTCCTCTTTGATTCTCTGAAGTTTGGCAGCCTCTTCCTTTTCCGTCTTTGATTTGCATTATTGCAAAAATAGCTCGAGGTAGTAACTGCATCTTCTGCTTCTTCATCACTCTCAGGCGTGCCGGCGCTCCCCGCGGCCGGGTCCACACCTTGGCAGGCAGCATCTTCTACAGACAGACAGCGAGTTAAAACTAACGAAATCAAGACACTGCCTGGGCCAGTCAGAGCCGTCCGCCAGAGCAGACCGACTGTGCCAAAACTTCTGTCCGTGCTGGTCAAAGCCTCCCGCGCACTGCCTTCACCCTGGCGATGCTCCAGGCTCAGCTAAAGGTGCTGCACACCTTCTGGTGTAAACCAGAACTGCCCTCTGCCCCTGCCTTAGCTCGTGACATAAAGGAATACTGGCCAGCCCTATATGCTCTAGTTTGGCTTCTTGCCTGAACTATTTCGGTAACACCGGGCTCTCTGCCTTTACACTCTTCTCCCCGTGTCAGCTGGAAAGAAATGTGGAATATACCATAAATACTGCAGTCAAACACAGCACTTGTTTCTGAAAACAACATCAGGAGACACTGAAAGGCTCAGTCAGCTGAAGGCTCCTTCTCAATCAGTCACAATCAAGAGGGACGTGATTCTTTGTACAGGCAGGAGTGTAAAATACGTAAAAATCAGGTTTGTAGACACCTACTTATTCACACCGCAGCGTATGAAAGCACAGCCTCCTTAAATGTCACCATGAATCACTTTAAGATTGCAGGCCCCGATGTCTAATCTGATAGCCACGCTGTCTTAAACGGTCTCCGTACAACACGGGCTACATGCCCCGCTCACGTGAAGTGACCGGACTTACCAGTCTCAGGGCTCAGTTCTCCACTGAGCTGCACTTCGTGTGCAAGGCCGGAGCCGTGCAAAGGCATTGTGAAACACTGCCCTTCTGACCTGACGGGTTTTTTGTTTGGGTTGGGGTTTTTTTGTTTCGTTTTGTTTTTTACACCTAGCTTTGAAAGTGCTTCATGTTTGAGCAAGAGCTAGTCAGTGAAGACCTGAACTTGCTGACCTTAATTACTATGAAAAATAAAGGTAGTAGCTATTGATTATCGGCCAGGCTACAACATTACACCATACATAGCAGATGCAGGTGTAAAAATACGCAGGAGGTGCAAGACCTTTAATGTTAAGGTCAGAATTCCCATTGTAACTATGCGTATTACACACATGCCAACAACTAACGGGTTAGGAGCAGAGCAGTCTGCTTAGTTCTCATTTTCCTTTTTTAGCTTTTCAGAGATCTGCTGAATTTGACTAGTGAGAAGACAGCAAAACCCTTTGTATGCTCTGAAAACGCGCAATCGCTCCCTTTTTGTAATTAATGGACTGCAACAATTAGTTATTTGTATTTAAAACCAGGTAAATTTTGAGTGAAACTTCCAAAAGGGGAGGAGAGGTGGGTACTGAACAGGAAAGTACACATTTAGGTACAAAGTATACTCAACCTGGCATGGTCCATTCGGAGTACTTATCCATCACTTTGATTATTTCTGCACCATACTTTTCCAGCTTGTCTTCTGTGACACCATCGATCTGCAGTAAAACCTCCACATCGGATGACAAGGTTTCTGTAACACAACAAAGCGCCAGTTAGACATGGCAAACTGACTTCTTTTAAAGAGAGGTCATGGTAGAGAGAGAGCATTCTGGAGGAAATGAACTCCTTTTCGTGCCACCCTAGGCGTTAAGGCCTTCGGGAAGCAAGCCTTTATTCTAGCAGATCTGCTTCTAGTTGGTAGCACAAAGACGAGCCCAAACGTTTTCTCCGAAAATGCTGCAGCCTGCTGTAGGTGACCCTGCTTGGGCAGGGGGTTGGACTAGATGACCCACAGAGGTCCCTTCCAACCCCTACTATTCTGTGATTCTGTGATTCTGTCTGTTTTGCAGTCGGGTTACTTGGGTGGCTCCTGTAGCTGCCCGGCAGGACTGCTGCAGCACAGACTGCGGCTCCAAGGATCTGCGCTGCGCCAGCTCCTTCCCCACGACTCCCTCAGGCTCCTCTGCTTAAACCCGTTCTCACCAAGTGTTAGAACCCGTAGCTTTTCTGCCAGAACAGGCGACAATTGCAGTCGACTGCCGCCAGGGATTCCCAGTGACGAAAACCAGGCATTACCTGCTATTTTCTTGAGAGTTGAAGTACTGAAAATATTGAAGTAATGCACATCAAAGACTTTCCCAAGCGTCTTGCACGTGTCTGTAAGTTCCCCAAGGCACTTTTTAACCATCTCTTCTCGCTGTGACATTTTTGCCACGGAGGCCCTTTGCTTTCTGATGGCACTGGCACTTTCTGTTTCATGGAACTCCACCTGTCCAAACAAGCCAATCAATAACTTCTGTCAGGGGAGCTGCTGCAGAGCCATCGTTAGAAGATTGACTGGTAACACAGGAAAGCAGTGAGGGAAACTGAAAGTATTCTTTGATGGATCAAAAAAAGCTGTTTACCCAGTAGATGCTTTTTAAATTCTTTTTTTACAGGCTACTCAACCGCCCCCAAGTTTCTTCTGCAAAGAACTAGCAGAGCATACACAACACAGGAAAAATCCTGAGAACCCAATTTACAGCTAGCTTTAAACAGAGGTCACTAGGACTAATGCTGAGGGCTCTTCTCCAAACACAGCACTACTGCAGAGGAGACATTGCCTCAAGCAATTCTGGAACTGGTTCCATGACCTTCTTGAAGTGCATTTTTCATCAGAGATCACCACTGACTGGAAAAAAAGAGCAGAAAACGCAGGAGAAGGTAGAGCTGTTCTTTCTTCCCTTCTTCGCTAGCTTTTTCGGTGTTGGTCATAACTTTCCTTTCTTGTCAAGCTGGAATCAGGTGGATGGGAGAAGAGCAAGATTTAATCCCCTCCAGCCCTCTCAAACTCACCTTTTGCCTCACAACATTATTATCAGAATAATGGACTAGCAATCACGCTTGTTGGATTCTGTTCCCTGCATCTGCTGAAGACTAGTTCCCATACTTCAGCTGCTGGGAAACTATGTTTAAACTATCCTAGGGTATATGCTACATAAAAACTGTAGCACGTCCCCTATAACAATACCTTAGAGAGAGAAACAATGAATTGTTACACACCTGTAGTGATCCATCCAGCACAGCCTGAGCTTTCTCTCCGAGAATTACATACGCTACCGCTTGGTCATTAGCTGTGATATACAAGTCTTCATCCAGGATCTTGTCCAGGACCAGTTTTCTAAAGAGTCTTTCAACATTGTGCCTTGAGTAGGCAGCTCCCTTCCCAAATATTCCAGACTGAATCTTCGCACTCTTCGTACCTGTGCGACAGAAATCACAGGATTAGCCTGCGACTGGAAAGCCTGCGTACGTAGGTATTTACAGACCCAAGATTCCCAAGGGTATTCCATAGTCAACGCACACAAAAAACTGCATTTAAGCACCAGAAACAACAAGCACCACCAGAAAATTAATATCATCACTATAGCAACCTGAAATGGATTAAAGCTTTAGTCTCATTTATTTTGGATCATCTACCACCAAGAGATTCCTGCGAAGAATAATTTTGTAAAATATATCTTCTTTTGAACCTCTGCTGGTATTGCGCAGAGCTCCTGATACTCAGTCAGGAATTTCTGCACCAGGTCTATTTAGGTGTCGTTTCTGGAAGAACAGGACTTACCTAAGAAAATGTCTACCATCATATTCAATGTGTATCTTCCAGAACCTGAATTTCTCTTTCCATTTAATCGTCCCATTTGTCCACAGTGCTCTTGTACAAATCTTATAATGCTCTTCACTTCATCCGTCACATTTCTTGATTTGTAATCCTGTTAAAACAGGCTGGATTAGGAAACAGCGTTACGTGGTTCTGTCCTACTGCAAGTTGTTCCTGAGCTTTTTCCAGTCATGAATTCATTTTCTTCCAAACTCGGAATGAGCAACTTCCTAGATAGTACCCCTACAGTGACACAATGTAGTCACACAAATTCTGGATTTGATAACGCTCTGAAAAATGCAGTAACACGTACCAACTGATGGTATATAATCTCTGGGTGTTAGTTCTAGAGTGAGCTGCAAGATTGCTGCGTGAATACTGGTAGTCAAGGTAAACAGCGTGGAAAGCGTTCCCGTCAGTACTCTGCTGGCACACACCAGAACTTACACTTCCAGTACCCATTAAAATGAGAAGACTGGACTGAACAGGCATCATTCTAGTCACAGCTATGTAAGGTAAGGCTTCAAACACAGGACTGAGAAGCAATACCACCAGGTATAAAACTGAGCCCGTTTAGAGACTGGTAAGCCTTCCCTGTCTGCTTCAACAGCTATCTTCTCTTCTACTCCTGTTCGTGCCACTGACAAGTTTGCTTCAAACCCTGACTCACAAACCCTGACCTCTGGGCCACCTCAAGCAGTGTACACCTCCCAGTGTGGCACTTGTGCTACGCTGGCAGCACAAAGCTGCCTGGAAAACATCAGAACAGGCAGCGGAAGAGATTTCCCCGTAGCCATGCCAGTGGACCTTATACTAGCTCCTGCCTCCTACGAGCACTGCAGCCAAAAAATCAACACTAAGGAACATCCTTACACCTCACTACTCCTCCTCGTACAGAAACAGGAGTATCAAAGGTCCATGGATAGCATGTGTAATTGCTACTCTAGATTAAAACCTGGAAGTAATTCAAAGCATTTAGCACGACAAAAATACAAGACACCTTACTCATTTTCTCCATTTGCCTTCCCAAATGTCATGCAACCATTTTTTAATGCAGCTAAATGCAGATCAGTTTAACAACGCTATAAGTAAGAGCCATGCTTTTTACCTTCTTTCTACTGCAGTTATCGCAAATTACTTCTGGGTGATCTTTACAGAAGTTGGGATTAAAATTAGTTTCCCCGAAGTAGGCCAAAAGCTGAATTCGCCGGCAATCGACTACGTTCTCACAGTAGTGAACCATACTGTACAGGTTGTTAAAGTGGGTCTGTCTGGTGTGACTGTTTCCGTCTTTCTCCACTGAAACGCAATAAATTCAATTCTATTTGTCAGATCTGCACCTCTGCATTTTTAGATATCGTCAGATAGACAGAATGCAATATTCTTTTTTCCTTAAAAAAAGATGAGTAGGTCAGTACAGAACTAACCCAGGACTCTAAATTTCAAAGAGTGAAGAAAGGAAAGACAACTAGAATGACAAGAATCAACAGATGGATACGTATAAAGCAAAACGGTTTTGACTAAACTGAAGTACAAGTGACAAAAATCTTTCATTACAGAAAACCACTCAGGTGAAGATGCGTGGTTCTCCCATCTTTGCAACACCATACCACATGTGGCACTCCCAGATGAGAAAATGGCACAGTCTAAATCAAACAGCTTCTTTAATATAGCCTCCATGAGGTTACAGACACGAGAACTCACTTAGTATGAGCCTTCTGAGCCTGGTGACATCACTGTAGCTGTAGAAGAGCAGACAGTGAGACATTTCACCGTCTCGTCCAGCTCTGCCAGATTCTTGATAGTAACCTTCTACAGATTTAGGAAGGGACGCGTGGATAACATAGCGTACGTCAGGTTTATCAATTCCCATTCCAAAGGCAATTGTTGCACATATAACCTAGGAAGGAAATAAGAATTTGTGATGCAGAGTTATGAAAGTTATTCATGCAGCACTCTGCACTGAAAACAGACAGGAGATCAGGATCACAAAACCCTGCAGAACCTGGAATTTCAACTGTAACACTGCAAGACCAGTACAAAGTAGCAAAACCACCTCTCCTTTCAGAAGAGCTATTCCAGACAAAGGCAAACTCCACATTTGCATCTCAATATACAGTTCAGCGGTGTGCCTAGAGCTGCTTCCGAAGCCTTGTACTGCTCAATTCCTTCCTCCTGGAGCATCATACCTTGGTGCAGCGCTGCAGTCTTTGATTTGTAAAGCTCCCACTGAAAAGATGGCTAACGTGTTTTGGCAGATCTGTTCGGATCGGTGATTTAACACTGCATCCGATTTGGCAATCAAAAGTTACACAACTTTGCTTTCATTTACGAGGCCAAGAGGGATGAAAGCACTCTAGATTCTATTCACTTTTTCCCCCAGATGCTTTTCTGTTACCTGGCATCCTTCTTGATTAACCCACTTCTTTTGTACGAGATCTCTGTTGGAGTCAGTGAGGCCAGCGTGATAGGCAAGTGCGGCAAGACCCTCCTTCTGCAGAATGGCTGCTGTTGTGTCACATTCATGACGCGAAAGGCAATAAATTATTCCAGAGTCATCTGCAAATATATAAAAACAGATTTGTGCTACAATACAACTTTATTCCCTTTCACTTGCTTAACAGTCACGCCTGTCAAGCAAATAGATTTATTCCAAGTGGGAGAGGCTGGGAAGTGTAATGCAATAGTAAATGCTTAATAATAAAAGAAAGTAATTTTATTAGTATCGGATGTTTTTGTTAGTTTCTCTTCACCCAGTTTGCTGGTATTTTTTAGCAAGGTGCAATCAAGAAAAGTTTTCCTGCTCATTACTGTGTAGTCTTAGGATTTAAAATACATTAATAAAGAACTACATATATCAAGACCTAGAGCAGTTCAGTCAACAACATACTAGGTTACAGCACTAGAGAGGCTACGAAGGGAGCTTGGCGTCGTCAACTTCCAGCAGCAGGAGCTGCAGGACCCCAACAGTGAGCCTAGAAAGGCAGGAATCCCTAAAGGTATCTTCACGGGGAACCACAGATAAGCAGACCAACAGAATCAAACTATTACAACAGCTGGGATATGAGATAACCTTCACAGTCTGACGACACAATTCAAAGGCCTGGCAACCTCCAGCAAGATTACTGAAGAGCATTACCAAAATTAATTTTTCTAGCTTAACTTGGACTCTTAACTTCAGGATGCCCACAGATCTGATTCCCATTACTAATAATATCATTCTGCCTCCAACTTGTTTTTCTTGTAAATATATTAGCCACTTACAGAAGGGCACAAGGTTAGGGTTTTTACAGCATTGAAAAAGCTTTTCCTGCCTTAAAAAGTAGTTCACAACAACGCATACAAGCACACTATGCTGCTCACTACTCACGTGGATGATATTTTTTAATCCATTCCAAGCAATCCATTGCCACCTTCTTTGGCTTCTTGGGCAACACGTCATATTTCAAGTTATGCCTGTTGAAGCTCATTGTAAACCTAAAACAAGACAGTTCATGGGTGCTCATCAGCTTTATGGGTGCAGCAATCCTTTCAACAAGCTTGGGGCTGACTGGAAGGTCCCAAATTCAGCTAGCTACTACTTGCTCTGCATTATCTGCAAAGGAATTTCTGTTCCACTGTGCCCATGGAGATTCACACTGCCCATACTTTGGGTCTAAAGTTCCTGCATTTTTCCCGTGGTTGTGAAAAAACAGAGCTACATGGCACTATGTAGAAGGAAGAGATGCCCATAAACCAGACACGCACACGGGGATTTGCCTCGCCTCCATTTGCCTTTTGAACACTAGCGTCCACATTTGGCTGATCAAATTTGCAAAATAGCATCACCTCCCTCCTTCTGCCCTAAAATACAGTTCTAAAATAAGAAATCCAACAAAACAGAATGCTCTATTTTTCCATCGTGCACAATGCAAACACTACAATACAATCCACGTTCAATGTAACATCATTATCTATGTTACTGCCAATGCCAATGAAAAACCACTTCCAGCTTTCACAGTTTTCCAGCATTCTCATGAAAAGCACCCTAAAATACAACCTACACATTTTATTAGTGACATAGAAAATTTCGTGTTATTTTCTACAAAACAGCTTCCTTAATCATGCAAGGAAAAATCTGCATTTTTTTCTTCTGACTTTTAATATTTTGCATTTAACTCACATTAAATTCCATGCCTACACTCTCATTTAACCAGATACAACTGACCGGTATTTCAGATGGACCTGTAACACTTTTCTTACTTTACGAAGTTTTCCACTCAAAATTTCTCCTGACACAAACAGATCGTTTCAGGAAACTGCTGAGCAACTTACACTTGTGGCTTTAGCATCTCAAGCTGATTCTGGATATCCTTCTGCACTCTGGGGTTCGCAGTGGCAGTAAGAGCCATCATAGGGACTGAGCGGAACTTCTTGCGGAGCATATTCAGTCGTTTGTAGTCTTGTCGAAAATCGTGACCCCACTAGTTCAACAAACAAACTTTAAGTGTAGCTGAGTAAGATGCTCCTACTAAGTCTTCTGCCATTTTGAAACACAACTCGAGGTCTTTACCTGGCTGACGCAGTGCGCCTCATCAATGACAAAACGCGCTAGGAGTTTCCTGTCGTAGAGGTTTTCCAGGGCGGACATCAGTCGGTTGCTTGCACAGACCTAGGTACACATCCACCAGCGGCATCAGAAAGCAAACCAGCAGAGCCAAGCGTCACCCTACCTGACTAAGAACACAGAAACAGCTGTTCTGTACAGCAAAGTTAATCTTGGCTGCACCGGTGAAGCCTGAAGGCATGAAGAAGATGGCAATCAGCTTCATTATAATTTGTAAGAAAGCAGCTGGTGTGGGATTACCGAAAGCTTCTAGCATCATCCACCCAGAGGTCCCACAATCTGAGTAAATTTAAGTGACTTCTGTCACAAAAGACAGGGAAAGACGGTGCTGAAGAAAGAAACATAATCAGCACACCAAACAGTCCCCTCTTACAAAGCTCTTGAGGAATAATATCATTTTTAAAGGCAGCAGATAATTAAGTACAAGGAAATCTTTCGACAGTCACCTATTACCTTGGCAGTTACATTTTTTTTCCCTGTATTATCCTATTCGTAGTGGTCTAGATTTCAATAGCTACTTGACAGCAATTAGCCACTAATAATGTAGTAAGGTATACTGAAATGGACGGGCACAAGGTGTTTGTTTTAAGCATTTAAATTGTACAGACACACTAAATTCTCATTCTTAGTTAATTACTGATTGAAATTAGTTACATCTGTACAGAGTCGTACTGAATTATCTAAAAAAATACATAACAGTTTTCATTCCCCCAGAAGCCTACTCTAAATTCAGTGTTTCCCCTTTAATTCTTCATAGTAATCCACCTTGTTGCCTCCATGATTTTACAATTCAAATTAAATACAAACCTTCTCAGGAGTAACATACAGAAGCTTTATTACTGGATCTTTTTTTGACATTTGCATATATATTTTTGAAGCATCGGCATCTGTTCTATCGCCAGTCAGATATGTTGCAGCAATCTATATTAAAAAAGTACATTAAGTTTGAATATGTGCAAACCAGGAGCATCTCCAAATATAGTCCTACATCTAATTATAAGCCAGATAACAAAAGTATATGCATTTACCGTCCTCAGTGAATATAACATTTTCAATGTTTCTCTGTATAATTATAGATAACATTTGAACCCCTGCCGTACTGCAGACATCACAGAGTTTTTCTGATGATAAAACCAAAAGACTGTAAGCCAAATTCTACTCTTCTGCTCCCAATTCTACCAGCAGACCAACAGCTGACTTGGGGGATTTGTTTGCTTTCTTTGAACTCTCTGTCCCGTAAAGAAAATAGATGTGATGTTTGTTTATTGCTCAACACGCTGAAAATTTGAGATTGAATTCAGAGATCTCAAGATAAGAAACCATTTTCAAGCAGCACAAAAGCATGGCACCCCCCTCAATAACAGTGCCCATGCTGCACAGAACAGCATTGCATCAGAAGAGATTGAATACAACCTTGAGCAGCAATTTAATATTAAACTTCAAAGTATAACTTCCTGTTCACACTGAACAGTAACAAAGGAATTAGATCCTAAGGACAAAAACAGTGTAAGAATAGGTCATGGCAACAGAGCCAATTCTGCCTGCTTGTCTCCTCTTCCTCTCGCAAGAGGCAGCTGCAGCTCTGCAGAGGAAATTCCTCCTGCGGCCACAAACGCCCAGGAGACGCAGCGCCAGTGTAACTGGCTTCTACAGCCACAGCACCCCACCGCGCCGGAAAGAGCACAGCGCGGGGCCCAAGCGTCGCGTGCTGGAACAGCCACTAAAGGGCAGACAACCGTGCGAGGGCCCTGCCTAGCGAGGCTATCAAAACCCTCACCCGATGAGAGATGGATTTGTCTGAGCTTCGAAACCCGGCATCGCAGCCCCTTCGGTCTCGTACCCCAACACTTCTCCGTATTTTTGCCCTAAAGCGTGTTACCCACCTTTGTTTCCCCGATCTCTCAATCTCAGAAATACACTAAGGATGGAAAAGGCACTGCACGAAGGCAAAAGCAGTTCACAAGCAGTCAGCCTTAGGAACACACACCTGCTGCACTTGCATTTCTTTTCTCTAAGTATTACTTTTCTAGAAATGCTCGGCGTCTCCAGAACTCTCCCAGCTTGGGAATTGTTAGCGCTTATTTCTGCTACAGAGCCAGGCTGCTCCTCTTTCGCTGTCTAAATACAGCTCTCAGAATCTAAGAATCAGGCATCTGCACGTCAAAACTTAAGCTACAATAACAAAGACACGTGAGCATCAATAAATGTAGCCGTTAGGCTGCCAAGATATTCTAGGTCATCTCATTTAGTTCTTCCTAGACAACTTTGTGTGCCTTTTACAGTTTCCATCTAATAAATTTTTTGCAGTTTGTATTTGAGAGACGTAAGATTTGCTGTGAAATTTCAGATTTCTAATTCACTGATCTGCAGTTTAACTAAATACAGCTGTTTGAACTTACATCTAGAGTCTTCAGTTTCTGAACCTGATCTATTATCAGCGACCTCAGTGGAGAGATAACAATAGTGACTCCAGCAGAGACGCACGCTGGTAACTGGTAGCACAAGCTTTTACCACCACCTGTGAGGATAAAACAGAGCACAACCAATGTTAGATACCGAGAGGAAAGGGAGACAGCGTGGAGAAGGAGAGGAAGAGGGGAGACCTATTTCTTACTTCCCATTTTACAGCATTTCCACACAATAAACTTTTACCAACCGCCTCTCACGGGATACCTGCAGGACATGGTAACTCTTCCGTGTCCTGCAGGTACCCCGTGAGAGGCAGCTGTTGGTAAAAGTTTATACAAAACTCCAGAAATCCTGCAGCCACAGACTTCAAGCAGCACAACTTATCGTCACCTCCACAAAGGCACAGAGAAGGAGGAAAGTTTGTCAATGGCCTTGCAAAAGGAGCTCCAGCTCTTTATTCCTCAAGCGTGTGCCAGACCGCCAAAGCCTGCGGCTGCGCGCCCTCGGGAGATACGTACCAGTGGGCATCAAGATGAAACAGTCTTCACCCAGAAGAGCAGCATTGATGGCCTCCAGCTGATTTGTCCGAAAACAGTGCAAACCAAACTTTCTGTGAAATATATTCATCATTTTTTCAGAATGGGAAAATTTCATACCCTTGAAACGCTCTAGTGCAGGGTTATTAACCAGCGGATCTAGGAAACAAAGAAATGTACTTACAGTAAGTTACAACATGAAGTTGCACTATCCCTCTTGCAACATAAAACTGCTTCAGTAGAACAGATGGCTTAGCCACCACTTCGACCCTTCAAATCTTTTAAAATCAAATCATGGCTTACAAAAAAAAAAATTACATTGATCTAGAATTTAGGAACAGCTAAATTGTGAATTTTGATTCTATGTAAATCTCTGGAAACAAGCTTCTTGCCCAGGATTGTATAAAACGCCTAGTCGTACACTGACAGCCTTCATCTCCGTCACAGCAGCTGGGAACAGGCTCCCTGCTCCTGGGGACCTACAGCAGGTGCCAGCCCAATCAGCAACAGAAGCTGGCGAAACGGCTGAACGTTTCACCCCTTACCAGCCTGTTCCTGCAGCCACCACAGACAATACTGACCCACCCCTCTGCCCCAGAGGGATCAGGTTTGCTTCGGCAAGTGCTCATTTTTGAACATTTTGCATAAACAGCTAAAACTGTAGCACAGCTTTGAATTAGCAACTGCAGAGTCATTATTTAAAACACAGAAACATTCTAGTTTCCAATTTTAGCAGCTTCGTCTTCCCAGCAGCCTGCAACCTGCATGACAAATAAATATTCAAGAAGTTTGGCATCACTTGGAGGTAAAAAGTGCCAGAAGGGGACTTTGCAAAGAGAAACCAAAAGAAATGTCCACAGAAACAAAAGGCATTGATGTAACCTACCATAAATTACTTGGCCTTAGGTTTAAAAATAAATAATTGAAAATTTTAAATGGGAAAGACAGTAATCCTAATGAGCATAATTCACCTGAATGGTTCTTTGTTGCCATCAAGAAGCTTGATTTCGGCACGGCAGGACTGGATACAACAGCAGACCCTTTGGCTCTGGACATTATCTTTGACCACAGCGATCTGGCAGGCGGCCCTTCCCCGACGGGCTGACACAACGGCGCAGACGGCGTCTCCGGTGCCGAAACATTCACCGAATCCTCCCAGGCCTCATCAAAATCATCAATATCAAAGTGATCAAGGTCAAAGTCTGTATCTGTTACACCTAAACTGTCTTCTGCAGGAACGCTGGTAACAGCTTTGCTCTGGCCTTTCACAGCTGTGCTCGTCAGAGGCCTCTCCTGCAGATGACGGCTTCCAGCGCTTCTCACCCCGGGCTCCTCACCCCAGCTGCTGTCGAAGGACACCTCGGAACGGAAGCTGAGCGAAGCTCCCTCTTTGCTGTTTATCTTGGAAGAAGACAGCGCTGTAATTTCTGGGCTGATGACCTCCTCGAAACTTTGCTTTGAAGCATAAGAGGTATCCAAGGTCTGATTTTTTTTGGTAGAAAAATCGCTTGAATTAACAGTCCCAGAAAGCCTAGATGGCAGGTTTGTGGATTTTGGGGAGTTTCTGTCAGAACTGAAGCTCCAGTTCGGGCCAGAACACAGAGCAGTACCAGGAGATGCCAGAGGGCCCCGCTCCACACCTGCCTTCCAGCTCCTGGGAAAAGTGTTGTTTATGCTACTTTTGTTCAAAGTGACAGAATTAGCTAGCAATTTTCTCCTGGGAGAGGTGGCAAGGGAAGGAAGAAGGAAAAAAAAAAAATTTAGTCACAAGCAATGATTTATCAAGTTCTACAACATACATTAAACAGTTTTGTCTCTCTCCTATTAAAAATCTCAACATATGGTGGTTACATTGTATTCTGTGTCACTATATTTTAAAAATATTTCAAACAAATCTAGGGAAGAGAGACTAATACCAGAACTCAGTTGAAGAAAGTAACTACAAAATTACTACACTTCTCTGCAGACATAAAATAAAAGCATTCCTAATAGCAAGGAACTGATCCAGGCAAGGTAGAGCACAAAAAAAAAAAAAAAATCCTTAGAGGCACAAACCTGAGGTTAAAAAAGAAAAA
>Ga0065711_1011454_pt1 | contig 15620 bp, 15 predicted proteins | sample Hoacrofraction12_FD_59098 | JGI IMG/M metagenome (GOLD analysis project Ga0065711, IMG submission 59098) | Hoatzin crop microbial communities from Cojedes, Venezuela - Epithelial fraction 12 v2 (version 2) | ecosystem: Host-associated > Birds > Digestive system > Esophagus > Crop | place... | reverse complement strand
CACCTTAAAACTGATTTCAGAACTTTCCAAAATGTGGCAGCAGAATTAGACTTACTTCACTGAAGGAAGTAGTCCCAATTAGTGTGCATTTCTTGGAAAGCTTATTATTTACGACACTCACCCTTCAAAACCAGGAAAAAGGCTAGGCAGTGATTTCTTTTCCCTGTATTATTAAGGACCTCTCTAAATTAGTGAGATGAAATTATCATGTAGATGATAGCTGTGAGGGCGGTTGTCCCAGCAGTGGGAAATTCCACCGGTTAGAATACTCTAGTGCCAGCACTTTGCCATGAGTCCTCCTACCGGTGTTTCAGTTTCTACTTAGCGCATCTTACATGGTTTTTGTGCTACTTCATTCTGCTTCACAGCAAGTTGGGAGAAGGTTCAGCGAACACGTAGTGATATTACTAGTACAATTTTTCCTTCACAAATCATGAGTGGTGTCTCTATGTGTTTAAACTATGCTAGACAGCTTCGCGTTAGGAGACACAAGTCCCCACCGTGGACCCTGGGTGGTGATGCACCAGGTCACCTCCCCACAAGCAACGAGCAGTAGATCTTGCACCAGCTCCAGTGAGGGAGAGCTCATGCCCACCTGTGACACAGGCAGACCTTGTTCAAGAGCTTTGCTGGGGTTTTGGAAGGGAGAGGATCAAAAAGTCTTCACCGCTTGAGTGGATGTGCTGGTTCGCTGTGTGTGGAGAGGGAAGTCGTGTGTCATCTATGACTCTGTCATCTCCAGTTCACAGCAGAACAGACTCAGTTTGGCACCCCTTTGAAGCTGATGGGAGTACGTTATGTCCAGCTCCTGTCCAGGGGTGCTTAAGGCTCTTATAAATAAGGTCAATAAGTAAGGTTTAACAGTAAGCCTTGTCTGTCACACGTGGGCCGGGCTGACCCTGTGGCAATTCTCATAACACTTCTTCTCGCTTAGTTGCTGCTCCAGGACACTACAGGTGTTTGCCTGCTGGCACCTACCCGGGGGAAGGCTTTATTTCAGCCATGAGGTGTATCATGCACTGAGCCTGGAAACTACTGCAGGAGAAAAAAAAAAGAGGTGCTATATATGATGCTAATCTTGGTGCCACGCGCTTGCCTTTGGAAAGCAGCACAGACAGCTGCCGATGAAGTTCAGGTGAGACTTGGGGTTAGCTGAGCCCTCTTGCCAATGCTCACCCTTTCTGGCACGCTGTCTCCATGTAGGACAGCTTCCCACCCCCAGCCCCTGGTGTTATCAGCACTTCTCACCTGCCCCGCTTTGGCGTTTTCACAAACAAAAGCTTCATAAAACCTCGCAAATTCCGGCGCGTTGTCGTTCACGTCCAGGACTTTCACCGTCACGGAGACACTGCCCACCTGCGAGGGGTTGTCTGGAAGGAGGAGGCACAAGGTGAAGAAAATGGGAAGGGGAAGGGGCTGCTCTTATTCTGTCCAAGAGGTAAAGCAGCCTTTTCACTACTGACTCACTTTAAATGACATTTTCCCATTGGGAACTGTGGTCGATATTGTGGGTTGTGTGACTTGGAGTGAAGTTGCAAACACTGCTCTGTCTGTCCTGGCTTTCCACCTCACTACATCTTTTTCAAAGAAATTCCTTGAAAGGCTTCGACCTGGTGCAGTCCAATGGGAATATTTCTATAAAAAAAGTCTTAGACAATGGCCCGTAGCTCTTTTCATTGCCCTTTGCCTGGGCAATACTGTTTGTTGAGCCTCAGTACCAGTGGCATGAATTAGGAAGGGACTTTTTTGAGGAGAGGCATGTTATTCAGCGCTAGTTGAAAGTGGTAATTCTGCAGTTCAGATATGTTTCTGCTCAGAATTCACGTTCCTTGAACTCAAAAATAGTGTCAAGACTTGATACTTTGTACAGGGGGGTTTAAAATGTAATAACACATGAAATTGCACAGGAAAGCTTTCACTGAAGCTTAAAATTGCAATGAAATTTTTACATTCTGCATGACATCATCTGTGATATTTCTGTCCCACTCTTTGCCACTAAATCCAGACGTCGTTTCATGTATCTTCACAGTTTCCAAACCAAGTGGCCACAGAATAACCTTTTCTTACTGTTTTTTTCTGCCCCAGAACATATTTTTCCTTATTTAAAGACAAAATGAAACTCTAAGCAGAAAAAAAGTATCATTACTGGGAAGTCAGAAAAGGTGCAAAAATCCAGAAAAGTCTTGAAAATTAGTACTCTCATCTTCTTTTTAGTCATAGCACTTTGTGCATTTATCTGCAAATATATCTTCCTTTATATCAAGAAATGATATTTCATATAAACAGCAGATAATTTTCTTACACTCTGGAATTTTCTTAAATGTTCAATGTACTGTATCAGTAGCATGTGTCACATTGTATCACTGAGATAATACTCTTAAACTATATTGTTGCTCCCTAATTTATAATTCGATCCTTCAGCTTCCCACATATCCATACATATCTCGCTAACACACCTGTCACTGTGGCAGATGAATGTCTACATTTATGCTCTTAGCAATACTGATCTAACTTTTAAAACTAGGAGCTTTATTCAGGAGTGCACAACTAGGACATTATTTAAACTATTCGCTAAATTGAAATAACGTGCTGCACATGCACGGAGGAAAACTGGCAGAGGATTGATGGAGGATGAGTCAATGCCTTCGTATTGCTCTCACCCTCGAGTGCCGCTACAGGGGCAGCTTTTACAGACTCATCTGGCATGTGGATTGACATGGAATTGCAATGGCCATTGGTGGCTGAAAAATAAAACCAGCATCAAAACAGATAGAGGTGAGATGCTATTATGTCACCAACCCCTCTCACTATTGAAAAGGGGACAGACAGGCATTGTGTGCTGGAACAGCCTGCAAAGATGTGGCAGAGAGTCACCCCGACTCTTGTGAAAGATTCCCTCTGCTAACTTCAAGCTGGCTGATTCATTTTGAGCAAGCTTTCGGAACTTTTTTCCTCTCGATCTCTGGTATCCCTGGTACAGCCTGGAGCTCTCTCAGACATGAGGAACAACTCGGCTATTGGCAGCAAGCTTCTGGAAAGCTGTGGCTTGTCAGTGGATGAACTGAGATCCTGAGCAAAAGCTGTGTGGACCAGAGAGATTTCAGGTGAAGATTGGGTGAACCTGTTATTTTGTTTGCTTATATATCCCAAACTCCTTTACGGAGCTCACATCTGTTAGTATTTCAAACTCAGCTAAATTTTTCGTACTGACACTACGAAATGATCAGCATCTCCTTGTTCTCAGGGCCTTGGTAAATACCTGGCACGGATGAATCACAGAATGGTCAGGGTTGGAAGGGACCTCTGTGGGTCACCCAGTCCAAACCCCCTGCTGAAGCAAGGTCACCCAGAGCAGGCTGCACAGGACCTTGTCCAGGCGGGTCTAGAATATCTCCAGAGAAGGAGACTCCACAGCCTCCCTGGGCAGCCTGTTCCAGGGCTCCGTCACCCTCAGAGGGAAGAAGATCTTCCTCGTGTTCAGACGGAACTTCCTGTGCCTCAGTTTGTGCCCGTTGCCCCTTGTCCTGTTGCTGGGCACCACTGAAAAGAGTCTGGCCCCATCCTCCTGACACCCACCCTGCAGATATTTGTAAGCATATATCAGGTCCCCTCTCAGCCTTCTCTTCTTCAGGCTGAACAAGCCCAGCTCCCTCAGCCTCTCCTCGGTGAGTTTTAGCTCATTGTAAAACCCCAAAGCATAACGCGTTCACCATACTAGAAGACTCCAGAGCACTCTGGCCCAAATTATTTATGCAGCAAGCAGATGGTGATGACATTTACTTGCTGCTGAACCAAAGCGGATTTCAACCAGTGACCTAGCAGTGCAGGATCATTGCTGCCCACCAGTCCCTGCCCCACGCAGTCCTCCCAAAGGACTGGCAGCTCTGGCAGCCACGCAGCCTTTGCAGTGTCTGCTTTAGCTGCCTAGCCCTTCTGAAGAGATAGAGCTCTTGCAGAAACACATCAGGAAGAGTTTTAAATAAACCCCTGGAATACAAATGAACTGAAAAGGCAGCACTCTGCATTTAATTGCCAGCCTCTAGTCCTCCCACCGCCCTGTGAAAAGGAGCATAAAAAATAAATAAAATGCAGTGTTTGCTTGTTGATGTCAGAAGAGTATTCAGGTAATATGGCTTCCCACTCAGAGCATAAGAAGATGTGAATTGCTGAGTTCAGGTGTCTCAGCCTGCTTTGCCTATTGTATCTCTTTAATCTATGCACAGTCTGCATTGTCCTTACTCAGCTCCACGGCCAGCACAGTGATGTTGTGCCAAGAAACGTCCTCCCGGTCAAGAGGTCTTGCAGTCATCAGTGCTCCTGACGTAATGTCGACATAAAAGAACCGCCCCGGATCACTGCTCCTGTCAATCGAGTACCTGCAAAAGTACATATTAAAAATATTATGCAACCCTTGTGAAAACTGTGTTATAGCCAATGAAGTCCCCCAGCAATAGGAATACTGTCATGCACAGCAGATCCACTTTCTTCCACAACCTAGTTATGTGCTCCATTGACTTGCACAGGTACAGAGTGAGATGGCTGAAAAAACAGGGAGTTCATGTGGCTAACGGCATCTAACGGTGAGTACTACTTGGCTGCAGCTGGAAGACAGGAAGATTTAGAGGAAGAAGCCTCAAAGCAAGGCACAGCTTAGCACAGGAACATTGCTTTACAGAGAAAATCTGTCAGTGAGGAGTGTGATTTCTTTTTCTAAGCAAAATAATTATGCCCTTTCCTTGGGCACAATTCAGACAGGATGAAAATGACTTTACATCAGCTCATTCTCTGGGCACCTAAGCTGATGAGGAGGAACTGTTCCCTTTCTCATGCTTTTATATTCTCTCCTCCTTCAGGGGAATAAACTCCAGCTGCACCCTGGACCATCCTACTGATTGAGCCATGTCAGCACAAGGGGGAGGATGAGTGCCTTTCTCATATCATCCAGTCAGAAAAACAGCTCCCTCGGTGAGGCTGATTCATCATCATTACTGAACCTGCCTGGCCAATATCACGTCAGTTTAATGCTGGGAACAAGCTTCTCACACCCGTGAGCAGGGGAGCGTGGTGGTACCTGCAGCCCAGAAAACCTGGGCAGGGAGGCAGCTGACTGATTGACAGCTGTCACTGCTGTACTCAGTCAGAGGGACTGTTTCCCAGGGTGAGTAAAATACTTAATGCCCTCCATACACGTCACCTTGCTCTTAACAGCAGTTTGTACGAGTTGTCTCCCTAGCTAACTAGGGTAGCATGGTGAGAGATCCTTTGGCAAAAGCCAAATGTCTATGTGCCTGTGTAAATGCCACAGCCTAGAGCAAAGCACAGACTTCTTCTCACATTTGATGGTTCTTTCTTAAAAGTTGATGGGGATTGAAAGCATTAGTCATAACGGATGCTGAACAGGGGTCATTCTTCTGAACTTTCTCCTTTCAGCACAAATGCATTCTCTAGAAGAAGCATGCCAGCCTGATCCTTACCTAGGGACTTATTAAACTGGGATATAAAATACCATTGAGCTATGTTGTTGGGAAATTCTTTTACACTTTTCAGAAAAATCAAAGAAGGTAGGATGGCAGGTTTGCTTCCCTTTCCTTCCCAGTTCTTCCCATCTCTTCTTAAATCAAGAGATTTCTGAGGCATTTGATTTATTTAGGAAATAAGTACGAGTGTTGCTATATTTTGGTTTAATAATTATTCTTGTATGAAGGCTATAAAAAGAATTTCTGACAGTTTAAGGCCAACAAGTATCTTAAATTGAATATGGCCTTGTGATCAGTGGTGTGGTATTAATCAGCAGTGTCAAGAGGCACAGGTGGAGACCTTGTCCGGATTCTCCACGTAAGTTCTCCCTTTAATAATACCTGCTCCTTCGCACTCGTTTCCACTGTACTCTCCAGGTAATCTTCTTGAATTGCTTAACAGCAATCATGGTACATTTCCAGCCCTCAGAATTTCACAGTGTGGGAGTCCAGATACTAGATTCTGGGAAAATGCGGATTTGAGAGTTCCCCTGTGCTTAGTGAGCCCTTCCAAAAAGTGCCTTGGCTTTTCCACACTTGAAAAAATGGCAAAAGGAGATCACAGTTTAAATTTCAGTTGGATTTCATCTTGTGTAACAAAATATGTATCTAGGGTTTTGTTTTTCTTATCTTGCCTTAGCCTGTGCAAAGTGAACGAAGAGCAAGCGGAAAACATTGCCAGACTGATACTGCACAGAGTTGGCATGGGTGGAGGAGACCACATAAGAGGCAAGGAGAACAAATTCCTAACATTTACATTTTAGATAGCATTACATTTTAGATAGCATTACAAATGGTATTTATTCTTTTTTTTTTTCTCCTGTCTCCTCTACCCTAATCATTTATGTTTGTATAGGGGGGCAGGAGGGGGAGAGGAAAGAGGGAAAAAAGGAAGGAAAGTAGGAACAGAGGAAGATGGGAAAAAAAGAAAGGAGGAAGGAAGTTGGGAAGGAGCAAAGTTACAAAGGAGTCTGTGCACATTTGCAGTTGTTTGAGTTTTTTAAATTATAACTTTCATGATGCATTCCGTGCTTTATGGAGTGCTGTTTCATCAAGGGTGGTCACTGGAAAGCTCTGAAGAAACCTAAGAAAAACCTCATTAAAAGTAACAATAAAGACTTCTACCCTCTGCTAGTCCGCAGAATTATTCTTTTACTATTTTAAGCAGGTTAACACAAAGCTGTTTGCACTGCAGTGTTTGGATAATGCTAGACAGTAATCAGCAAAATAGGATGCGGGTGGAAAAAAGTTTAGGGCAATGAAATTGTGATGCAGACGGTATAATATTTTGTTTTATTGAAGAATTTGAAACAATATTGAGAGAAGTATGATAACCTTCTAATGTAGGTAGAAAAGATAGGTATATTAAGGTAGCAGAGATGAAGAAAATAATTGGAGCAGCAACACGAAAAGCAATATCATTAAGAAGAACAGGCTTTGTGTCTGCTCAGATCTCCTAGCTGAAGCCCACAGAGTTCCTCACGTACATTTCTTTCTTTAAAAACTCCAAATACTCAGCGTTTCGACTCCCTCCTGTATTTCCCAGGACCGGTCCTGAGTGCAGAGAGTTCAGAAGCTGGACTGATGTGGGTCTAGGCAAACAGCAGCGCAACACCCAAAGCGTTTCTCAGACGAGAGAAGCAGCCAGCCTGCTGGGATTATTAACTTGCAGTCACCTGGAGCTTCTGCAGGCTGTGAAAATTAGTATGTGGGCTGGCCTTGGAGAAAAACAGTCCTCTCTGATAAACTAGGCTGACTTGGCAGCTATGGAAAAGAGCGCTGTGATCACACAAATCTGCTCCTTTGGCTCTGGCTGAGTTGCAGCCAGGCAGCTCCCATGGCTGTAAATACACCCTAACCTTTCTTAATTCCTTCTGGGAATATCTAGCTCTGCAGCTTTGACCAGAGACTATCTAATTTAGTGGTTCATGAATATTTATTAGTATGCATTCAATCTGCTCCAGGAGTAGCGGTGTATTTGAGCTGTTGACAAAGGTAGGCTTTGAAACAGAAGGGAGAGAGAAATCACAGAAAAGGCACGGGTGATCTCCTGCGTTGCTTCGGCAGTCGTAGCAAGACCCCTCAGTGCGTGATGTCTGGTTTGACTGAACCCACTGATGGCCACCACGGGCTTAAAAGAAGCAGAGTCCCTCCAACCAGCGCTGTTTCAGCCCCATCACCGCCCCACCAACCGGAGGTACCAGGGAGCGCCCCTGGGGAAACACACAAAGAGAGGACAGACCTGATGGAGTTGTTGGTCACATCGGGGTCCTTGGCAGAAATGATCTGTATGGTGGTTCCAATGTCCACGTCCTCAGGCACTTCCACAAAGTAGAAGCTGGGCTCGAACACAGGAGGTTCATCCACATCCTCCACGCTGATGTGGACGGTGGTGGTGTCGCGGAAGGGACCCAGGTTCAAGAACCGCATTTCCAGGTGGGGGTTGGCACCCTCTACTTTCAAGGTGTAGCTTTTTTTGCTCTCAAAACTTAAAGGCTGAGGAGAAAAAATGTATTTGGCATCAGGCACACTAAGCTGTATGATTTAGGCCATATGATTTGAATTTTCAGAAGTAAAAGATGCCCTCTAATATAAATTGATGCTTCTTTTTTTAAAATAAATCTTTACGGTGATTTTTAATCATAAGAGTAGCAAAGATAAATATTTGTAGATGGAGACAAAGCATTGAGTGACAGTAGCATTAGGAAGGACACTGTCTAGTTCTTTTTTTTTTTTTTTAATTTGACAGTTGAACTGAAAAGGCAGGACAGATATTTGCAGATCACTTCAGAATACATATTCTTTCATTCTTCTTGCTGAAATGAAAATAAAAGCAGCTGCACCACCACTGCATTGTGACTCACACAGTGTGTTTCATTCCACCTGGGGGAAAAAAAAGGCAGAAAGAGACAGTATGGGAGCACCTGAAAACAAAGTAAAGATACAAAGAGTCATTTCCTCAAAAATGGGTCCTAGTGGCAGGGACAAGGATGCTCAGACATGAGGTGGAGGTCCCAGTCAGAATCCTCTTTTCTCCCTGGTGAGATCAGGCTCTTGCCTCCAGAGCACCCATCTGCCAAGCTGCTGAAGGGCTCCCGTGGGAGCAGGGGACACGGTCTGCCTCTCTTGTGGGATCCTGCTCCAGTTTGTATCAGTAACCCATCCTTTCTAGAAGTGGGGTTTTTCACCTCCTCAGTAAGTGTCCTCAATGCAGGTTCACAGTCCAGGTGTGCTGGGTGCTAGGATTGGAATCTCCTCGCTGCCTAGAGAACAGTTTAATTTCAAAGCCCTATGAGCTACCCCAACCTCTTCCTGCAGAAGCCCTTCCACTTTGTATTAAATACTGGAGTATTATCTGAAACAAGGAGTGGGAATGGCTCTTGTTTTTTTCCTTTTCTTTCCTGGGATAGTGGATAAAGGGCAGGTAGCTTCCTCTGTTAGTAGTTTCATGAATTTCATTTCCTTTCTAGATAAAACTACTTATTTGATCATGGACATAGAAATAATTGATACTGGCTCTGAACTTTTCAGTAAATAATTTTTTCATCTCCCTTCCCCCTTCTTTTCACAGATCTCTCAAGAAAATAGGGCCTCTCCAAAACCTGCTTAGACCGAGAGTTCTGTATTTAATACGCAATTTACCAGTCTTGGCAAGAGACAACAAAGAGCATCTGACAACCAGAAAGACAGCATGGAAGGATCATTCCAAAACATACAAAAAAATTTCACCAGATGAAGTACACCTTCCAGAGGATGCAGTCACACTTCCCAAGTTGCAGGTAGATGTTACAAGCAATCCCGCTGTGTTGAAATGGTCACAACCTTTTACTGGTGTCACCTGGGGAATTTTAATGCTGAAAACCAGCAAAACTGAGCAAGACAAACGTTGTACCAGGAAAGAAACGGCCCAATTCTCAGGGTCACCCGGTGGGACATACTCCTTTTCGTTATGCGAATGGCTTTCAGAAGAGGTGGCTTTATTCATACATAGGGATCCGAGTGTTGTGTGCAGAACCATCACGCACAGCCTTTGTCCATTCAGGGTCCCGTAATATCACTGCTGTTCCCATCCAACACTTTTGCTTTTCCTATTTAGCTCTTTTTGAAGACCTACCACTGGACTGGGGCAAGCAGATGGTCAGGAAAATAGAGAAGAAGGAGGATGCCAAAGCAACTGGAAGTCAAAGGTGCAAAAATCATCACTGTAGCAGTGAAGTCCTCCTTGGCAAGTCATAACCCATCTCTGTTCTGCCCTGCTCAATGATGCAGCCAGCCAGTTCTGCAGCCATGAGATGTGTATTACTTTAAGAAACATCAGCAGAAGTTTCACATGCTCAGGCATGGCAGGAGTATATACTGTGGGCCTCGAAACACTTCTTGAATTCAGTGGAGGCTTCAGCACTAGCCTACTGCCACAACAGCTTCTTTCTTCTGAAGTGGAAACATTGCAGTGACATATAAAATCTCATGCACAGTAAAATAACCAGTACTGGTGTCCTGCATAGGAATGCCTGATGAAAAACTGGAGTTCTTGAGATTACAAAACTAAAACCCACTCAGCATTTAGTACCTGGGGGTGAGGAATGAGGGCTGGAATAGGGAGTGGTTTTCTTGTGCTGGGGAGATGACAGTCCAGTATTACTGGAGATGCTGTGCAGCAATACGGTATGTACAGTGCAACCTGTGGCAGCAGGTACAAACAGATGATCTGAAAGGTGCTCCTGCTGCCCTTAGTTCCACCTGGTAAATCCGTGACTACTGCAGGCATAGCACTTGTCAGCAAGGATTTAGCTAGATCTACGAACATATTACCCGTTACTGCAGAGTCATTATGGTGTGCCAGTTGCATATTTATGCATTGTAAAAATAGCAGTAAGATATATTTGCACGACCAAGCAACACTTCTCGTCCCTCCGGCAAGGAACGTGCAGTGCAAAGCTTCCTAAACACATACTAAGAAAGAGGCCGTTGTATCTCATGGTTTCTCGTGTGAGGGAAACTGTGTGAGAAACATTGCACATACACTAGAAAGCAAAGTTATAAAAAGAGCAGTTAAATCATGGAAACACTCAAGAACTATAAAACCCAACTGCATTAGGAAAAGACCTAATCACCTAGCTAGAAAAAGTGAGAAAATCAAACAAGTGTGCAAGGCCATCCCATTTTTGATGCTCCTGAGTTCAGACACCCACAGATTGCTTTCAACTCCTTCATCAGAGGAAAGGGAAAGAAAAAGGAAATCCAACTATTGTTTAATGAGCATAAAACCAAATGCCCTGGCTATTTTTTTTTGCATTTAGTGACGGTTTTACATGCTACATGGGAGACTTCTTTTACCAAGGATGCAACCAGCTGGATGGAAATAGCGTAGCACAAAGGAAACGGCTTTAAACTAAAGGAATGGCTTTAAAATAAAAGAGGGCAGATTTAGATTAGATATAAGGAAGAAATTCTTCACCACGAGGCTGGTGAAACACTGGCACAGGCTGTCCAGAGAAGCTGTGGCTGCCCCCTCCCTGGCAGTGTGCAGGTTGGATGGAGCTCTGAGCAACCTGGGCTGGTGGAAGGTGTCCCTGTCCACAGCAGGGGGGTGAAACCAGATGATCTTTAAGGTCCCTTCCAACCCAAATCATTCTATGATTCTGTCAGCAACTATGGCTTTCCCTCCTGATCCTCTCACGTGCCAATGCCTCAGCACTGCTGCTCGCCCTCATCAGATGTGTCTTCCACGAGCGCGTTCAAACCTCTTTCCAACCCTGGTCCCGTAGGGAGGGCAAGTAGGTTGCCTTCTCCTGAGGACCGAGCATGCTGCAAAACACAGCCAAGAGGAGAGGTGCCCATGGAAACCACTCCTTGTTCTTGCCCTCCTTCCCCTGGTGCTGAGACCACGCTGGCAGGATTTAGGAGGAGCGGCTGTAAGCAAGCAATTTTCTGGGCAGGAGGGCCACGCAGGGGTCCCCAGGCGCCGGGCTCCGTGCCAGCTGGGTGCCCACCACCCCGACTCCTGCGGGCGGCGCGGATGCGAGGGCAGGGGGAAGCGGGACGCTGTCTCCGGGGTGCGTGTCGGCCCCACAGGCTTCGGAGGAGCTGTAACTCTGCAGGAGGCGCTCGACATTTTGTGGCGTTAGTGGGCTGAGGTAAGCGGCCGCAAGACCGCAAGCAGTGGTCTTCACTGTAATTGTAAACTCTGACTTTCTGATGCCCGTGATAGAAATGTTTGTTATTTTGTTTGGGAAATCTGTCTAGAAAAATTAATTTTGCTTTCTTTCAAAAAAGATTTCATTCTGGGTTTAGAAATTCTCTCTCTCTCTTTCTCCCCATCTCCCCCATTTTAATATCATTTTCTATCAACACCAGTTGATTTTTATTTTTTGTTTTTTAGTTGAGTGGATCCAAAGGACAACTTTCCTAATGTTTGGCTACTGGTAATCATAACATTACAAAAAGCTGCAAGCATATATAGAATTTTACAAACATTTATGTGCAGTAGATGGCCTGAGCAATATGTACCTGATGCCAGTACATACCTGGTGCGATTGATGCCTCCTCCTGACATACATGAACATCTAGTAAAACTGTATCCATAATAACAAAAGTCAAGCTTATTGGCACATTTACTCCAAAGAAACTATTTTCTTTCAGCAACAAATGAGTGAAAAATTACATTAGGGTTTGCATTCAACATCTATTTCATTCCAGCAAACATGCTCAACTTTAGGGACTAGCGCGCATAAACAAGAGTTGGAGAAAGGTGACCATAAATACATGCTTAAATGCTTTGCTGTAGGGCACAGAGGCTTGCAGGGTCAAATCTCTCCCATGTGTTGTTCCATTTTACTGCACAATTTAGTCCCAGGCTATTTAAATGGAGACTCTACTTCCCTATTAGTACACTGGATATGCTGAGGCAGAAATATGGTTACAATTTCATAACCCAGAAATGGAGTTGAACTTCTAGCATTTATGTAAGATTGTAGAATAAATATCCTATAGCAGGGAGCCTAAGCAAAATACTCTGTGCCTTTCTGCGTAGCCTGTGGTACAGAGTACTAGCAGTTTCACAGCTGCCATTTTAGAGACAGCTTCTTCTAGCTTAATTAGCATTTATGGATCTTCAAGCAGCAATTAAAAAAAACAAACTGCTTGGGCTTTATTGGTTTATAAATAATTCTAAGGCATGCTTTGTTATTGTTTGTGGGACACCGGAGTGAAAAATGTGTACAGTTCAAACGCAAATATTGATCTAATTTCTTGCATTGTAGGATAATTAAACTACAGAGAATATTTAAATAGATAAATAGTGAATCAGAACATTCCTTCGGTGGGAAAAGACATGTTTATGCTAATGCTGTCCCCACTTTTTAAAGGTTGCTCCTAGGAACGCAGCCTGCTTTCATATTTTAGCAATGAATGTTAAAGAAATTGTGTTTTATAGCAGGAAAGGGGCTACTGTCCTGTAATGGGAACCAAGTTACTACAGGCATAAGGGAATATTGCACACATAAAATGTAAGCAGGACTGTTAGGCATATAAATTACTATAAAAGGAAACTTTACTACCTTTCTCACAGTTATGATGCCAACTTGGTAATTAGGATCGGTGTTAATGTCGAAGACATCCAGGCCGTCTCCGTCCACGAGGCTGTATTTCATCTCCGCATTAACGCCTTCGTCCAGGTCTTTAGCAACCACGCGGCCCACCGTGGAGCTGATGGGAGCGGACTCCAGCACGCTCATCTGATAGTGCTCTGGCACGAGCAGCAGAGAGGGAGAGGGGAGCGAAAACAAACCAGGCCGTGAGAAGGAACCGAAAACCGCACAGCGACGCAAAGAGCAGGTCAGGGCAGGCCACAACACTGCCAAGCCTGCGGGGAACCCCTGGTACCTCTCCCAAAGCTGTGATTTCCTTTCGAAAGCCACAGCTAGACCGAACTGCCCGGGAAAGTTTTATTCAGATGTTTGTCGTATCAACAGATTTGCTCAAAGGGTTCTTTTCAAAACAGCAATATACCTGAAAATGGGAACTTCAGCTAGAAAAATAGGGCAATTAACACCAGTGCTGTTGCAGCCATGATATAGAGCAGGATATGAAACAGATTTAATAGGACAGGCATCTTTTATTAGATTGGCTTGTACGGCGGGAATAAACACACAGGTTTTGAGTGCCACAAATCCTTCCTGGAGCCCATATAAACTTCTCTTCTACCCTGAACAAAGCGTTGAGAGCTCAGAAGCTTGCCTGTTTCTTCCAAATTTACCAGTTACTTTATTAAAATATACCACCTCTCCCTACAGACCCTGTCTTGAGCACATTTGGTGCATCACTAATTTGCTTAGCAGCAAGCCTGGGGAAAGAGAAAGCTGCTTTTAAAAATGTGTTTTAAAGATATAAATGTTGTATCTAAAATACTTCTCTGCCATCATAGTCTATGTTCAAAACTTCCTTGCCACGCTCTCTCCGTTAACTCCACCAATTACTGAGCTTTACAAAGCAGAGTAACACCAAGGGTGGGGTTTGATCTAGTCTCATTTTTCTGAATCAGGAGTTTGGTATCAAACAGTTACAATTCGTGCCACTTTCAAAACAGGATTGGCCATGGTGCGTTCAGCAAGTTGCTCTGACAGAAGAGGAAAAGCAGAAGCTGAGGCTTCTTGCTGATCTCAGTGGAATGCTTTGATTCAGCAGTGCAACATGCAGAAACAGACGGACAAGAAGAATAGCAACAAAAAGAACCGCAGGAGTTTTCGTTTCTCAGGTAGTTGAGAAAAATGGCAAAACCAAAGTGTTTTGAGACCGATCTACGCCACCAAAAGAATCAGTTTCTTCAAAAAAAGAAGGGGAAAAAAAAAGTATATCCCTTGAAAGATTTAGTTCAATCAAACCTGAAAAGTTTCTTTCACATTTTTAACGGTAATATAGAATTATGTAGATAAATTTGGTCCAAAAAATAATTTAAGAAGAGAGAGCAAAATACTGCAAACCTTGCTTTGAGATTTGCTTTTGTAAATACAAAGTCACATCTCTGATAAGAGTGGAGCTGCCTATTTCTGCATGCCGTTAGCTGTGGCTGTTCCATATCTTCGGGTTGAACTGTATATTGTCAAGGGTTAGGCGAGCTGTTCCTGGGGAGCAGCCTGCGTGACAACACGCTCTCCACTGGCAGCACAGCTACCAGACGCCCTGATTTGACAGACATCCTTTTGGAGATAGGATGAAAAGAGAATCAGGGCAGCAATTAGCAGCCAAAGGCAATGGCCGTGCGCAGTCTAGCAACACAAAAGATCTCCTTCTTTCCTTTATCCGTAAATTAATTTCCCGCCCTTTAAAAAATTGTGTTGGTTTTGATGATTTTGTAGGTCAGGAACCTCGTCTGAAAGACAAGCTGACGAATGCTCCGTTTCGACACTTTTCTGAAGGAAAGTTCCTTCTATCATCTGAAATTCTGCCCATCTCTGATTGTCACTACCCTGAGTTTGCAAGAGGCTCGTCACGAGAGCCGACGGCAGCCGTACCTCTCAGCCACCCCTCTGTGCCCGTCCTGCCGCAGCGGGTACTCACTCTGTGGAAACCTGGGCGGGTTGTCGTTGACATCAGAGAGGCTGATGTTGACCGTGGTCGTTCCTGCTAATCCTCCCAGCTGCCCGCCCATATCCTTGGCCTGGATAATCACTTCGTAATATTCTTTTGCTTCTCGGTCCATGTTCATCAGAGCTGTTCTAATTAAGCCTGGGGTTTCGGGAACAAAAGAAATGGCGGTTACAGAGTACACAGACAAGGTGGGATGCTCTTGCTCGTGCGTGGTATTGCCTATGTCCAGAGTGAGACCAGGCTCCACGTTCAACCTCACCCTTCCCGGCAGAGCAGGACTCACCCAAGTTAAACCCAGGTTAACAGAAGGTGTGGATTTTAAAGCAGGCCAGTTAAAACGCATCAGCCAGGGCAGGCTGCCTGTTCAGAATTAAAATCTTGCCTTCCAAGGGAGCTGGGAAATCATTTCACAGAATCACAGAATGGTCGGGGTTGGAAGGGACCTCTGTGGGTCACCCAGTCCAACCCCCTGCCCAAGCAGGGTCACCCAGAGCAGGCTGCACAGGACCTTGTCCA
>Ga0065711_1007123_pt1 | contig 15620 bp, 9 predicted proteins | sample Hoacrofraction12_FD_59098 | JGI IMG/M metagenome (GOLD analysis project Ga0065711, IMG submission 59098) | Hoatzin crop microbial communities from Cojedes, Venezuela - Epithelial fraction 12 v2 (version 2) | ecosystem: Host-associated > Birds > Digestive system > Esophagus > Crop | place... | reverse complement strand
CACGCCGCCCATCTGCCACCGCCCCCTCCCACCGGCCCCCGAGCCGGGTCCCGGGCCAGGCGCTCGGTGGGGAGGGGAGAGCCGGGCGGCGGGGGGAGTCGCTCCCCGGCCCCAGACCCACTCACCTCCGTCCCTCAGGACTCCGGCTACTCCACTGAGGCACCGGCTCCCCCGTCACCGAGGAGACGGGCGCCGAGCTCCGCCACACCGCGCTCCGGCCACTGGCTGCAAGGAGCTGTCAGTCACCGCACTCACCCGGCAGGGGTGGCGGTCGGGTTCCCGGACAGAGAAAGGGGAGAGACAATACCCAGCGCCAAAGTACTACAGCTCCCGGCGTGCCCTGCGGGCAGTCCGCTCACTGCCGCCGCGCGGAGCGGGACGCGCGGGGCATGCCGGGCCGCGTAGTTCTTTCTTCTCCGCCGGCCGCTTCGCCAGGGCGCGGTGGGCAGCGGGCGTCCCGCCCCTCGCCTCCAGCGGGCAGGGCAGTGCGCAGGCGCGGGCTGCCGGCGCTCTTTCGAACGGCCGCTGAGGGGGCGCGCGGGAGGAACGGCTCAGCGGCCGAAACCGGGGCGGGGGAATTAAACGATCGGTGTCGTACAGTAGCGACAACTTGTTCGGTCTCCCCGGGGTTGGGAGAACAAAGTGGAGCCAGTCCTGGTCTGGGGACGTAAACAAACGGCACCACGACGTCTTCGGGCAGGGGGGAGACTCGTTGGAGTAACCTGCGGCTCTGACGTGGCACTGAGGAGAAGGGGCAGGTTGGTCGGGGAGGACAGGCCGGGGGGCGTTCGGAGGCGCTTCAAGCAGGCATGGCACGCCTGTGAAGCCCGGGAAGAAAATGAGACAGACCTTACAAGGCAAAGGTAAAAGTGGGAGGGAGCAGGGTGGCTCTAGGTTCAACCGTTGAGCCATCCTGTGAGGCTGAGGGGGCAGGTGAGGCATTTCGTAGTAATTCAGTATCCAGATGGCAAGAGTATGGTTAAAGTGGAAGTTTTGCCACCCAGATGGAGCAGGGCACAGGCGACAAGTTCTCAAAATAGACTGGAGACAGCTCTTTATTTCGAAATGGCAATACTAGAAAACCTTATTTTAAATAGGAGAGATAGAAAGAGGGGAAGATGGTACACATAAAAGTGAACATCAGTGAAGAGACTGCTGAGGAATATAAGGTCCAAAGCAAGGGAAGAATTAAGCAAACTGTTCAACTTTCATACAGAACCTGAAAAGATTTTCTGATCTTTGCAGAATTGCAATCTTTAATTGTGAACAAGGACTTGTAGAATCATCTGTAAGTGGGCGATTTCTTAATTTCAGTGTCTATGCACTGGAAACCTGAAATGGAACTGAACCTACCAGTCACCAGGCGAAGGAGAATGCTTACCTTCTCTTTCTACTTGTTTTGTGGGTTTTTTTTTTCCTCCTAGTTGCCAGAGCAGGATGTCTACTACACAATTCACTGCTGCCGTTACATCTGTAAGATAGCTTTTAGATTTTAACACTGTGACTTGATGATTTAACTTCAGTAATTTGTCTAATTTTTATCTAGTCTATGAAATTGCTGCTTAATATCTCCTTCCTTTCCTGAAATGCTTACGATATACTAGAATCCTCAGGAAAAACAGAAACGCAGGCCAAAAGAAAAAGCTCTTTGGAAAAATAGAGGATCCAGCTCCTCCACTCCAACCTCCGCCTTCTCATTCTGCTTTTTCTTTGTCAGTCCATCCGAAGGAGATTTCTGCCAACACGAAACATTTCAGATCAAGTTAAATCTGAATTTTGTTGTCTCTCTCACCAAGTTTTATGGGAAAAGCTTCTGAAGAGGAAAATAACTTAATAAAATATGCGTTATTTCTTTTCCTCGTCTTCACAGAAGACATCTTGTCAGATCAGTGTAAAATTACAAGATGATAGACCTCCTAACTTCTCCAGATGTATTGTGTCCTATAAAAGTAATTATTGATCCTTTAGGGAGACTAAAAATTCAAAACATAAAGAAGATTGACTGATTGATTTTAAACCTCACATGATTGATTCTTTCAGGTGTGGTACATTAATTAAAAAAAAATATTTGAGATCTAAATTTGTCCAAACAAGCAATAGTTCTTTATCTCTCTGACTGGGGAGATGTCACAGGGACAAGAATTACATTCCACAAACAAAAGGTGTTGTTTTGGGTTGCCATACCTTAATAGCTCAATGATTTCCAGCTTCCGTATGAAGTTGTCAAGGCTCTGTGTCTTTTGCCACTATGTTTCTGTTGCCTGTGCTACCTCAACAGAGCTAGCATTGACTTGCACTACCTCCTTGCCTGCAGAAGGGAAGATTAGTCAACCACATATTTCTAACAGTGACCTTGTAAACAGCTGTAACAGAAGAAAACCTCATTGAAAGTGGCAAGTAAAGGGGAATTGTAACTATTCCACAGAGGTATCTGCAGGTCTACCATTGAGCCTTTATGAAGTTAATTGTGTAATTGTGCTTTATTTTGTTTCAAAGAGGACGGATAATAGAAGTGGCATCAGCATTTACTAACTGTAAAATAATTACTCCAGGGCAGTGTCGGATTACCTCTTCCACAGATACTGAACCTGTTCAATTTGTGATAGCCAACAGGGACTTTTGTGGTAGCACAGGAGAATGTGATTAGTCTGACTTCACAGAAGGTTGCTCTGTAGCAGGGCAGAATATTCTACATAAGTATTGCTCAGCAAGGAAGAAGTGAATGTCCAGACTAACATGGAAACAGGTGTGCTCACATAGCCTACTTGCAGTCAGAAATAGCCAACTCATTGTGAATGAATTTAGTGCTTTTCTTCAGTGTTTTTGGAAATGGCAATTAAGACTTCATGTTAGAATCTGGAACAAGGTGATAAATGGCCCCTCAAAAATCCACACAGGGTCTCAGCTGTAACTTTTCTCATTGTGTTCAACACTGTTGGAGATAATAAAGGAAGAAAGGGTGTGAAACAAAGTGATAAGGATTTGTGGCTTTTGGGCTGTAAAAGCTCTGGCTTATAAGCCTAAGTAGCTTAATGTTGGGTGTATGGACATCTTAATCACACCGAGGGTGGCTGTCACAATTCAGCTTGTCACATTTGATCTGGAGAGGTTTAGGGGGCATACTGTAATGAATTGTGGTTATTGCCATCACAAACACCAGATGAGAAGTCAGAAAATAAACTTAGTCCAGCATCTGATGCAAAGTCTCTAGTTTTAATTACCATTGTTTGATTACCTTGGTTAAAGGAATTAAATTGTTGGTTGCTCCAAAAAGGTTTTATTTTAGACATACAGAAATGTCCTCACATAAATGTTGATTTTCTCATTTACTGTTTTCAACATGTTAATAATAATAAAATTGTATATAATTGTCAGCATTAAATGCTGCTTCAATATACAAACTTCATTCCAATTTTCCTAGCATAATTTTGTTCTGAGCCTCAGTTAAGATTATATATCATATACATTGTAGTTGGCTTGTGTTGGCCAGGTAGTATGTAGTTGGGAGCAAAATCCTCATTAGAGAACTTACTTCTTAAATTCCGAAAGCTCATCCTCCTTCAGTTAACCATGGGAGTCCAATCCAAAGGATCAGTGAAGGTCATGTTTTCCGCACTGAGGACTGCAAGATGAGCACATAGCCATCAGTGTCTGCCTTGGTTTACTACTTAGTCAAACCTTTCGATTTTCTTTCTTTTTCTTAAACATCGTCTTCTCCCTAGTGGGAGACACTCTTGGCAATGGGAAAAGGAAGAAAATATTTTTATAAAAATGCATTTTGCTTTGGACGATGGTGTTTCCCACCCTAGCATACCAATGTAGAAAAAATCTTTACAAGGAGCTGTGAAGTGGCAGAACTGAACAGTGATACTGATCTTGTTAAATCTTGACTGGCCAATAGAGGACGTATCCTCTCCAATCCTATTTAGACATTAAAGGATTGATCTGTATATCTTGTGCATCTACTTGGCTTTGTAATTGTGTCCTTACCTACCATGTTATTTAATTAAACATTAAAATATAGTTAAGTAGTGTTTGTGTTGAAAGATTATTGTGTGCACTTACTCTAAAATATGTGAATGGTACTGTTTGCAAAATTGAAGGTTTACAAGGTAAATAGTCTGGAACGTTTTTCTCTGTGTGAAAACAAGCACAGCTAGGACATGGTCCTGACTGCTCCTTTGGATAGCGCTGCAATAGAAGTAAAATTATTTAGTATCTTAAGAAAATTTATTTCCATACAGTAGGATGTGCTGTATTTCCCAAATTCACTAACATAAATCAAGCGTTTTTGTGGTATACAAAAATTGAAAACACAAATTATTGCTTATTGATCTCCATTTTCCTTCCCTTATCTATGACTACATGTGGTTGAGTCGGTGTCATGTTAAACCTCCAATGCTGATGAGCAATCCCAATATACATAATCAAAACATTTTGAAGTATGCAAGCGTACCTGATACAGGATGGAGCGCACCCTCAGTGAGTTTGCTAGTGACACCAAGCTGCGTGGTGCAGTTGCCACACTGGAGGGAAGGGATGCCATCCAGGGCCCATACAAACCTCGTGAAGTTCAACAAGGCCAAGTGCAAGGTCCTGCACCTGGGTCAAGGCAATCCCAAGCACAAATACAGGCTGGGGGGAGAATGGGTTGAGAGCAGCCCTGAGGAGAAGGACTTGGGGGTGTTGGTTGACGAGAAGCTCAACACGACCTGCCAATGTGTGCTCGCAGCCCAGAAGGCCACCTGTACACTGGGCTGCATCCCCAGCAGTGTGGCCAGCAGGGTGAGGGAGGGGATTCTGCCCTTCTGTTCTGCTCTGGTGAGACCCCACNGGGAGTCCTGTGTCCAGCTCTGGAGCCCTCAGCACAGGACAGACATGGAGCTGTCGGAGCAGGACCAGAAGAGGCCGCAAAAATGATCCAAAGGCCAGAACTCCTGCTGTGAGGAAAGGCTGAGAGAGTTGGGGTTGTTCAGCCTGGAGAAGAGAAGGCTCCAGCGAGACCTTAGAGCTGCCTTCTAGTACGTGTATGGGCCCTACAAGAGAACTGCAGAGGGACTTTTTACAAGGGCCTGTAGGAATAGGACAAGGGGTAATGGCTTTAGACTGAAAGAGGGTAGATTCAAATTAGATGTAAGAACTTCTTTACCGTGAGGGTGGTGAGGCCCTGGCACAGGTTGCCCAGAGAAGTTGTGGCTGTCCCCTCCCTGGCAGTGTTCAAGGCCAGGCTGGATGGGGCTCTGAGCAACCTGGTCTGGTGGAAGGTGTCCCTGCCCATGGCAGGGAGGTTGAAACTGGGTGATCTCTAAGAGCCCTTCCAACCCAAACCATTCTATGAGTCTATGATGCACTTCTGCCAAGCACTGGAGACCCAAGAATTGGGTTTGGCCTTGCTGGTGTCAGTGGAAGCACAGAAACCTCCACCCCGCCAATTTCTTGTGGGCAAATAGTGTATACCCTAAATTCTTTATTTCCTGCAGAATGCCTTGCTGAGCCAGAATGATTTTAAACTTTTCATTTCATATTGTGTCATGGACACCTTCTAATATTGTTAAAACACATACACAAAAAATTAAAAAAATAATTTTATAGTGTATTTCATTCTATTTTTTGCTTCGAAGGGATATCTCTGAGGAGTTGTTTGGTTTATTTTTCTTTAAGCCTTGGAGCTGCCTGCCTAACTAACCTGCCATAACCTTGCTGCTCCGTTTAAGCAATTCACCTGATAAAAGACCCTGGCTCCAGGTCCAGCTGTGCAGCACTAGAGTGAGAAGGTGGGATCCTCTACTCGCAGCAGGTACCCTTGGAAGCAGAGATCATGTTTTGCCAGCTCTCCACTTGGGATGTGACAAAGTCAAGTCCAAACATTTTCCCATTTCCTCATCCAAGCTTTCTATCTCCAACTTTGGAGAAAACAGAAAGTCTTTTTGGACCCAGTTCACTCTGTCTTTAGGATCCCTGCCAGAGACACTACTCTATCTGTGATAATCTCTTCTCCTGAAGTTCATCTGAAAAGGCGTGACAGGATTGCAGTGATGCTTAGGTTGACCTTGGCAGACATGTTTTCGGAGGTAACATCTTCCATGCCTAATAACACAGAAGAACAGGATTCTGCCCGCTCTCAGATCTGATTTAACTCAGGCTGACTTCATCTTCCTCCACCACATAACTAGATTCTGAATGGCTTTTCAGATTAGAAGATAACCTGTTGATTCTGGGTAAAAATCATCATGCTTATTGGCATAAAAACTCATTAAGATATATCTACATAAAGTAGAATAATTTCTTTGTGCTCCACCAAAAATTTGGTTTCATTTAAGACTAGCCTTGCAGTTACTCTAAATGACCTTTTGGAATGAAAAGAAATTGATTTCTCCATTAAGTACATTTCTTAAGAGTCATTTTGACCTTGACACGGTGTGTGGAAGTCTCAGTGTCTTCACCATCACTTCTTAAGTTTCCTCTCACAACTAGGTTAAGGTCTTACCTCCTACTAAAATTTCTGTTCCATGGTGAATGTTGAATGTTGATGGATTATATCTTTGAGCCTGTGACAGCAAACTTCCTCTTTCACCCTTTTAAGGCTACAGCATTGGTGGTGGCCGTTTCATGAGCCATGTGATTCAGGCTGTTCCTGCTGAAATGCTGGTGGTTATGGTTGATCCTCCATAACATCCTTTCCTTGATGTTTGGCTTACTCCAAGTTATTGCCTAGCATAACATCCTAATTTAATCTGAAATATAAATTTAGCCTATGCTTTTTTTTATAAGCCATGTTATTCTTAACACTGAACCTGAACCACATACTTCACACATCAAACATACTTCCTTTTTATTTGGAGTGGGCAAGACAAGATCACAAGACTTGGCTGTGTCTCCAGCTAAGAGATTCAGAGGCATAGCTATACCTGGAGACAGATGACTCACTGTAAGGACTGTCAGAAAGGAATTTTATTCCAGCGCTGAGGAACGCTGCACCAGTGTTCAGGCAATTTAAACTTTCACTGGGCACCATGCCACTCCTGATGTTTCAGCACAGGGGCTAACTGTCTCCAGCTGAAGATGCTGGTACCCTTCTGTAAGCAAACTCGAATGCATGTGAGCTGTTGCCTGGAGTTGTCCATGGCACAAATAAACACATACAGTCTGACAGTCACACAGAAGGAAAGTCTGCTTAAGCATAAAGTTTTTCAGTATATGTTGTACCTTCTTTATCCACCTTCCTAAAATAAGGTCATAGATTATCCACATGAGAATGCAGAAACCAAATCACAGGAAGTTTTTGCCAGCGAGGAGATGTGAAACAAGTGCATCATTTCTGGTGTAACTTGTATTATGCCATTTCAACTGTGGTGAAATTCAGTCTCAGCTTTTACTGAATGTTAACCAATGTGAACCAGCTCTAAATAGGCTTAAATCCTTGAATACAGATGAGATGTAGATTTAAACTCTATGTGGACAGTTTTGTTTTTGCGAAAGATTAAACAGTGGTGTATTTCTTTTTCATCTAGTGAAGTTCCAAGTGAAGCTAACTGAAAAAGAAGTATATAAAATCTTATTCACATAAGGTTAAAGGAAATATACCATTATAGTTAACACTACACAAGTTCATGGGGGCAAGGTTTTATGCATCTATAAAAGAGATTGCATTTGATCTAATTATATTGAATTAAAGATAAATTATAGTTAAACCTGTAGGGGGAAGAATGAGGATCATGGAGAGTTTTTAAAGTAGTTTTAATTAATTTTCTAAATATGTTTACTCTGCAGTTCATAGAAAATTGATATTCCTATAGCTTCCTCAGTGAAACAAGCCTTCCTCAAGCTGTGATAAGTACTTCTCAACATTTAAGTATGCAGCAAATTTTATACCTTTAATAGTATGCACCATTTCTTTTTTTTTCTTGCAGTGCATAGCAATTCAGAACTTAGCCCTAAGACAACGACATAAGCTGTAGGAGAATGAAATATTTCCAACCAGAAAAATTATTAATGAAATTTCACCCCCAAAATGGCAAAGCAATATAAGTGTTTCTGTTAAAACACTAGAAAATATCAACACAGAAGTTTAATGATGTAGTTTCAAGCTTGTGCACACAGGAAGTAGACTACCCATAAAATCAGGGGAAATAGATTAGCAATCTACAGACCAGATGGTTAGTATTTACTTGCTGATACAACACCACCAAATGTTCCTAAATTTTTTTTTCAAATTTGCCTTTCACATTGCATTATCAGTGTAGGAACTGATCCTGCAAACATATACATACAGAGTTCAAGAAATTTACTCATCTGAGTAGTCCCATTGACTAGTATAAGAGACTATTCACAGAACCAGGCTGTGAACTCAGGGTAAGTCTGCAGAGTTGTAAACTCTGTTTGCCTACACTGAATTGGTCAAATTAAGTCCGGAAAAATAATTTTAAAATTCTGTGTATGTGTTTTTCTGCTGGTTTTGTATTTTGCAAAAAAGATAGCCATTTATGGAGAAAATGATAAAAGACATTCTATGTCCGTAACTATATTGCCTGGTTTTGTGGATAACTGTTAAACTTGGGAAGGCCTGAAATTAACTGAGATACTAAAAAGCTTCTCCATTTTGAAGTCAAGGAGTAAAAACAAAAAAATAGTTACAAACTATTTTAACCAGCAAATTGTTAATACCGACATGAGAAAATGCTGTTTAATTATAATGGGTCCTCCTACAAACTACCTAACCTCTCTAGTTTGTGAAAAATATTTCTGCTTCCTTGTCCAGAGACTTACTTTTCTCTGGTGGGGAGAAAAAAAAAGTCCCTACTTGCTGTATGCTATTTATAACTTGCTTAAGTTATCTGTAGGAGCTATCTATTCCAAATATACATAATTTCTTTTCTCCTTCAGCATTATGTTTTTTCTTCCATTTTCACTTTCCTGTTTTTAAAAATGTTGTGTTCCTTCTCTGCCCTGTGATTACTAGCTTTGTTTAGAGGCATTTACTTTGCCCCTTTGCCCAACATAGTTTTTTCCCATCTTTCCTTTCATCGCAATCTGCTTCTCCTCGATTGCTTACATGTTTCTCAGTGTCTCATTTTCTCATCTGCCTCCTCAGGTTCCTTTTTATTCTATTTTTACATCCCTTGCAAAGTCACCTGCCTCCAGGCAGTGTATTTCCTCCCCTATCTATTTGTTCCATTTGCGCCATCTGCATGTGTATGTGTAACACATGCGCTTCGTTTAGTGAAAGTGATATCGTACTGTGTTGACCTCATTACTGCCCTGAAAATAAGAAATTTGTTTTCCTGTGCTACAGTTTATTTGTTGATCACACTTCCAGAAGCCATGAGGGAGTTCCTTTAATGTCATAGTTACAGTGATAAACTTGAGTAACCCCTGATGTGCTCTCCTTGAATACTTACTACACTCTAAGCTCCCTACTCATACAGGCACAGCAGCAGTATCTCAGTTTTGCGAAACCAAGAATTCTACCAAGAGTTTTAATTGTACGCAGGTCTGTCAAGTTGTAATTAGTCTGGGTATCTCAAACGTTCACATATCTCTACCTGCAGCTAACTGTCCCAGATAGATGAGAAATCTGTGCCTACCTTCCAAAAAAAAAAAAAAACAAACTAAAAAAAATAAACCACCCAGAAAAATCACTCAACCTTTACTAAAACAAAGGAAACAGCAGCAAAAAGGACGTATGGCTCAGTAGAAAGTTTTCAACCTGTTGTCAAAAAAAGCATTAGAAAAATTCTGCCATACATGAAACTAGTTATGCTTGCATGCAGCAGTGTTGCATTCACTCTCTGGACAGAAGCAGGGCTAGAACACAGATAATCTTCAGGGATGAGAATAAAGCCTTTTGTTGAAGAGATGAGGATTTAAAATTGAACTTCTAAATTTAACTACTAAAAAAATGACGCTTAATACAGAAATGAAATCTCACAACCCTCAGAAAACACCACTTCCTTTAATGCAGTTATGTAAGACAATGTTCAGAGTCCCATCTTGAATGCTCTGTATCATTCTGGTCATTCATCTTTAAAAACGATGAACTCAAAGAGCAAGATTAGCAAAACCATCATCAGAATCATCCTCACCTTATGAAAGGGTGTTATTCTTCTGAAGAGCAGCTGCATGGGACATGACCTCTTACTCTCAAGGGTAAATGCTACAGAAAGCGGCAAAATCACAGTGTCGATACAAGAAGAAATTGCTATAAATGGATCAGAAATAATCTTCTAAATTGCACCTTACCATCTGTAATGCAGCTCTTAAAATTCTGGGGACAAAACATCTAATTTGTTTTAAGATACAGGTCCACACATTTACAAAAGGGGTTATACAACATGGTTCCTTGTGGTAGCAGGCAAGGAATCAGTGGATTTCCTCCATTCCTGTGTTCCTGCAGCTCTGGAGTTGTAATTCTCAGCATGCAAGGAGAGGGGCTACCTAGTCTACAGGGTACAAGGTTCAAATATGCTGCCATTGTTATTGCTCATTAATCAGATTTAATTGCTATAAAGTTGAAGTAGATAACAGTAAATATTATTGATTCCTGTGGAGTCAGGGGACTATATCTTACTGTAAACAAGTTAAAGTGTCAGGAAGCGCTACAACATGGATACATCAGCCTACCCAAATCTCTGACGAATCTACATTTGGAAGGTGCAAAACCATGACGAAGTACACAACGTACATTCCCTCTCTCATCTGCCTGTACAACAGTGCTCTTGCAAGTAGTCTGATCACCTGTATGATGTTACCAACAGTCCTGCATTTAACAGCAGTTCTGCAGGCAGAGATACAATAAGGTTTCATGTTTCTTATTCAGATATGACTAGTTCAATTTACAAACACAGAAGTATTTGCGATTCCGCTTTTGCTAAATGCCAGCTATCACCCTATCTTTGCAGAATCAGACCAGATGCCCTTTTTTCCACCCAATCACTGCAGTAAAGGTGGAGTGAAGGGAAGTTCTTTCATTTATACTTCAGCAGCTACCATTTTCTGCACGTTCTGTCTTCTACATTTGCATTATCCTGTTATCATGAATTAAACTCTGTAGCAATGGGCCACATTTACATACTTAATCATTCTTAAAATTTTCATAGCTGCAGCATCTTCTAAGAAATATTTCCACCTAATATTAATTTGCTTGGTGAGTATAACCTTTATCCTGTTCATCAACCCTAATTACAGATTAATAGGTTGGGTCTGGGTTTTAAAATAGTTTAGCTAACATTACCTTAGGCAACAATATGTTAAATTACATAGGAAAATGCAAACACCTTCAAAAACAAAGTTTCAAGAGGAGACATTATTTAATAGTGGGAATGGAAAATGGCCTGAGTTCTGGTACTAACATTAATTCTATACTTTCTCTATTTCTGTACCTGAATCTTACCTTCAGTCTTGCAAACACAGTGAAAGCAGCAGAAACATGTTTTTCAAGAACGCAAAAAAGAAATGGTATATAGGAAATTCAGCTGATGAATTTCTGAATTTATATTAAAGGTTATTTCAATGTCATATTTCACTGATGAATCCAACACTCGCCGGTGCTTTATCTTAACGACTTCAATCCAATCCCTTATGCCTGCGGCTCCCTCTCGTGGTGTTGAATGCTGATCTGCCTCCCAGACCAAACCTTCCAAAGGTCTCCTTGCACGCGGAGCAGTGCTGCCAGCACACACTGCTGCAGAGGGGTCAATGTTCTTCATGACTTCCATCGCTGTATTTTGGGCATCAGTACAGGAGATCTTTATGCTGCAATTAAGAATTAAAAACCTCTGACCACGATTATCTCTCCCAGTATTTTTCACTGTCCCAAAGCATACTATCTGCCCAGCAATAATAAATAAGTTCCTTCTTTTTCTTTATTTCATTTGATAGGTTATATATATATATATATGTATATACACACAGTACAATGTTTTTCTTCTGTGATAGAGAGTAAATGAGTTTTCATTGCTGGTTGTTCATTAAGTCAACAGATTCCAGTTAATAATGAAAAAAATTAAACATTTAATATCAAAAGCAAATTCAAGTATCTTCTATACATTTTAGCATTCAGTATATAGTAAGGTGGTTTAGGGGTTTCCTTTTTATATCAAAAGTGTATTTGAATAGACTATTTTTTACCCTAATACTTTAGAGTACTATTCATATCAGGCATGGAGTTTAGAATGATGTATCACATGGTCCCAACTAGCTCTTCACAGGAACCATAGGTCACTTGTACAATCACGGCAGATGTTTCAAAACAGAGTTAAATCATCAGTGAAGTCAAGATGCAATTATCATGTTTAGAAATGCACTATTTCATTCTCCTACAACAGGTCAAGCTGTAGTCCTCGATGTGAAGCACTATACACATCACTGTTTGCAAAACAATACCTGACTTAGGCATAAATAGTACTGAAGTTCCCAGAGCTATTCATCCCTTAACCTTTCCATAGAAAAATAATTCAGTTTAGGCATATATTGCACTAATTTTATCATACTGGATAGCTCTCACCCTGCATTATCTGTTCTCTTTGCTTAACTAAGATTACACTAGGGTTTTTAATTTCTGTGGAAAACCTGGGAATAGGGCAACAGACACACATACGGTGTGCAATAAAGGGATACCTATAATATTGATAGTAATCTCAGAGGCATTCACAAAGGAAACTACACATTAGATTTGGAGATCATTTTTTCCAGTAGATTCATCATTCTCTCCTGTAACTGTAAGCTTTGAACTTGAATGATGTTTTGCTGATCCAGAATCCTGCGCACTTCTCTACAGGTTTCTTCCATAGCTCTACTCAACTTCTTTTGTTCTTCCAACATGGCCTCCATTAATTTTAGCTTCTTCTTTTGGAAGCTGCAGCTTTGCATTTTTCTTTTCTTAACTGGTCTTTCTTCAGCTCTGAAATATGAATATTTGTTAACAATTAAACTCATATTTCTAAAAAAAAAAAGTTAGAACTAAAATTCTGTACTACATTGTTGGCCAAGCTATAACCTAGTCCTATTTTTAACCCCCCTTGTGTTCTCCAATAAATTCCCTCTCAAGTTCATGCCAAAACTTATGTACTGTATTATTGCATAGTGTTACAGACTATTAAAAAAGAAGTTTTTTAATCTCATTGTTTTTAACTAGAATTTTCCCTACAGAACACCAGACTTTTATGTTTTTTCTTTTTTTTTTTTAGTCTTGACATTTCTTACACATTCAATTTATCAACTGTATTGGGAGAGACATTTTGCTCATCTGGCCATTAAAATTCCAATTCTAAAGCTGCAGTAACTATCACATCTGGAGCAAGTGCTGCACTATTATGTGTGGTGGTAAGGTACAGCTCATTTTTTAAAGCATTGCATCAGTAAGGCTGATCCCACTACAGCGTACGAGTCTTAGAATTTACCCTGGCACTGAGACACAGCAGCTGCACTGACCACTTATTTTTGTATTCCATAGCATAACATTATAAGCAACACAGAAGTTTAGCAGGACACAGCTATCAAAATTCCCTCTTTTTTTACAGGTCTCAGATTGAACCCATTTCATAATTGCTTCTAGAGGCATTTGCCACTTTAAGAATTTTTTTTAATTAATTAGATGTGTTTGTTACAAACACAGGCTACTACGGCTGCCTTCTCATATTTAGGTTCATGACAAGTTTTATCAAGTAGGACAGCTAACCAAACAAACCATAATTCCCTTAAAACTCCTAACAATTAACAGACATTTCAAGCACACTATAACCCTCTGCCTATAGTTTTGTTTTCACCATAATATAAAGGCAAGACTCTGTATTTGATATAATAATCAATTGCTGTCTGTATTTAATAAAAAAAAAAAGTTCTTCTGAAATTGCAAAAGAGAGAACACCAGATTGTAAAATCCCAGGCTGTCCATGTATCCCGTCCTGTTGATGTTCCTCCAGCAGAAAGTCTCTAAGCTCTCAGGGTATAAAAGTTAGACAAAGACCTATACAGTTGTACGTCCTCATCTGAAATCTGTAGAACTGCCATGAGCAATTGGGGTAATATTTGAAGAATTTCCTGTATGCTGCATCATGCTGAATTTCTGTTTTGGAAGAAAGTCCGCGTGTTCATTCACACTTTTTGTAACTCCAGACTGCAGTCCCCACCATCGAAGTTATCTGATGGTGGGTCTTGAGGTCCCTTCACACCAACAGCTGTCTCGGTCATGTTCTGCCCAACGCAGTACCCTTTCTGGGTGAGATGCAATCATGAGACAGTGCAGTTGTGAGCAGTATGCCATGTCAACACCTCGCAGATTTCAAGACATCCTTGAGTAAAGATAACTTGAACTCTTAAGGACTGTGTTTTTATTAACGGGAAGAAGGGGAGTGGGGACAGAGTTTACTCAGCTGTGGCACATTTGTATCATAACTTCATTCATGTCCTTATCCTACTTGACAGGCTTTGTGCAACACTGACCGTGACATTCAGATCTCTCAGCAAGAGAAATAAACAATCCTAAGCACCTGAAAGACTCAACACAAATACAACAAAAAGACACAAGCCCCTTGACGTTTAAGAGTGCAATGACCCAAAAAGGGTAAGGTCTGTGAAAATAAACAAGTGGATTAAATTAAATGCTATTAAAATATTAAAGAAAAAAAATTGGAGTTGGTCTTGAGGGAAACTGAGTATTGTTTAATCATTTAAATGTGCTGTCCCCCTGTGCACAGGTAAGAAAGAACAACAATCCTCCTTTATAAATGTACACTAACATGGCGAACAAAGACCACCAGCTTTCAGATTGTCCAAGAATTTAAAGTTACTTGTACAATTCAAAGGGCTTTATCACCATTACACTGCTAGCATGATGCTAAGGGAAAAGAGAAGTCATTTTGCTGAACAAATCTTTGGAAGGTATACAAAATAAACTCACTTCTGCAGATTCTGTATATCATGTTTGATTTTGGACATCAAATAAACGTGCGTAAAAGAAATACATGCTGCTCTGCTCAAACTGGGGGTGAAGCTTGCAGCTAATCACTGAGATTATCACAGCCAGACAGTCCTGAAAGAATGAGTCTTGGCAGACAGCAAATTCTGTTTGCCCCCATTAACTCTAAGGGCCAGAATGATCTCAAATGTGGTTCTCCAAGAGGTCAAGCAAGTGGAAGAGGTCTACAGCAGCCTAAGGACAACACTGAATCTGTTGTTCTAAGGTTCCCATCACTACACTCACATTCACAAAGAATGCATGCTTTCTGGTAGGCAAAGCAAAAAACTTTCTGAAATGGTGGTATTATTTTAGCCAAAGTCACCTTTTGAATTTAAACTTGTCTTCACATAGGATTTAATTATTGAAAACGCGATGGATCTCTGTCCGCTTCCCTATACAGTACTAGAAAGTAGCTATGGTAAGACCTCTTGTCTGAAACAAGTAAGAGCTGGTTCCTAGAGACACAAAGGCGCTTGCGTCTTGTCAGAGGAAGCCCTGGTGAGAATGGTCCTTAAAATAAGGAATGAGAGAAAATCTGAGGCATGTCAATGGTACGGAGCTGCACTGAATATTGTGTGACTTTCTTAGCAGTTGTGCCTTCCATTTGTTTTTTAATTTCAATCGGGACCAAAAAAATACCATAACAAAAAAAAAAAAAAAAAAG
>Ga0065711_1042133_pt1 | contig 15622 bp, 7 predicted proteins | sample Hoacrofraction12_FD_59098 | JGI IMG/M metagenome (GOLD analysis project Ga0065711, IMG submission 59098) | Hoatzin crop microbial communities from Cojedes, Venezuela - Epithelial fraction 12 v2 (version 2) | ecosystem: Host-associated > Birds > Digestive system > Esophagus > Crop | place... | reverse complement strand
GGAGAGAGTCCAGCGGAGGGCTACGAGGATGGTGAGGGGACTGGAGCATCTCCCCTACGAGGAGAGGTTGAGGGAACTGGGCTTGTTCAGCCTGAAGAAGAGAAGGCTGCGACGGGACCTTATAAATGCCTACAAATATCTGAAGGGTGGGTTTCAGGAGGATGGGGCCAAGCTCTTTTCAGTGGTGCCCAGTGACAGAACAAGGGGCAAAGGGCACAAATTGAAGCACAGGAAGTTCCGTCTGAACATGAGGAAGAACTTCTTCCCTCTGAGGGTGACGGAGCACTGAAACAGGCTGCCTAGAGAGGTTGTGGAGTCTCCTTCTCTGGAGATATTCAAGACCCGCCTGTACAAGGTCCTGTGCAGCCTGTTGTAGGTGACCCTGCTTCAGCAGGAGGGTTGGACTAGATGACCCACAGAGGTCCCTTCCAACCCCTACTATTCTGTGATTCTGTGATTCTGAGAAATAAATTTGTTTGTCTAGGCAGGTACATGTAATATTTGACAGATGCGTGGTATGAAATTCTTTGAGAAAGAATACAATGAAGAGTTAGGTGATTCAGGGCTTATGCAAGAAAATAAAAACACTGGCATTCTCCACTGCTATCAGGTTTCATTAGAGATGAATAGCAAGAAGACCCACATAGTTCTTTGTACCATTTTGCATATCGGTGCTCGGTGATGTTAGGTAACATGTTAATCATTTTAGGACTGAGCTACAAAAGACACACTTGCAAAGGGTCAGGCATGCACCCGCCACCAGAGGACCCTGACTACCAGCAGAGACCGCCTCTGGATCCAAGGTCGTGATATCTTTTCTCCTATTTCTTCTCTTGCTTTCCTCTCTATCTTTGACTTGATTCATAAGCACGTAAGGTAATGTTGTTATGCGTCTGTCAATCCACTACATTTCACAGTTGTCAAAATCAGATATTACATTGTTGCAAGTTTTGCCAAGTCAATAACAGTTGTAACCCCACTGCATTAAAGGTAATATCGTTACAAAGTCACAAAGTTACCATCTTTGTAATTTTGCTGAATTTCAAGTACAGTTTTGTTTTCATTTGAGCCTCTCGGGTCATTGTCATGACTCCTGGATACCACACAGAGAACTGAAAAAGCTCACCTCGCCTTATCCACTGAGTGGGATGTGACACCCACTTTAACAGGTCCATGTCTCTCTTCTACTGGGGACCCAAGGGCTCAACACAGTATTCAGGTATGGTATCAGGAAAAGAGAGGGGGACAATCACCTCGTTTGATGTGATGGCCGCACTTCTTTTCATAGAGCCCAGGACAAGGTTGGCTTTCTGGGCTGTGAGTGCACATTGCCGGTTCATATTCAATTGTTCATCTACCAATATTCCCAAGTCCTTCTCCACAGGGCTGTGCTCAATCCATTCATCCTCTAGTCTTTACTGATACCAGTGTTTGCCCTGACCCATGTGCAGGAACTTGCACTTGGCCTTGTTGAACTTCGAGGTTTGCAAGGGCCCGCTCTTGAAGCCTATCAATGTCCCTCTGGATTATATCTTTTCCCTCAAGCATATCAACTGCACTGCTCAGCTTGGTGTCATCCACATAGGACAGATTGCATTTAACCATATGATATGCAAAAATTATAGTGGACTTAACCAACCTTTATTTGGAATAACCTGCCTTGAAACAACTTCCGTTTTCTTCTCTGTATATGATACAAAAGCTTATGCAAACAATCAGTAACTTCCCTCTAAATTTTAGATGCTAGAACTGAAGAACTTTTCTGTCTTGTCTTGCAAAGAAATAATATGGAATAAAGGGGACAACACTTCTCAGCTCTAAAGACGTGAAGAGACGTTTGAGCTTGCACACCTTGTTTCTCATCAGCTAACCTGATCGTGGTCCAAATTAACTAGTTGGAAACATTAGAAAAGCAGGTTGGAGTCTGTTTGCCTCCATCCTCACAGACACACAGTAGCAATAATGAAAACAAAAGCAATGACTTTCAAAAGATATGATTTAGGAAAAACCCCCAAACAGACAAATTAGGTACTGTATCTTTGTAAGAATTCAGTAGTTTAGTGGCTATTAGGAACAATTATGAAATTTTAACTATTCTTCAGAATCCGTGTTGCATGGGATAAGCAAAAAGAAAAAAAATATAAGGGTATAGGCACAACTCATAACCTTGTGTGAAGTCTAAATAGCAATGATAAAGATGACTCTCCAATTAATGACAAAAAACCCTCTCAGTCACAGAAATTTGAGCATGGTGGATGCAGCTCAGAGAATGGTAAATGATCTTAGAATGCCCAGCTGACATAACTAAACTGGAATTAGATCTACTGTTGACAAAATAAAAATTATGCCACATAACTAGAAATAAAACTCATATAAAGTTTAAAATTCTAGTTCTCTGACACTTTTATATTGTCCTTGATTTGACAAATGGTATTTTGTTTTGTGTACCTTGACAGGCAGTCTCTGTTCTTCCGACTTCAGTGGAAGCAGGAATAGGATCTCCTGTGCAGTTTTTGTTCATGGAGTTTTACTCTTAAAGTTCACAGAGGAAAAACTTCTTTACCAAAAGTAAGAAGTATTTTTGTATATAAAACACTTTCAGTTTCAAGTTGTCTACTGAAACCATAGAAGTCAAACAGAATCATCATCCTCACAACCAGTGGTTCCTAGATTCCAGTGGATATATTATTAATTTATTTTCAGGGAAAGATGTTGTAGAGACATTTTGTATACATTTAGGAGGATGTAATTTGAAGTATTTGTAGGGACTTTTTCACTGAAGATTATTTAGGCATAGGACCAGTATAAAATGCTGGCTTTAAACCATATCATAGCATGACAAAAATGAAGATATTTAATTCAGATTTGTGTTAACTTGCTCAGCACTTAAGTTACCCGTTGTATGTAATTTAATGTATCATAGCATTTTTCTATAAAGTGCTTAAGATCAGAATTTTACCTCAGAAGCAAATAATAATAAATAAAAACTACCTGAAAGATGGTTGTAGTGAGGCAGATGTTGGTCTCTTCTCCCAAGTAACTAGCGATAAGATGAGAGGCAATGGCCTCAAGGTGTGTCAGGGGAGGTTTAGATTAGATATTAGGAAAAATTTCTTTACTGAAAGAGTGGTCAGACATTGGAATAGGCTGCCCAGGAAGGTGTTTGAGTCACCATCCCTGGAGGTGTTTAAAAAATTTGTAGATATGGCACTTTGGGATATGGTTTAGTAGGAGTGGTGGTGCTGGGTGGATGGTTGGCCTTGATGATCTTAGAGGTCTTTTCCAACCTATGATTCTATGAATTGTGGAAGGCAGATTCCATAAACTCCCATCTGTTACCTAATTATTTCCCTAAAGTTTTAATATTAAATGTCTTTTCTGACAAATAAAGCTTCACAAATGAAAGCTACAAACTCAAAAAATAACTAAAAATAACTCAAATAACCAAGAATAGTGGATTCAGATGCTTGCTTTGGATTGAAAATAGGACAAAAAAACCTGTAGCTACTTTAATATAGAATTTAATTACTTAAGTAATCAATTTCTAATCTAACTGATTAAGTAATCAATTTCCTTAAAGAATCAAGTTAACTTTTATTTTCAGTAAATAATAAAAAAATCTTAAGCCTTTTGCCTATACTGAAGACTATTCACTTAAACTTGCATTTAAAAAAAAAGTTAGAAATATATCGAAATAACCTTCACAGGACAGAGCCTAGTCTGTCTCATGGGGAAAAAAAATTTGTAAGCTTCCTGGAAGCTTCTGCAAGCCAGAATTCTGAGAACACATACCAGGAAGAGCAGACAATAGCATTTAATTTAGAAACTCATTTAATGCTCAGAGTAACTATGTCTAACCTACTGCAACTAGAATGATTCTGACTTCAAGCATGTTTTGTTGGGACCTAGCTGGGTACAAGCCCTCTTCTTCTAGTTCCTTTTTTTGCAAGAAAAAGGGAATTCAGATGGTGTCTTTTTAAAGTTTGATGTGGATTTCTGCACAGCCAGAGAATCTCAGCAGTCAGCCTTGCAAAATCCCATATAACTAAGAAACATCCCAGAAGGTAAATGAAGAATCAGCCAATAAAAAGACTGCAATAATAAAAAGTCAACATGGGAATATCATAATTAATGTGTTATTTGCTTGTTTACTTATTTACTACGAAAGAAATTGGAAGTTCAGGTTATTACAAAGTAAGTCCCTTATTAGAAACAATGCAGAAGGCATCAATTCTAGCTTTGTTCCAGTATACAGAATAACCTTTTAATATTTATTCAGTAAAGTTCTATTGCTTTAGGTGATACTGTAAGAGAGAAATCAATAGGTCTTCACGGTGATTTAACAGTTTATTTATCTACCTTAATTCTAACCAATTGCCTTCCCCTAAAGAATGTAGCATAAATAAGACTTCAGCAATGCCTTTCCATGTAACCATCAAAGAAATTTCTACTCTATGAAAAAATTAGCTGTAAAAAATGAAAAAAATTAAAAATGTTGCAGTATATCAATTTATAAAATTTTCAAATATTTGTTAGAAGTGAATTTTTATGAGTGTTATTTTACCTTCCACACTCAATAAAAGTAGGGTAGATGTATTAGTTTAAATAATTATAGTTTATTGTTACAAATTTAATTAGGCAGGATTATTTGCACAGCAGTTCATTTACATAAAGTAATCTATTTTATGCCAGTCCAAATTCCCTTGGTATAAAACTGAACAGAAAATTCTTGGGTTTATTATGGTACTTTTGATCTGTTAATCAAGACAATGTTCCAGTTGCAAGAAAGCAAACAAATGCCCATGCAAAATTAATTTTCCAGTGTAACATATATTTTTTAGAAAAGTTGAAAAAGATGCAATGGCTTTAACCTTGTCTCCAACAACAGCAGTAATGATTATAACACCTATGCCACTATGCCCCTGTGTTCTGTTATAGTATTAACCTTTATTCAAAGTCCACTCTGTAATATATGTCTCTCACTAACAGCAGCAGTAACTTCCTTCATCATTATTCCTTTTGCAAAACACATGAATTAGATACTGCACTCCCCTATATACATGTAGTTCAATAATCGGGAGAGTCACAGAATTACAGAATCATAGAATGGTTGAAGTTGGAAGGGACGTCTGAAAATCATCTTGTCCAGCTCGATGGCTCAAATAAGGTCACCTAGAGCTGGTTTCCCAGGACCATGTCCAGGCAGCTTTTGAATATCTCCAAGGATGGAGACTACACAGCATCCCTGGGCAATCCGTGCTAGTGCTTAGTCACTGTCAGTAAAAGAGCGTTTTCCGATGTTCAGGCAGAGCCTCCCATGTTTCAGTTTGTGCCTGTTGCCTCTGCTATTGTCACTGCACACCACTGAGGAGAGCCCGGCTCCACCCTTTTTATACCCTTCCATCAGATATTCGTACGTTTGAATAACATCCCCTGAAGCCTTCTCTTCTCCAGGCTAAACAGTCCCACCTCTCTCCGCCTTTCCCCATACATGAGATGCTCCATTCCCTTAGTTGTCTCAGTGGTCCTTCACTGGACTCAGTCCACTAGCTTCTTGTCCCTCTTATACTGGGGAACCCAAAGCAAGAAACGAACCGGAGACTTATCCTAACAGTTTGGAATAAGTAAAATAATTTGTTAAAAGAAGATGCAACATCATAGGCTTAAGTAAAGTCTAATTAAGATGGTGGATAAAAGCTGAATTTCAGTGTATTTCAGGTATAGAGATTAGATTCCTCTCCCAAATCCACAAGCAGTGTCCAATGCAGCCTTTCCAATAGTGTCAGAAACTTCTGCAGCACAGTAATGAAGTAAGACCATGACACAACACTTCACTCTCTTGGGATTACTCTCTTGTATCACATTTTGGAGTCCACAAACCACTTTTTTACCATTGTCACTACTTTATGGTGTGATGTAGGTAGTTACAGCAAGGTCTACAGCCATAGAAATGTTAGTGGGGTTACCTTGTCTTCAACAACTTTCTTACTCAGTATAAGCATAACGTAACAATTTGTTATGAGTTTCAAAAGTGATTTACTTTCTGAGGACATTTCAAAGACTGGCGTTTCGTATAACAAATGCCTTAATAATTTTTATGAAGTGTAGTGAACAAAAGGAAAACAAACTCATTTTTAGTCTCTGATCTTAATGTTCTTTACTATGTGATATAAACCTTCCCTTTGGTTAGAACATCAAAGGGATGGGTTTATCAACAGTACAGTTTGATTTTGTTATGTATACCTGATAACTTCCAAACTCTCAAAGTAGCTATATTTCTTTTTCTCTTAGGTCTTTTGTCCTCCCAGACTGTTCCAAGCAAGGCAAGCTCTAGCTACTGGATGAAGTCCTTAAGGAAAGTTAACATCCTATGAAGGCAGTAAACACAAATATTCTGAGGGAATTCTGTAGTCACATTTCTTAAATTTTCAACCATGAATATTCAAGATTATTGTATGGACCTTAAAATGGGAAGTGGAGTCTTTTTACATTTCTTCCCCTTGCTGTCGTAAGACTGCTTTTATCAATATTGTTGAGTCAAGCTACTGCAAAGGAAGAAGCTCCATGCCTCTGTTTCTTCTTACCCTTCTGCATTCATGTTCTCCTCCTTTTTTACTGGAGCTGACACTTGCTTGGCCACATAGCAAGTTGATTCAACTCACTAGCCTGTCAGAAAACTATTTTCTGTTTCGCTTGTTGTATTAGCTTTCTGCCAAACTAGTAAACTGATGTAGTGTGTGGTCAAGCGAGGAGAATGACAGAGGAGACCTGAGTAGAAACCTTGAGGAAGAGCAGGAAATCCCTTTTTAAGAGCACAGAGTTGCTGTCAGCTCAGCCCGTCACATGTAAGTCATTCTGGGTCCCACCATTTGCTCTTCTCCTTACAAAAAAAGACTATCTTTCATATCACCTTTCCCATTCATGTGGTCTGGGGACCTGCTTCTTTGCTTAACTTCTCTTTTGCACATATAATTCACTGTTCTTATTTGGAATTTGTTGTTTTATAGATAAAGGTTTTCAATACACTATGACTGGTCTACCTTTACTATCACTTCTCTCAGGTGCCATATAACCTGGCATAAACTCATGCTGTTGACAGCAGACCACTGAGGGTTTTACTACTTTTTTCCAGGATAACTTGTCAGTCCCGAGCCAACAGGGAGATCAACATGGAATGTGAAGTTTGTCAAGACAGTTATAATCTGAAGTATTCGTGAAATATGCAGAACTCGGTTTGGACTAAATTTCTGCCTAACATTATATAAAGATTCAGTCAGCTAGCCTTTATGAGAATGAATAGAGATATTTTCTTGTCTTCATACTATTATATCTCTTCTTCTTACTATATGCTAATGCCATACAAATCCCATTTTTTCCTCATTAGTTACCTTTGAGTCTTAGAGCTTTCTGCCTTCCATAAATATTAGGTGAATGCAATAAATAACTACAAATATCTGTACTACTGATTAAAATTGCAGCCGTGCACTACTTGGGCCTCCAAAATGGTGTACTTAAGGTACACGTGAACCTATTTACTGTGTTGGTTATACTGAGAAAAGCCTTCTTGAAACACATAAACATCCTGAAAATGACAAACAGCAAAATTACAATTACAGAGAAGAATTGACCGATGGACACTTGTAAAAGCTTTAAAAACACTTAGGGATGGAGAGGGCATGATTGTCAGGCTCAGACATCAACACTGTGCTCCACAAGGCTGCAGAATCATCCCAGGTAAGTAAATCAGCAAGCAGGAGAAGTTCTGGCGTAACTGGTTATAATATCTTTTCTCTCACTCATTCGGTGTCTCAAAACTTATCCAGTTGCCCTCTCCTCTCAACATGTTAGTGTTCCTCTAATACCGGTATACAAATAGAAACTAAACCATCAGGGAAAAAAATTCACTTTGACATTTTTATAATGAACCATAATGAAGAATGTGTAGACAAACTACCATCTAGCTCAGATTCCTGGGTTTTAACACTTAATAGCATATTGCTATGAAGTATTTGCCCTCAGAAATTTTTTGTAGTGACATTAATTTCTCTCTTTGCACTAGGAGGGCTTTTTACATCTATTTTTTGCAGAAAAATTATTTTCAGAAGTACCACAGATGAAGAGTGCCCACTAGTGTAAATTTCTGTGTCTTAAAGCTTTTTTATTCTTTTTCGGTAACCGACTATGAAAAAATATTGTAGTGGTATGGAAAACATTGAGAGGAACAAAAGCAGAAAGATTGTCTTCATTAGAGTCTAAGCAAAATATGGTTTCTAATTAAAGCCACTGGTCTTGCCTTACACTGAAAATATTAACCTATGGAAGAAGAGTATGCACTTTGAATAATGAATAAATCATTAAATCTGTCCTCTGCCTAATAATTGCTCTCATGGGCTGTTTTTTGGGATAAGATAAATGAAGTTGTGGTTTATGGCTGATACTTTGCATCTATTGATATCCAAAACATTGGATCTGGTTTAGATGCATTAAAAAAAGATCTCAAAATCACTTAAATGGAATATTTCCATAGGTACATTAGTAGGTATAATGAGTTTCAGAAAACAAAGAAATCGGTCATGCAATCCTCTTTATTCTCATTTCCATTTTGTTAACAAGAAATAAAGCACATTCATGGATACAGTCTATTACTGTAATTTGAAAAGCATTTTTTAATACTTGTGCTATGAAAATACAACATTTATATAAATCGTGATGTATAAAGTTTCCTTCTACAGGACTGGAAAGAGTGAACTACGAGAGAATCAAGTGAAATAGTTCTTCTATAGCAACAAATAAAAATGACAGCCTTTTTTTAAAAAAAGGCAACTATTTTGTGTTGAATCTGATTGTCTGAACATATCACTAGACATTAAAATTTTTGCTCTCCCAAATGCAGATTTAAAAACTAAGAAAATTTTTGCTATGCCTAATGACATGTATATGCCAGTCTCATCTGGAGAGATACCAGAATATTTAAGTTAGGAATTGGCCCTACACTGTAGAATTTACCTGATCTGGTTACGCACATTAGGAAAAAATAGTTGTTTAACAGAAATTTACTTTGATGGACTTTGGACTGGGCATGACTAACTATTTAGAAATTGTGCACTACATCATATTATTCTAGACAAGTATTGTAGAATGCTTACAAGAAAAAAAAAAGAAGCATACACCATACTTCTGACATTGATGAGATGCAGCAAGTCAGACAGAGGAAATTCCACCACTGTTACAAAATGAATGCTATCATTCTCCAGACAAGGAGGAAAACAGAAGATATGACTGGCGGATAGCAAATATTTCATAATAATTTAACAAATGCCTGGTAAGGATCAGGCAGTGTTCCTGTTTAGATTTTTGGATTTTAAAAAATTTCCATCCCTAGAGTTCACCAGATTATTCGTATATGGATAGGAATAATTGACTGGAAACTGTGTATTTGCTATTTGGAACTACCTTTTATCTTCTTCTGTCATTTGCTGATACCTGATGAACCCAGGACATTCTCAGATGCTTTTCATTTGTCTTGGAATTTGTCATCAGATGCTTGTTCATTTGGTGTTCATCCTGGATATTGTAAACAGGACATTATGAAGACATGCACCCTCTGCCCTATACACTCTTAAGAAAAGCAGCAAGAAGCTGTAGTAAAATGAGTGAAGCTCATAAAACAAGGACATGTACGATGCACATGTTAAACATTAATTATTTAATTGACCAGAAGTGATCTAGTAGTCATGATGTGAGTACTGTGCTCATAGAAGACTTTGTTTTCTTATTATCATCCTTTTAAAAGACAACTCAGTTTAGGTAGTTAGATTTAAAGAGAGTGGCTTTTAGAGCTGACATATCAGGCAAAGTGAAATCTTTCAGAGATAGAAATGAAGATTTAGTTTAGTTGATGATTAAGTTGGTGATATTACCCAATAGAAATAATATATTTTATACAGCAAGTTTTTTTTTTTTTTCTTCAAGGTGTGTCTGAAAGAAAAATAATTTAATATGAACAGAAAGTAAATGGTAAAGTCCTCTGTTTAGGATTCAACCCATCTCTGCCTGGAATGATGTATTTTCAGAAACTTCTTGAAGGTAACTTTACAGATCTTTTCGGAAAAAGAAATGGAGAGCAGAGAGGAACAGTGCATTACATCTGCTATGGATGGTAGAGCATTATAAACGGTAGCAGAAGCTCAGTCTGTATTGGCCTGAGGAAAGGTGCCACAGGAATGGGTTTGTGGAGTGAAACTGGTGATGGTTTGGGCCTGCAACCTATATAATGTATGTTTTTAGAGATGTACTTGGACAAGTTCTGTTCCAAACTCATTGATTTAGCATTACCTATTTTGATGCAAAAAAAATGCACCACCTGGACACCATCTTGTCAAGGGAAGTAGCAAATTACAGGAAACATATTTGTCTGATCTTATATTAAAATATGTCAGATCACTTTAAACTCTGTAAATGTTGGCCTCAGGACTGTCCCAGAACACTCAGCAACTTACAAAGGTTACAGAGATATGCCTCAATATGATTAACTGCTTGGGTGAAGAAAGTAGACAAAAGCAGATATGGCAAAATCATGAAGTCATAATTTACCTGTATACTTCCTGTATACATCTCAGCCTTAAATGAACATGTGATCTGTCTGCAATCTATTTTCTTCCTGAGATGACAATGATTTCTATTTTTTTTTAATAGGAGCATGCATACAGTGAAAATATTTATAACAGCAGACAAGTAAATGCAAACAGCATAACAAGTGAATATTAAATCTATGTCAGGATAAACTTCAGACATTTTGAAATGTATTTCAATTAGTTGTGGGGTTTTTTTTTTGATCCTTTACTTCTCTGAATTATTTCAAGTGAATTTTCCTGGTTTGCTTCAAATCTGGCTTCCCTCTTCTGGTCTCCAAATAGTTGCTGTCTTCCACCATTGCTGGATGGCAAGTCTCTGCACAAATACATTACTTCATCCGTACCACAGGCACAAGTCCTCCCAACCTGCAGATATTCTCCATGCACCTTGCTTGCACCGTGCTTTCTTATTGTCTCATTATAATCTGCTCAGAAACTGCCTTCTGCAATAGCTGAACTTAGCACAGTAAATGTCATTGGTCCAAACCCAAGTTTCCTCAGTGCAATGAAGGAGTAACAATTGCAGTCCAAGTGCAAGGTATGACAACTGTTTATCATTTGGTGAGTTGCAAGTCTGATAGGACCACAGTCCATTGCAGGGTTAATAAAACTTCTTGCATTCAGAGATGAAACAAGAAGTAAAGGAAAACACTTACTTCCACCTGTGACAACTTGTGGTTCCTGGAGCTAGAGTTCAAGAAGGCTGATCACCCAGAAGGAACTTCTCCATCCAATGTGTCACCTGTCCGTACCAAGTATCATTCTGCTCCGCCTGTTTGCAGGACATACTTTCCCAACCTAAAAGCCTCCAAACATATTTTAGCAGAAAGGTTCACTAGAAAGTGTCAGAATATTCTTCACATTCACAGAAATTATATAGCCAATGGTTAGTTCCACCTAGCTGAGAACTGGATTATAGAATCATAGTTACAGACAGGTGACCCTTTAGATTATGTATTCAGATCTACTGATCTGATGAAAAATGTACCTCCTTCCTCCATTAGAACATGCTGTCTTAAGTAGTTCCCTTGTTCCATTTCTTTCTTCGTTCGGGCTGGACCCTACATTCTCTCACTTTTGTATGAGACATGTTTGTATACTGTCCAAAATTTGATATTTCACTTCAGATTCCTACAAGAAGTCAAAAAGCAATTATATGAATGGCTTGCATTGTATGTATATGGTATTGAGGCTCTTAAATAGTATGTCAAAGTAAAGTAATCTAGATACTATCTGATGACAGAAAAACCTCTTCTTTTCTCTCCTCATATAACAAAAATGTATTCAGCCCTCATGTTATCATTAATGCTGTCCTTTTAAAAATATCAGCATTCTATGCTGATTCAAGTTACTTGAAACAGTTGGCAGATGTTTAGGTCCTAGATGGATAGATGTCGTGAATGCAGCCAACACAATGAAAAGGAGGAGATATCTGAAGCCATTTGTACAACAGACCGGTGTCTTTATTTTACTCTGTCAGAACAACAGGACAAATCTCTACTTTTAGACTGCCCTAAGTTCTTTAAGGCATCAGATAGCTTAGACAGGAAGGTTTGTTTCAGAAGGAAAACATGAACTACTTCATTTTAGTCACTTAAATATTATGAAATGTTTCATATGCTCTGAACACAGTGTAAACTTGGATAAAATCCAGAGTATCAGGAAACTTGGGTTTTTGTGCTTCGAAATGCCAAATCTTACTGTACCTTCCAGTACAAGGTCTGTATCTGTAGGCGGTATTTACTTCCAGAAGCAAAGTATTTCTTGTATAGATGGTGATAGAAATTGTAATCAAAATTATATGTCTATTTTAACTTACATCTGGGAGACACTGAGGAGTTGATGCCTGTAGTGTAATATCAGTTGCCTTATTGGAAACAGACTAATCTGGAAAAAACGATGTTTTATGAATTGCCACCCAGGAGAAATTACAACCATCTTTTGCGAAGAATTTGTACATAATTTATTCCTTTCTGGTTTATAACAAATTTGTTATCCCGAATGAATTTTGTGCTACTGTCTTAAATACTAATTATTCTATTAACCACTATTTGAATGGTCAGATTATTGCAGAAGTGTTTGATGCAGTGAATAGCAATATTTTAAAAAGACCCAGGCTGATTTTCCCTCCAGGGATAATGGGCTACTGAAAATTATACTGTATACAAGTAGGTATAATGATTATTCCTTAAGTTGAGGAAATGTCTTCCTTCATTATACCTTTTTAGCAGCTATGATAGCTTGATATGAGAACATTTAGGATCTCATTTTTTAATTTTATCATTCTGAAGCATAAAATAAAAATCTTAATTAATGGGTTAAACAGAGGCAGTGTCACCTGGTCATGGGCCTCAGCAAATATGAATTGTGGGAATTAAAAACCCTCCTTAAAAACAGCATTAAGTTTGAGGGGGCAGCTTAGTAAGAATAACATGGGTGAAATACGTAGCATTACACTGGCAAAGATTGTTTTTTGAAGTTCTTTCTTGTCGCTTGACTACCTTTGTCAAAGAACTATTGTTATGACCAAGGTTTTTGGTCACTTAAAAGTCATTGAAAAAATCTTTGGACATGAGGCTGGAATATATCTGACTAAATGTAGGTACACACATCCAAGCTAGTTTCCTTGACTCCTGTAATTCTGAGGAAATAAATGCATTTTTAGAACACATTTAATCTACTTTATGCTGGGCATTTACTTCATAATAATATGAATTTTACTCTGAAAATATCTCTAAAGGGAGAAAAGGGTGACTAGTTCTGGTGTGACTAGAGAATATACATCTTCACCTGGTCAGATAAATCCCATCCAAAGACATGCAGGGTACATTTTTAAAGGGCTTATGTAATTGAGTTGCAAATAAACCCTTCTGAAAACCCCACTAAGTCTTTACATCACTTGAATTCGCACTAGGAAATTTTAGAACCTTGAAGAAGTAACTAAACTAAGAACGTGGTCACTCTTCGGTGTCTCCTGTGTTCAATGGAAAGATCTTCACAGGTCTTTATTGTTTTCTACTGTCTATTGTAGAGAGAACACAGAATGAAAAGATGCCTAATTTTTGCATCAGTTTTAAATGCCTACAGTTAATTGCATTGAACAAAGGCCCAAATTTGTTTAGGCTTAGATTAAAATGGGGGAATAAGACTGATTTCACCTAGGAAACAGGTGCTAGGTAGAAGAACATCTACTCCTGGAGCTGAGCTAAATGTCTAGGTTCTTTTTGTAACTATAAGAGAAAAACAGTACTCAAGAGCACAGTTCCAGTCTGCTTTAGGTAGAAATGAATGACATCCAAAATGTATCTATTTCTGTCCTGAGGTATTTATACGATTACAACATCTTAACACAGGAACGTTACAAAACTATGAATAACAATGGTACTCCCATCTAAATTGTGCAATAAAATACTTTGCCAATCACAGAAAAAAAAAGTCTACTAGGAAATTACATATATATTCAACCAAAACCAAACACAGTAAAAACTTTCTGGACCTATTGAAGTTTTCAATAAGCCAGCTGGAAAGATATTGTAGGTGTCGACTTGTTTTGGAGAAGCTAGTAGTATAGATATGTCATTGTCTCCAAGATCATTCTACAGCATTAACTTTCTAATATGGATGTAGACCCTGTTTCCCAGCAGTTCCCTTCGACATCGGCAGTAATTGCCCAATACGAGATTGTCTTTAAGGTATAGCTATACTGTTCTTTTTCACTCACAGTCTCTTGGTTGCATAAATATTAATTGCCTCTGGACTGTCTTTGGGAGTTACTCAGTCCTGCATGTGTTTTGAGTTCATTGCATAGTTCATTGCAGTGATAATACCCATTAAGCAATATGAGTAACACTGCAATGTGGATCCTTCCAGACTGTTCAGTGCTCAAGTAATGTTGAAACAGTCTTGATGTGTCTAAATTTCCTTTATGGCACGATGTATTTTCCTGTTTTAAAAGCAATATGAAGTTTGTAATATCCTTCCCTCATTCCGAACACTTTGAATAAAACCATCCCACAAAAATAAGAATAATTTTAATGATATAAAGCAGGGACAATATATGGGGTATCTCAAGTAGTAGCATGTAGTTAGTCTTATCTAGGGAGGCTGTGAGAAGTGTAGATATATGCCTTTCGGATACAATGCAGATATACCCTCAGAAATGCAATCATAGATCCTTAATAGCCATTATGAATAGCTTATGATTTAATAATATTTTTCATGGTAGCACAGCTTACAACCTAAATAGGGTCCCAGAGGCACCTACTTATAAACCTCCAGATCTTAACATATCTTTTCCTTTTGTGAATGCAAAAGTTTTGAGCTCGAAACATAAATCAGTATTTTTGTTTTATTTTCCACTATAGCAGATCAGGCTATCCTTTGGAATTGTTTTTCACCTTTCCAAAGATTTTATTACAATATTTAATAAAGCTCTATGATGTGTCTTCTTTATTGTATTAATTCCTACAAGGAGTACTTTTGTACCCCGCAGTTCTTGTTTTGTTGTTTTGATCTGCGCCAGACTAGTTTCAGTAGATCAAAAGATTATAATTTGCTAACTCCTGAGTTGATTGAAACATAGCAGCACTATAAATCCTTTTGACAGATTTTCTTGCATCAAAATTAGGTCAGCTTTATTACTTACTTAAGGGTTGTTTCTTTTTGTATGAAATGGTATCAATAAAAAAGCAAGTTTACACACTCTAGTATAAAATCTATATTTACTTCATCAATCTCTGGTACTAGATATGTTCAAGGCATTTTATCAGAGTGTATTATATGTAAGCGACATCCTCTTTCAGAAACTATCCTCTAGGCAAAAGCATTAATACTAATTTAAATCATAGCACAGAGACTATACATGTTAACAGTAAACAGAGGTTTATACATATTTCTTTCAAAAGAAAAGCTGGGCCAAAGTTCTGAAAGTTATTTTTCTGGAATAAAAAAAAAAAAAAAAATACAAGCAAAGAAAATAATGAAAATGA